>Ga0207684_10000943_pt1 | contig 32808 bp, 31 predicted proteins | sample KBSK5501metaG_FD_184342 | JGI IMG/M metagenome (GOLD analysis project Ga0207684, IMG submission 184342) | Corn, switchgrass and miscanthus rhizosphere microbial communities from Kellogg Biological Station, Michigan, USA - KBS K5-50-1 metaG... | ecosystem: Host-associated > Plants > Roots >... | reverse complement strand
CTTGAGTCCCGATGACGCCTATCGTCGTGAACGCTACTTGAAATCTGGTCGAGGCGGCCGCTACCTCAAGCAGCGTCTGGCCTGCACGCTCTCTTCGACTCGGGACAACAAGTTGGAACGGCACTAGCGTGGCCAGGATCATCGGGGGCGAGGGCAAGGGCCGGCGGCTCAAGTCGCCGAAAGGCCTGACCACGCGGCCCACCGGGGCGCGGGTGAGGCAGACGCTGTTCGACATCCTGGCCCCGCGGCTGCCCGGCTGCCGCTTCCTCGACGCGTTCGCGGGAACGGGCGCGGTCGGCCTGGAGGCGCTCTCCCGCGGCGCGGCCGTCGTGGTCCTCGTCGATGTGGGCGCCGACGCGGTGGCCGCCCTGCGCGCCAATGCCTCCGCGCTCGCGAGCGCCGGGGGTCAGGTGCGCATCGTGCGCCAGGACGCCCGGGTGGCGCTGGCCGCACTCGCCGACGCCCAGGAGCGCTTCGACGTGATCTATCTCGATCCGCCCTACGGGAGCGACCTCTACGAGGCCAGCCTCGAGGAGGCGGGCCGGGCGGGGCTGCTGGCGGAGCACGGGATCGTCGTCGCGGAGCACTTCCACAAACGGGCCCTCCCGGAGAGAATAGGAGGCCTCACACGGAGCCGCGAGGTCCGGGTGGGCGACCACCGTCTCAGCTTCTACCGGAGGCAGCAGGAGAGTGCCCCCCCGCAACCGTGAGGGTCAGCGCAAACGCTCGCTGGCGGTGTTCCCCGGCTCGTTCGACCCCATCACCAACGGCCACCTCGACATCATCGGACGCGGGCTGTCCGTCTTCGACCAGGTCACGATCGCCATCCTCGTCAACCCGGAGAAACATCCTCTCTTCACGGTCGAGGAGCGCGTGGACATCATCCGCGAGACCTACCGTCGGGAGCGCCGGGTGCGGGTCGACACGTTCTCCGGCCTGCTCGTGGACTACGCGGAGCGCGTCGGAGCATCCGTGATCGTGCGGGGGCTGCGCGCGATCTCGGACTTCGAGTTCGAGTTCCAGATGGCGCTCATGAACCGCCGGTTGAACCCGCGCATCGAGACGGTGTTCATGATGCCCGCCGAGAGCTACTCGTACCTCTCGTCGCGTCTCGTGAAGGAGGTCTTTCAGCTCGGCGGAAAGGTGCGCGACCTCGTGCCGGCGGTGGTCGAGCGGCGCCTGCGCGTGAAATACGGATCGGCGCCGCCGTCATCGCTGACGCACCGCCGCCGCGCCCGAGGACGGCGAACATGAGCGAGAACGGCTCGGCCACCGATCTCTCCCGCCGCGTGCTGTCGCTCGAGGTGTCGCCGACCGTGGCCGTGGCCCAACGCGCGGCGGCGCTCAAGGCCAAGGGCGAGGCCGTCCTGGACTTCAGCGTCGGAGAGCCCGACCAGCCGACGCCACGGCACATCGCCGCCGCCGCGACCGCGGCCATCGAAGCCGGCCAGACGCGCTACACGGCGGCTGCGGGTCTGCCGGCCTTGCGCGCGGCGGTCGCGCAGCGCTACCGGAAGGACTTCAAGGTCAGCTTCTCCGATGCCGAAGTGGCCATCACCACCGGAGGCAAGCAGGCCCTGTACCTCGCTTGCCAGGCGCTGCTCGATCGCGGCGACGAGGTGGTGATCCCCTCGCCCCACTGGCCGACCTTCTCCGAAGCGGTACGCCTCGCCGGCGCGCGGCCGATCCTCGTGCACACGCAGGAGAAGGACGGCTTCAAGGTCACCGCCCGGCTCGTCTCCAAGGCGACCAGCCCGCGCACGAAAGCGGTGATCCTCAACAGCCCCTCCAACCCGACGGGGGCCGTGATCGATCCCGAAGACCTGCTCGTCATCGGCGACATGGCGCAGCGCCGGAAGTTCACGCTCCTCTACGACGACACCTATGCGCGCCTCAGCTTCGTCAAGGACGGTGGCGACGTCCTCCAGGACCTCCGCGACGCGGTGGGCGACCGCCTGGTGGTGCTGGGCACCGCGTCCAAGAGCTACTGCATGACCGGCTGGCGCATCGGCTGGGTGCTCGGCCCCCGGCCGCTCATCGACGCCTGCGCGGCGCTCGTCTCGCACAGCACCCAGTGTCCGGCGGCCTTCGCCCAGGCCGGGGCGATCGAGGCGCTCACGGGGCCGCAGAGGTTCGTCCAGGAGCTGTGCGTCGAGTACAGGCGGCGCCGGGACTTCATCCACGGCGCCGTCTCCGAGCTGCCGAAGGTGAGCTGCGTGTCCCCCAGCGGCGGCTTCTACCTCTTCCCGAACCTGGCGCGTTACCTCGGCTCCGCGGTTCCCACCACGCTGGAGCTGTCCCGCAGATTGCTCGAAGAGCAGCGGGTGGCGGTGGTGCCCGGGGAAGGCTTCGCCGCGCCCGGCCATCTCCGCATCTCGTTCGCCCGGCCGATGGAGGACCTGAAGGAAGGCGTCAAGCGCCTGGCCACGTTCCTCGAGGGCCTGCGGGAGGGCTAGTGCCGTTCCAACTGTTCTCACCAAGGATGCTTTAAGCGATGTACTACACCCTCTCTTCGACTCGGGACAACAAGTTGGAACGGCACTAGTGGGGATCCAGGAGCTCGACCTCGGCCGGGGCACGCCGGTGATCCTCTACCTCCAGGCGCCCAAGGAGAAGATCTGGGGAATCCTCGTCTCGCTCAACCCGTCCGGCGTCGTCGTCCGGGGCCTGGACCTGGTCGTGTTCGACGAGTGGATGCGGCAGGAGGCCCGGGGCGAGGAAGCCGGGCTGGGGCTGGCGACGATCTTCTACCCGATGGGCCGGCTGGAGCGCATGGAGCGCGACGAGAGCCTGGGCCCGATGGCCAGCTACGCCGACCGCTTCTTCCGCGCGGTCGGCCGCACCGTTCACGCCGCGGCGGGGCTCGAAGACCGGGGCGAGTAGTAGACTCGAAGGAATGGGCAAGGAGCTCTACGGCCTCAAGATCCTCGTGGTCGACGACGACGTCGACACGCGCGAGCTGATCGAATGGGTGCTGAAGCGCGTGGGGGCGGAGGTGACGTCGGTGGGCTCGGCCCGGGAGGCGCTGGAGGTGATCGAGGGCGAGAAGCCCCACCTCCTCGTGAGCGACATCGCGATGCCCGGCGAGGACGGCTACGCGCTGATCAAGAAGATCCGCGCCCTGCCGCCGGAGAGAGGCGGCCGCATCCCGGCGATCGCCCTCACCGCGCACTCCCTGGTGCAGGACCGCCTGCAGTCGCTGAGGGCGGGCTTCCAGAGCCACGTCCCCAAGCCGGTGGTCCCCGAGGAGCTGGTGGAGGTGGTGGCCAGCATCATCCACCTGCGCCGGCCTTAGAGCCGCCCCCGCGCAAACTCTCTCCGGCTCCCGGACGTCCAAAGGCCAGGCGTTTGTTCGGGGACGTCTGGTGAGCAGCGGCCCGTGGTAGCCTGCCCGGAAGGCGACAGAGAATGACTGGACGGCCCGGGTCTCGCCTCGGCCTGATCCTGCTGGCGTCGCTGGCCGGCGGCAGCTCGTGTCAGACCGCCTCCGGCTCCAGCCGCAACGACGCGGGCGGCGAAGCCGTCGTCAGCCGCCGGTCCGTCGAGGACGTCTTCCTGCTCAGCGGGGAGCTGGCCGCGGTGCGCCAGGCCTCGATCGTCGCTCCCCGGGGCGAGGCGCTCCAGATCCGCTGGATGGCCGAGGACGGGACCGACGTCAAGGAAGGCGAGCGGGTGATCGAGTTCGACGCCGCGCGCCTCATCCAGAGCATCGAAGAGCTGCGGCTGAAGCTGCGGCAGGCGGAGAACGAGCGGGAGAGCCGGGCCCGCGCCGTCGTGGCCGAGGCCGACGGGAAGCGGGTCGCGGTCGAGAAGGCCGACGTGGAGGCGGAGAAGGCGCGGATCGACGCGGCGGTGCCGCGGGAGCTGCGGCCGGCCGTCGAGTGGGCAAAGTTCCAGGCGACCTCCGCGGAGAGAGAGGCCACGCTCCAGAAGGCGAGGCTGGAGCAGCAGGCGTTCCGGACCTCCTCGCAGTCGGACCTCGAGGTCCTGCGCCGAGCCGAGGAAAAGGCGCGGCGCGAGCTCGAGGTCGCGGAGAAGGGGCTCCTCGCCACGTCGGTCCAGGCGCCGCGGAGCGGCATCTTCCTGGCCGGGAACTTCTGGCAATGGGGACCCGAAGGCCCGCGGAAGCTTCAGCCGGGAGACACGGTGTGGCCGAACTTTCCCGTGGCCTCCATCCCGGATCCCACGGAGATGGAGGTCTCGGCCGCGCTGTCCGAGGTGGACCACGGCCGGATCGCCGCCGGCATGAAGACCCGCTGCATCCTCGATACCTACCCCGATCGCCTCTTCGCGGGCCGCGTGGAGGATGTCGGAGCGGTGGCGGCGGAGTCGGTGCGCTCCTTCGGGCTGTCGACCCCGCGCACCGGCTTCCCGGTCCGGGTATCGCTGGCCGTCACGGACCCGATCATGCGCCCCGGGCTGTCGGTCCGGGTGGAGGTCGTTCGCGCCGCCTGGCCGCAGGCGCTGGTGGTCCCGCGCCATGCCCTCCGTTTCGAGAAGGACCGCGCCGTCGTCGTTCGCAAGGGCTCGACCAGGCCGAGTGAGGTGCGCATCGCGGGGTGCACGCTCGTGGATTGCATCGTCGAGTCGGGCCTGAAGGAAGGAGACCATGTCCTCGCCCAATAGGACCTGGCCGGGGTTCCCGTCACGGCGCCGGAGCGCCCTGGCCGGCGGCGCCGGCGTCCTCGCCCTGCTGGCGGTGGCGGGGCTGCGGGGTTCCGAAGGCGACGTCGCTCACCCCATCCCGGTGAAGCGTCAAGACCTCGTGCAGACGGTCGAGCTGGAGGGCGAGCTGCAGGCGGTGCGCTCCACGGAGATCGGCGTCCCGCCGGTGCGGGACGCGGAATTCAAGATCGCCTTCCTCGTCCCCGAGGGCACCGCGGTCAAGAAGGGCCAGCCGGTCCTCGGGTTCGACACCGAGGCGCTTCAGCGCCGGCTCGTGGAGAAGCAGGCCGAGTTCCAGGAGGCGGCGAAGAAGGTCGAGCAGAAGGAGATCGACCTGGGCTTGAAGCTCCTCGACGTCGAGCAGCGATCCGCCCAGGCGGTGGCCGAATTGGGCAAGGCGAAGCTCAAGGCCGAGGTCCCGCCGGAGGTCCAGCAGCGGATCGAGCTGGAGAAGGCGCGGCTGGACCACCAGGGTCGCGAGCGCGACCTCGAGAACCTGCAGGCGGAGAAGCGCGTCACGCAGACGCTCGGGGAGTCGGAGCTGCGCTCGCTGCGCAACCAGCGCGACCGGGCCAAGGGCCGAGTGGAGGACCTGCAGACCGCCATCGAGAAGATGACGGTCAAGGCCCCCAACGACGGCATCGTGGTCTACCGGACCAACTGGCAGGACCAGAAGAAGAAGGTCGGCGACTCCATGTGGTTCGGGGAGACCGCGCTCGCCATCCCCGATCTCTCCGAGATGCGGGCCGAGGGCTTCGTGGACGAAGCCGAGGGTGGGCCGGTCGCGGCGGGGCAGCCGGTCACGCTGCGGCTCGAAGCGCGTCCGGACCTCGACATCCAGGGGCGCGTGAAGGCGGTGGGGCGCACGGTCCGGCGGCGGTCGTGGCGGACGCCGCTGAAGGTCTACAAGGTCGACGTGACGTTGACGCGCACCGACCCGACCCTGATGCGGCCCTCGATGCGCTTCCGGGGAGAGATCGAGACGAACCGGACGCCCGGGTTGCTCCTCATCCCGCGGGACGCCGTGTTCCTGCGCGACGCGGGGCCGATCGTGTGGGTCCGGCGCGCCCTCCGCTGGACCGAAAGGCCGGTGAGCCTGGCTCGGAGCAACCGCCGGCAGGTGGAAGTCAGCTCGGGGCTCGCCGAGGGCGACCGCGTGAGCCCCGTCGACCTGCTCGACTCGGCGACTCCCCGACGAGCGGCCGAGGGGACGGGCCGATGACGCTCCCCGTGTCCTCCTGGCTGCGGCGGCCGCGGTTCCTGGCGACGGCCGCCCTCGTTCCCGCCGTCCTGCTGATCGCCGGCGCCCGCCTCGCCCGTTCGGTCCGTCCGGCGGGCGTCGCGACGTTCGAGGTGCGCGCCGGCCGCTTCGTCCGCGAGGTGACCGCCAGCGGCACGTTGAAGGCGGTCAAGGCCACGCCGATCGTCGTGCCGGTGGAGACCGGCCGCGGGCAGAAGATCGCCGCGCTGGCCCGGGACGGGACCCTGCTGAAGGCCGGCGACCTGGTGGTCGAGTTCGATCCCTGGGACGCCGAGAAGGAAGCGGCGGACGGCAAGGCCGACCTGGCCGCCGCCCAGGCCAAGATCGAGAAGGCCCGCGTCGACGGCGGGAAGACGTCGCGGTCGCTGCGCCTCGATCGCGACGTGGCGAAGGAAGAGCTGAGCCAGGCCCAGACGTTCCTCCTCACCGACGCCCAGCTCTTCTCGCGCAACGCCGTCATCGAATCGGCCCTGGACCGCGACCTCTTCGCCAAGAAGGCCGACGTGGCCGAGCGCAAGCTGGCCCGGAACGGCCGGCTCTCGGCCGCGGACCGCGCCCTCGCCGAGATCGAAGCGGGCAAGGCGCAGACCAAGGTCGGGAACGCCGAGAAGAGCCTCCGGGCGCTGCGCATCGTCGCTCCCCACGACGGGCTCCTGCTGCTCGAAAAGAAATGGACCGGCGAGCCCCCCTTCGTAGGCGACTCGCTCTGGCCCGGGCAGAAGGTGGCGGAGATCCCCGACCTCTCGAAGCTCGAGGCCAAGGTGTTCGTCCTCGAGGCCGACGCCGCCGGCCTCAAGCCCGGCCTCGCCGCCCGCCTGTCGATCGAAGGCCGGCCGGCGGGCGATTTCGCGGCCTCGGTCGTCCGGGTGGATCCCCTGGCCAAGCCGCGCGACCGGCAATCACCGGTCAAGTATTTCGAGACGGTGCTCGCCCTCGAGAAGCCGGATCCGTCGTTCATGAAGCCGGGTCAGCGCGTGCGCGCGGTCATCAAGATCGAGGAGGCGGAGGGTGTGGTCGCCATCCCGCGCGGCGCCCTGTTCGAAAAGGACGGCAAGCGCGTGGTCTATCGCCGGGAGGGCGGCGACTTCGTGCCCGTGGAGGTCACGGTGGGCCGCAACAGCGTCTCGCGAATCGTGGTGGAGAGCGGGCTGCGGCCGGGCGACCACGTCGCGCTGCGCGATCCCTCGCTCAAGTCGACGCCCTCGACCGGAGCCGGCGCCGCGGCCCCCCCGGCGGAAGGCCCCCGGTGATCGAGGTCCGCGAAGCGGTCAGCTCGAGCGTCGAGAGCCTGCGCAGCCACGGCTTGCGGGCGGTGCTCTCCACCCTCGGCATCATCTTCGGCGCGGGCGCGGTCATCGCCATGCTCTCCATCGGCGCCGGCGCCGAGCGCCAGGCCCTGGAGACCATCGACGCCATGGGCCTGCGCAACGTGCTCGTCCGGGACAAGGTGTTCGATCGTGACAACGACAAGCAGGAGGTCCGCCGGAAGAGCGCGGGCCTGGCCTTCCGTGACGCCGACGCCATCCGCGACGCCGTGCCCGGGGTCGAGCGCGTGATCGCCAAGATCGAGGTCGAGCCCTGGAAGGTCCTGTCGGCGACCGGCAGCGCCAAGCCCAAGGTGATCGGCGTCTCCCACGACTACCCGGAGCTCGTCAAGCTGCCCGTCCGCGAGGGCCGATTCTTCGCGCGCGGCGACGAGGAGACATTCGCCCAGGTGTGCGTGATCGGCGACGGCGTGCGCCGTGACCTGTTCGGCTTCGACGCCGCGGTGGGGCGTCCGCTCAAGGTCAACGACCAGTGGCTGACCGTGGTCGGCGTGCTCGCCCCGGGCGGAGGGCCGCGCGAGGTTCAGGGGATCACGCTCTCCGGCACCGCGAACGACATCTATCTGCCCGTGACCGTGGCCGAGCGCAAGTTCGCGCGGGCCCCGCTCAAGAGCGCGCTCGACGAGCTGATCGTGCGCATGGCCCCGGGCGCGCCGGTCCAGGAATCGTCGACCGTGATCGCGAGCCTGCTCGACCGCCTCCACGGCGGCGCCGCCGACTACACGATCACGGTCCCGGAGGCCCTGCTCGAGCAGAGCCGGAAGACGCAGCGCCTCTTCGACATCGTCATGGGAGCCATCGCCGGCATCTCCCTGCTCGTGGGGGGGATCGGCATCATGAACATCATGCTCGCGACCGTCCTCGAGCGGACCCGCGAGATCGGGGTCCGCCGCGCCGTGGGCGCGCGCCAGGTCGACATCCGGAACCAGTTCGTGATCGAGGCCTTCACCATCACCGCGGCCGGCGGCGTCCTCGGGATCCTGATGGGCGTCGCGATCGCCAAGGGCGTCGCCTTCTATGCGGGCTGGAAGACGATCGTGACCGTTTTTTCCGTGCTTCTGTCGGTGGGGGTGTCGGTGGGAGTGGGGCTCATCTTCGGCATCTATCCGGCGCTTCGCGCCGCCCGCCTCGACCCCATCGAGTCGCTGCGCTACGAATAACGAATGCGGGCGAGCTCCGCTTCGCTCGCCCGAACGCTAGGCTCTTAGCGCTCCCCGAGGAAGGCGCCGCTCAGGGGGCCCACGGACGCGAGGAACGGCGCGAGCAGGTAGATGTCGCCGTTGTCGCCGATGCGGCGGCGATAACCGAGCACGATGCCCGCACGGTTGCGGCCGGAGTATCCGCTCGTCCAGAACCGCGAGTAGCCGTCGCCCCGGCCGCCGTTCTGGCGATAGAAGCCCGCGATGGGGTAGCGCTCGCTCGCGCCCGGCGCCTGGAGACCGAAGTAGTCGCCCTCGTGCGAGCGATAGAAGGAGGCGATGTCGTACGGGTTCTCGAGGACGCGGATCTTGCGCACCGGCTCCGGACGCGCCGCCTCGTCATCGGCGGGCTCCTGGGCACGCGCGGTCACGGCCGCCAGGCTCAGGACGAGGCCGGCCAGAAGCGCCATCTTCATCGCCTTCATGCGTCCCCCCTCCGGGAACGACGCCCGGATTCGCTAGAGTATACGGTGCCCGGCAGGGCCGGGTTGTGAGGCAGCATACAAGAATGAGGATCTACCTCGACCATCACGCCACGACGCCGGTGGATCCGCACGTGCTATCGGCCATGCTGCCGTACTTCACGGAGAAGTTCGGCAACCCGTCGAGCCGGCAGCACGTGTTCGGCCAGGAGGCCGCGCGGGCCGTGACGGAGGGCCGCGCGCACGTGGCGGCGCTCGTCGGCGCGCAGCCGGAGGAGATCGTGTTCACCTCGGGGGCCACCGAGTCCGACAACCTCGCGATACGCGGAGCGGCCCGGTCGCTCGCCGCGCGCGGGCGCCATGTCGTGACGACGGCCATCGAGCATCCGGCGGTGCTCGAGCCCTGCCGCACGCTCGAGCGCGAGGGGTTCGAGGTCACCCGCGTCGAGGTCGGCCCGGACGGCGTCGTGGACCCGGCGCGGGTGGCGGCGGCCCTCCGCGCCGACACGGTTCTCGTGTCGGTGATGGCGGCCAACAACGAGATCGGGACCATACAGCCGGTGGTGGAGATCGGGGCCCTCTGCCGCGACCGCGCCGTCGTCTTCCACTGCGACGCGGTTCAGGCCCTCGGCCGCATCCCCGTCGACGTCGCGGACTGGAACGTGGACCTCATGAGCCTCTCGGCCCACAAGATGTACGGTCCCAAGGGTGTCGGCGCCCTCTACGTGCGGCGCGACCGCAAGCCCCGGCTGCGCCTGCAGCCGCAGGCCGAGGGGGGCGGGCAGGAGAAGGGAGTCCGCTCGGGCACGCTCAACGTCCCGGGGATCGTCGGCTTCGGCGAGGCGGCGCGGCTGTCGGGGCAGGCGATCGCCTCGGGGGAGCCGCAGCGCTTGCGCGCGCTGCGCGACCGCCTCTTCGAGGGGCTGAGGACGCGCATCGACGGCGTCGAGCTCAACGGCGCCGCCGAGCCGCGCCTCCCCGGCAACCTCCACGTCTCGATCGATCGCGCCGAGGCGGAGACGCTCATCCTTTCGCTCGGAGGCCGGATCGCCCTCTCCTCCGGAGCGGCGTGCGCGGAGGCGGAGGGAAAGGGCTCGCACGTCCTGCGCGCGCTCGGGCTGGGCGACGAGCGTGTCTACACCGCCCTGCGGTTCGGGCTGGGCCGATATAATGACGCCGGAGAAGTCGACACCGTAGTGGAGGCGCTCGCCGAAGCCGTGAAAACGGCGCGGGCTCGCTGGCAGCCCGCGTCCTCGTAACGCAAAAAGCCCATCACGCAAATCGCGTGCCTCCGTCACACTGCTGTCACAGAGTGCAGATCGCACCAAGAGACCGGGCTGGAAGGACTTAGGCCGGAGCCGTAGCGAAGTTTCCACAAGGTTTTCCACAGTTTCTGTGGATGGCCATCGAGGGGTCCATCACCGACGATGCTGAAGAAGTCGAGGCTGTTCACGCCGGGCCCGACGCCGCTGCAGCCGGCGGTCCAGGAGGCGCTCGCCCGGCCGATCCTCCATCACCGCACCGACGAGTTCCGTGCCGTGTTCAAGGAATGCACGGCGGGACTGAAGCAGTTCCTCAAGACCGACGACGACGTGCTGATCCTGGCCTGCTCCGGGACGGGAGGCATGGAGGCCGCCCTCGTCAGCGTGCTCTCGCCGGGCGACGCCATGCTCGCCCTCGTGGCCGGAAACTTCGGCGAGCGTTGGGCCGCGATCGGGCGGGCCCACGGAATGGCGGTGACGATCCTCGAGGCGGAATGGGGAGAGGCCGTTTCGGCCGAGCGCGTGGCCGAGGCCCTCGACCGCGACCCGCGCATCCGCGGGGTCTTCGTCCAGCTCTCCGAGTCGTCGACCGGCGCCGCCCATGACGTCGAGGCCCTCGCCCGCGTCACGCGCGGGCGGAAGGACACGGTGCTCGTGGTGGACGCGATCTCGGGCGCGGGGGCCATGCGCCTCCAGACGGCGGCCTGGGGCGTCGACGTCGTCGTCGTCGGGAGCCAGAAGGCCCTCGCCCTGCCTCCCGGACTCGCCTTCGTGTCGATGAGCGCGAAGGCGTGGGCGGCGGCGGAGTCCGCGACGACGCCGCGCTTCTACTTCGATCTCGCCCGCGAGCGGAAGGCGCAGGGCGCCGGCGAATCGGCCTTCACCCCCGCCATCTCCAGCGTGGTGGCGCTGCGGGCCGCCCTCGGCTTCGTCGCGTCGATGGGCGGCGTCGACGCCCTCGTGCGCAACGCCGGCATCCTCGCGGCCGCGACGAGGGCGGCGGCGAAGGCGCTCGGCCTGCCGCTCGTGGCCCCGCGGGCCCACGGCGACGCGCTCACCGCGCTCTACGCGCCTTCCGGACTGGAGTCGGGCGCCATCGTGAAGGCGCTGAAGGCCGAGTTCTCGTCCACCGTAGCCGGCGGGCAGGGCAAGCTGAAGGGCCGGATCTTCCGCATCGCCCATCTCGGCTATTACGACGCCACCGACATCCTCGGGCTTCTCGCGACCCTCGAGATCGTCCTCCGCCGCCTCGGCCACCGCCTCGATCTGGGGGCCGGACTGGCGGCCGCGGAGGCGGAGTACCTCAGGCTCACGCCGTGAGCCTGAGGATCCTCGTCCTGGAGGGGATCACCGACCGGGGCATGGAGGTCCTCAAGGCCGAGGGCTGGGCGGTGGACGTGCGCCAGGCGATGCCGCCCGCAGAGCTGGCCGCCATCGTCGCTCCCTACCAGGCCATGATGATCCGCAGCGGCTGCCAGATCACGGCCGAGGTGCTCGACGCGGCGCAGAACCTGCGCATCATCGGACGGCCCGGCGTCGGCGTCGACAACGTGGATCTGGAAGCGGCCACGCGCCGCGGCGTCGTCGTGATGAACTCCCCCGGCGGCAACATCGCCTCCACGGCGGAGCTGACCCTGGCCCTGATCCTCGCTCTGGCGCGCAACGTCCCCCAGGCCGACGCGGCGATGAAGGCGGGACGCTGGGACCGCAAGTCGTTCGCCGGGGTCGAGCTGCAGGGCAAGCGCATCGGCGTCGTGGGGCTGGGGCGCATCGGGCGTGAGGTCGCCGCGCGCTGCCGCGCCCTCGGCATGGAAGTGGTCGCCTACGATCCCTTCGTCGCCCCCGCGCTGGCGGAGGAGCTGCAGATTGCTCTCCTGTCGTTCGAGCAGGTGATCCAGGGATCCGACTTCGTGACGCTCCACACGACCTTGACGAAGGAGACCCGGCATCTGCTCGGCCGCGAGGCGCTGGCCAAGGCCAAGCCCGGGATCCGCATCGTCAACGCCGCGCGCGGCGAGCTGATCGACGAGGAGGCGCTGCTCATGGCCCTCGAATCGGGCCGGGTGGCCGGGGCCGCGCTCGACGTCCACGCCCAGGAGCCTCCCGCGGACTGGCGTCTCGCGAAGCATCCGCGCGTCGTGGCCACGCCGCACGTGGGAGCCGCCACCGCCGAGGCCCAGGAACGCGTGGGCACGGACATCGCCGTGCAGGTGCGCGACTACCTCAAGGGCGGCCTCATCCAGCATGCGGTGAACTTCTTCTCCCTCACCGGCGACCTCTACGACCAGGTGCGGCCGGCCATGGACCTGGCGGAGCGGCTCGGGCTGTTCCTGTCCCAGGTCTGCGGCGGATCGATGGAGCGCGTGGAGGTGGGCCTCTACGGCGACTTCAAGGAGATCGACGTCAAGCCGATCCTCTCGGCCGCCGTCCACGGCGTGCTGCAGCCGGTGCTGGGGGGCCGCGTGACCCTCGTCAACGCCCGCGCCCTGGCCGCGGAGCGGGGGATCGACGTGCTCGAGTCCACGTCCACCGCCCGCGTCGCGTTCTCGAACCTCATGGTCGTGCGGCTCAAGACGAGCGAGAGCGACTTCTCGGTCGCGGGCACGCTCTTCGGCCGCAACCATCTGCGCCTGGTGGACGTCGACGGAGTGGAGGTCGATGCGATCCCGCAGGGGCACGTGCTCTTCATCAAGAACGACGATACCCCCGGCGTGGTCGGGCATCTGGGCACGGTGCTCGGCGAACGATCGATCAACATCGCCCGGATGACCGTCGGCCGGAAGCCGGGCAGCGGGCGGGCGGTGATGATCATCGAGGTGGACAGCGCCGTGCCCGCCGAGGTGACCTCCGCGGTGGCGGCCATCCCCGGCGTGCGCGAGGCGCGCGCGATCAGCCTGGAGCCCGCGGCGCGTTAGACACGAATGCGGCGCGCTTGCGCGCGCCGAACACTCGCGCCGGAGGCGATTTTCAGCGCCCCGCTAGACCTGGGGCAGCTCCTCGGAGGTCGCCACGGGCGTCACGGGCGGCCGCAGACGGCGCAGGACCTCGCGGCGGTACGAGAAGAGCGCCCGGCGGTCGGCCTCGGGGATGCGCGTCCCCCCGATGACGTCCCAGAAGCCGCTGGTCAGGCCGTAGCCCACCTCCTCGCCCTTCGGGCTGTGGTGGTAGAGGTGGTGGCGGCGGATGTAGCGGAAGTACCGGTTGCGGAAGTGGTAGAAGTGGACCGAGTGGTGGACCCACTCCTCGAGGACGTACGCCTGCAGCAGGCCGGCGATGAACATGGGCGCGGTTTCGAGCGGAGCGAGGAAACCCACCGCCGCGAAGAGCGCGGCGAAGGGCAGCGTGTCGCGGATCCGGCCGTTGATGTGGTCGCCGTCCCAGGGCCGGGCGTGATGCTCCCAGTGCAGCGGGTCGAAGTACTTGTGCGTGAACCAGCGCACCGGCCCCCGTCCCTCCGGGAAGCGGCCGTGCAGCACGTAGCGATGGACGACGTATTCGAGCATCGTCCACGCCGCCATTCCTCCGGAGAAGAACGAGAGCGCCAGCAGCGTCTCCGCGGAGCGAAGCTCCAGCCACAGGAGCACGAGGGAGTAGCTCGTGTAGAAGGCGGTGCCGGGGTAGAGCCGGCGGCGCGCCTTCGCGGCCTCACGCCTCAGCCTGAGCTGGGCGGCGGTTTCCGTCTTCATCAAGGTGGTTGCGGACATTATCGCCTCGGAGTCTAGGGCCGGAATCCTTCGAGATAGGCGACGGCCATTCGCTTGGAGCTTTCGACCGGATCGGCCCGACGGCTGGCTTTGGAAAAGAGAAGTGCGCCTTCGAAGAGGGCGAGGATCGCTTCCGCCGCCGTGCGCGGCTCCAGCTCGGGCCGGAAGTAGCCCGAGGCGCGACCCCGCTCGAGGAAGCTCGCCAGCTCGTCCGTCCAGTAGTGAAGGAACTCCGACACCTTGACTCGGATCGTCTCGTTGTGGTCGCTCGCCTCCTGGGCGAGGTTGCCGAGGAAGCACCCGCCGCGGCAACGGCGCTCGCGCATCCCGCGCCCGGCCTGCTCGAACATCGACGCGACCGCGCGCACCGGATCGCGCACCTTCGGCGAGAGCTGCGCCTCCACCTGCTCCTTCATCTCTCCCGCCGCCTGCTCCAGCACCGCCAGCTCCAGGCACTCCTTGCTGGGGTAGTAGTGGAAGAGGTTCGCTTTCTTGATTCCGGCCGCGCTGGCGACCTCCTCCATGCTCGCGCCCTTCAGTCCCCTCTCGAGGAACAGGTCGTGGGCGGCTTCGAGGATGCGGCGGCGGGCCTCGACGTTGAGCTTGCGGCTCATAACCATCCGGATGGTAACTATACGAGGGCCCGCGCTGTCAAGTTCCGCGCTAAACTTGGCGCCCCATGTCCAACTCCAGCGTCCCGTCGGCAGAGAAGATCACCATCTCGGGCGGCGTGCTCCGCGTGCCCGACCAGCCCGTCATTCCCTACGTCGAGGGCGACGGCACCGGTCGCGACATCTGGCGCGCCTCGCAGCGCGTCTTCGACGCCGCGGTGCAGAAGGCCTACGGCGGCCGCCGCCGCATCGCGTGGAAGGAGGTGCTGGCGGGGGAGAAGGCGTTCAACCAGACGAAGGAATGGATGCCGGCGGCGACGCTCGACGCCTTCCGCCAGTACCTCGTCGGGATCAAGGGTCCCCTCACGACCCCGGTCGGCGGAGGCATCCGCTCCCTCAACGTCGCCCTGCGCCAGGAGCTCGACCTGTACGTCTGCCTGCGCCCCGTCCGCTACTTCAAGGGGGTGCCGAGCCCCGTGAAGCGGCCGGAGGACGTGGACATGGTGATCTTCCGGGAGAACACCGAGGACATCTACGCCGGGATCGAATGGGCCGAGGGCACGCCCGAGGTCCGCAGGGTGATCGCCTGGCTCCGCGACGAGATGAAGGTCAAGAAGATCCGTTTCCCGGAGACGAGCGGCCTCGGCATCAAGCCGATCTCCCGGGAGGGCACGGAGCGGCTCGTCCGGGCCGCGATCCGTTACGCGCTCGACTTCAAGCGCAAGAGCCTGACCCTCGTCCACAAGGGCAACATCATGAAGTTCACCGAGGGCGCCTTCCGCGACTGGGGCTACGCGCTCGCGGCGCGGGAGTTCCGGGGCGAGACGGTGACGGAGCGCGAGAGCTGGGTGCTCGGCAACAAGGAGAAGAACGCCTCGATCAGCGTCGAGGAAAACGCGGCCGCCATCGAGCCCGGGTACGGCCTCATGACGGACGAGCAGAAGGCGAAGGTGCGCCGCGAGGTGGAGGCGGCCCTCGCGCTCGTTCCCACCCACGGTGGCGGGAAATGGAAGTCGAAGGTGCTCGTGAAGGACGCGATCGCCGACATCACGCTGCAGCAGGTCCTCACCCGGCCGAAGGACTTCGACGTGATCGCCACTCCCAACCTCAACGGCGATTACCTCTCCGACGCCCTCGCCGCCCAGGTCGGCGGGATCGGGATCGCTCCCGGCGGCAACATCAACTACGAGACCGGCCACGCCATCTTCGAGGCGACGCACGGCACGGCGCCCAAGTATGCCGACCTCGACAAGGTCAACCCCGGCTCCGTCATCCTCTCCGGCGGCATGATGCTCCGGTACCTGGGCTGGCGGGAGGCCGCGGACGGCATCGAGGCGGCCCTCGAGCGCACGATCGGCCAGAAGCGCGTGACCTACGACTTCGAGCGCCAGATGGAGGGCGCAAGGGTGCTGAAGACCTCGGAATTCGCATCGGCGATCGTGGAGAACCTATGAACAGGAAAGTGACGGTGGTGGGGGCCGGGAACGTGGGGGCGACGCTCGCCCAGCGCCTGGCCGACCGCGAGCTGGGCGACGTGGCCCTCATCGACATCGTGGAGGGCATGCCCCAGGGCAAGGGCCTGGATATCATGGAAGCCACGCCTGTCGAGGGGTCCGACGCCCGGGTGATCGGCACCAACGACTACCGCGACACCGCGGGCTCGGACGTCGTGGTCATCACGGCCGGCATCGCCCGCAAGCCCGGCATGAGCCGCGACGACCTGCTGAACACGAACTACAAGATCGTGAAGGACTGCGTGGAGAACGCCCTCAAGCACTCGCCCGACGCGATCCTCATCGTGGTCTCCAATCCCCTCGACGCCATGTGCCAGGTGGCCTACAAGGTCGCGGGCCTGCCCAAGCACCGGGTGTTCGGCATGGCCGGCGTCCTCGACAGCGCCCGCATGCGCACGTTCATCGCGATGGAGCTGGGGGTGTCGGTGGAGAACGTCCACGCCTTCGTCCTCGGGGGCCACGGCGACACGATGGTGCCCCTGCCGCGCTACTCCACGGTGGCCGGGGTGCCGATCACCGAGCTGCTCCCGGCCGACAAGGTCGACGCCATCGTCAAGCGCACCGCCAACGGCGGGGCCGAGATCGTGTCGCTGCTCAAGACCGGGTCCGCATACTACGCACCCTCGGCCGCCACGGCGGAGATGGTCGACGCGGTGCTGAAGGACAAGCACAAGGTCCTGCCTTGCTGCTGCTACCTCGAGGGCGAGTACGGGGTCCGGGGCCTCTACGTCGGGGTGCCCGCCCAGCTCGGGGAGAAGGGCATCGAGAAGATCTGGGAGATCAAGCTGACCGAGCCGGAGAGAACGGCGCTGCAGAAGTCCGCCGCCGCCGTGAAAGAGCTCGTCGACGCCTTGAAGCTGTAGTCTCACATATCGCTCTCAACCCCTTGACGGCCGTTGCCTTCGCGACGTAACGTAGACCCAACTCAACAACCGGAGCCCTGCCAGAGTCTTCCGGTCTTCTGGACACCTCTATCTCCGCGCTGGAGGACCTCGATGATCGAGACGACGCGCCGCACCTTCCGCTTCGCCGGGCTCTTCGCCGCCGGCCTCACCGTGCTTCTCGCCGTGCCCGTCCGGGCCCAGTCCACGGCCACCCTGCAGGGGACCGTCACCGACGCCCAGGGCGCGGCGGTGCCGGGCGCCGCGGTGTCGGTGAAGAACGTCGCCACCGGCGCCCAGCGCGACGTCGTCACCGACAACCACGGTGACTACCAGGTGGCCTCGCTGCCGGTGGGCCTCTACCGCGTCGAGGTGGGCGCCCCCGGCTTCCAGACCCAGGTCGCGAGCGACCTCCGTCTCGAGGTCGCGCGCACGGCGGTCCAGAACTTCCGGCTCAAGCTGGGCGGCGTGGCCGAGGAAATGACGGTCACCGCGGAGGCGCCCGTGATCGAGAGCGCCACGACCTCGGTGGGCCAGGTGATCAACCAGCGCACGGTCCAGGAGATCCCGCTCAACGGACGGCACTTCGTGGACCTGGGCCTGCTCATCCCGGGCTCGGTCGCCCCGCAGCCGAACGGCTTCCTCACCGCGCCTCTCCGCGGCCAGGGCTCGTTCGCCTTCAACACCGCAGGCAACCGCGAGGACACCGTCAACTTCATGATCAACGGGATCAACCTCAACGACCAGGTCCAGAACCAGATCACGTTCCAGCCCTCCATCAATACCGTCTCGGAGTTCAAGGTCGACAACTCGACCTTGAGCGCCGAGTACGGGCGCAGCTCGGGAGCCGTCGTCAACATCGCCACCCGCTCCGGGACGAACGCTCTCCACGGCGAGGCGTTCGAGTTCCTCCGCCACCAGTCGATGGACGCCCGCAACTTCTTCAACCCCGCGAGCCAGCCCCAGTCGCCCTTCAAGAGGAACCAGTTCGGCGCCAACCTGGGCGGGCCCATCGCGAAGAACAAGACGTTCTTCTTCGTCACGTACGAGGGCCTGCGGCAGCGGCAGCAGCTCGACTTCAACAGCGGCGTCCTGAGCGACGCTCAGCGCGCGGCGGTCACGGACCCGGTGGTCAAGAACCTTCTTCCGATGATCCCGACCGCCAACGCCGCCAGCCCCACCGGCGCTCCCCGCTTCATCGGCACCGGTACCGCCAACGTGGACATCAACCAGTGGACGGGGGACATCCACCATCAGCTCGCCCAGAACGACAGCGTGCACGCCTATTACGCCTACCAGCGGGACCAGCGGGAAGAGCCGAACCTGCAGGGGAACACCATCCCCGGCTTCGGTGACACCCGCACCTCGAACCGGCAGATCGGGACCCTCAACGAGACCCATATCTTCGGTCCCGGGCTCGTCAACGAGGCCCGCTTCGGCTTCAACCGCATCCACATCACGTTCGCGCCCAACGTCCAGAAGAACCCGGCCGACTTCGGCATCAACAACGGGATCAACACGGCCGTCGTCCTTCCCCAGATAGCGGTCCAGGGCGTGGGTCTCAACTTCGGGGGGCCGAACGGCTTTCCCCAGGGCCGCATCGACACCACCTTCGTCGTCTCCGATACGCTGAGCTACCTGCGCGGCCGGAACTCCTTCAAGTTCGGCGGCGAGTACCGCCGGTTCCACAATGTGAATTTCGGGACCACCGGCGGCTCGTTCACGTTCCCCAGCCTCGCGGATTTCCAGGCGGGTCGGGCCAGCGCGTTCACGGTCACGCTCGGCGACATCAACAGCGACGTGACCCAGCAGGCGGTCGGCTTCTTCGTCCAGGACAACTTCAAGGTCCGCCCGAACGTCACCCTCGAGCTGGGCTTCCGCTACGACCTGATCGTGGCGCCCACCGAGGCCGACGACCGCTTCGTCTACTTCGATCCGGCCGCCGCCTCGCTCGTGCGGGTCGGTCAGGGCGGCCGAGACAAGCTCTACGACAACAAGAGCAACTACCAGCCGAGGGTCGGCGTCGTCTGGGATCCCTTCAAGGACGGCCGGACCTCGATCCGGGCGGCCTACGCCCTCCTCAGCGACCAGCCGGTGACGAACCTGGTGACGCCGACGGCCGCCAATCCGCCCCTCGTGACTCCCCTGACGTTCACCGGCCCGATCCGCCTCGACAACGCGCTCACCGTGGCGGGGCCGGCGGGTCTGGCCCCGAACAGCGTGGATGCGGGCTTCCAGAACCCGCGGATCCAGACCTGGAACCTCAACGTCCAGCGCGAGCTGTCGAAGAACTTCGGCATCATGGTGGGCTACTTCGGCTCGAAGGGGGACCACCTCCGGATCTCGCGCAACGTGAACCAGTTCGTGAACGGGGCGCGGCCCTATCCGCGGCTCTCCGCCGGCAGCCCCATCCTGCCCGGCTCGAACGTCGGCAACATCACCGAGGTCACCAGCCTCGGCTACTCCCGCTACAACGCCCTCTGGGTCACGCTCAACCGGCGCTTCTCGGGCGGCCTGCAGCTCAACGCCTCCTACACGCTCTCGAAGTCCAAGGACACGAACTCGCTGAACTCGCAGGGCGTGGTGGTCCAGGACAGCACCAACATCGCCGGAGACTACGCCCTGTCCGATTACGACGCCCGCCACCGTTACGTGCTGAGCGCGATCTGGGAGCTGCCCTTCAAGGGCAACCGGTTCGTCGAGGGCTGGCAGGTCTCGCTCATCACCCAGGGCCAGACGGGAAATCCGATCACCGTCCTCACCAACATCAACAACTTCACCGGCAACGCCAACCTGAGGCCGGACCTGGTAGGGACGGTCCAGGTCGTGGGCCAGCCCGAGCAGTGGTTCTCGACGGGCGTCTGCGACCCGCGCGTGGCCGGCTCCTGCACGTCCAGCTCCGTCTTCGCTCTGCCGGTCTCGGGAGGCGTCTTCCACTTCGGCAACCTGCCGCGCAACTCCATCACGGGGCCGAGCTTCTACAACACGGACGTGTCCCTCATCAAGAAGACGAAGCTCGGCGGTGCCACAGTGGAGTTCCGGGCCGAAGCGTTCAACGTGTTCAATCACCCGAACTTCGGGCAGCCGAACCGGATCGCGGTTCCGGGCGGTACCGCCTTCGGCGTCATCTCGGGTACCCGCTTCCCGACCGGGGATTCGGGCGTGGCGCGCCAGCTTCAGCTCGCGCTCAAGGTCCTATTCTAGAAGGGCTTGCGGGGGCAGGCCGGTCGCCTGGGACAGGCGGTCTCTCTCAGGAGAGTCTTCTGGTAGCATGATGGTAAGGCCCTTGGGGGCAAGAGAAAGGAACCGAGCCGGCTGCAGGGAACGGAGCCCCCCGCGGCAGAGCGCGTCGATGCCTTACCTGCTCCTCCTGCTCTTCCTCGTCCTCACCGGATGCGGGGGTAATTCGCCGTCGGCACCCTCGGCGGCGGTACCACTCGCGTCCCCTACGCCTTTCCCGCGCCAGGTCGTGATCGTCTCCATCGACGGCCTGCGGCCCGACGCCGTCCTCAAGAGCGCCACCGGCAACATCCAGGCGCTGGCCGCGCGGGGCGCCTACACCTGGGAGGCGCGGACGATCATGCCGTCCAACACGCTTCCTTCCCACGTCTCGATGCTCACGGCGTACCCGCCGGAGGTGCACCGAATCCTCTGGGACGAGTACCTGCCGGCCCGGGGCCGCCTGACCGTTCCCACGCTCTTCACGGCCGTGCGCGCGGCCGGGATGCGCAGCGTCATGGTCGTCGGCAAGAACAAGTTCGACACCTTCAAGGACACCGGAGCCGTGGACGTCTACCTGGTCGCCAGCGGGGGTGACGACGACGTCGCCGCCCGCGCCGCGGCCGAGGCGCAGTCCGGGTTCAACCTGATGTTCGTGCACCTGCCCGAGGTCGACCTCAGCGGCCACGCGAAGAGCTGGATGTCGCCGACCTACCTGGACCGGGTCGTCCACGCGGACCAGGCCGTCGGTCGGCTGCTCGCCGCTCTGCCGTGGTGGGCGACGGTGATCCTCACCGCCGATCACGGCGGCGGCAGCCGGGCGAACAACCACGGCAGCGAGGCCGCGTGCGACATGACGATCCCGTGGATCGTGAGCGGGCCGGGCACCCTGCGCGGCTATCGCCTGGGCACGGCGGTGCACACGACCGACACCGCCGCCACCGCCGCCTGGCTGCTGGGCGTCGACCTGCCCCCGGGCATCACGGGAGAGCCGGTCATCGAGGCCTTCGCCCCCGGCCGCGCCCCTCGCCGCTAGCCGGAGCCGGGCCCCCCGTCACTCGGGCCCCCCGTCACTCCCCGCTGGAGACGCTGCGAACGGTCGGGTGGTGCATGAGACCGATCAGGAGCTGGTCATGGAGCCGCTTGGGCCCGCGCGCTTCCAGCTCCACGACGAGGTCCACGTTCTCCTGCCGCGCCTCGATCCGCTCGAGGTCGAGACCGGTGCGCTTCACCAGGTCCTCGATGCTCTCCACCGTGCCCGGGCCGGGGCGGGCGTGAACGACGAGGCGGGTCAGGCTGGACCGGGCCGCGACGAGCTTCTCGAGCGAGGCCAGGCCCGTCAGCACGACCACGACGAGGACGGTCGTGCCCACGGCTTCCATGTAGGCACCCGTGCCGACGGCCATGCCGATGGCGGCCACCACCCAGATCGTGGCCGCGCTCGTCAGGCCGGTGACCGCGCCCCGCGTGTGGAGGATGGTGCCCGCGCCGATGAAGCCCACGCCGGCCAGGATCTGGGCCGCCACCCGGCCGGGATCGCCCCGCTCCGCGGACATGCGCATGGACAGGACCGTGAACAGCGTGGCCCCGATGCTGATGAGGATGTTGGTGCGGAGGCCGGCGGGCTTTCCCTTCAGCTCACGCTCGAGGCCGATGGCGCCGCCCAGCACGACGGCGAGGACGAGCTGGACGAGCAGCTCCAGCCGCAACGCGTGCGCCCCGTGCGGGAACAGATCGCCCAAAGAGGTCTCCCTAGCCCGTCCCGCCCTCGGCGCTCGCGGGCTCGCCGCGGCCGGCAAGGGTGGCCACCAGGTAGTCCCGGTTCATGCGGGCGATGAACCGCACGCTGATGGACTTGGGGCAGGCGGCCTCGCACTCGAAGTGGTTGGTGCAGGTGCCGAAGCCTTCGGCGTCCATCTGCGCCACCATGCCCCGGACCCGGGAATGGCGCTCGGGCTGCCCCTGGGGAAGCAGGCCGAGGTGGGAGACCTTCGCCGCGGTGAACAGCATCGCGGAGGCGTTGGGGCAGGCGGCGACGCAGGCCCCGCAGCCGATGCAGGCGGCGGCGTCCATGGCGAGGTCGGCCGCCGTCTTCGGCACCGGGATGGCGTTGCCGTCGGGGGCGCTGCCCGTGCGCGCGGTGATGAAGCCTCCCGCGGCGACGATGCGGTCGAAGGCGGCCCGGTCCACCACGAGGTCCTTCACCACCGGGAACGCGTCCGCCCGCCAGGGCTCGATCGTGATCTCGTCGCCGTCACGGAACGTCCGCATGTGGAGCTGGCAGGCGGTGGTGGCCCGCCGCGGGCCGTGCGCCTGGCCGTCGATCATCATGCCGCACGTGCCGCAGATCCCCTCGCGGCAGTCGTGGTCGAACGCGATGGGGTCGTCGCCCTTCGCGATGAGCGCTTCGTTCACGACGTCCAGCATCTCGAGGAACGAGATGTCGGGGCTGATGTCGGCCGCCGCGTAGGTCACGAACCGGCCCCGCTCGCGGGCGTTTCTCTGCCGCCAGACGTGCAACGTCAAGTTCATTTGTAGCTTCTCTGGCTGGGGTGGACGTACTCGAAGCTCAGCGGCTCCACGTGGCGGATGGGTCTCCGGCCCTCGCCCGCGTACTCCCACGCCGCGACGTGGGAGAAGTGCTCGTCGTCGCGCTTCGCCTCGCCGTCGGGGGTCTGGAACTCCTCGCGGAAGTGGCCGCCGCACGACTCGCGCCGCTCGAGGGCGTCCAGGCAGATGAGCTCCCCCAGCTCCAGGAAGTCGGCGACGCGCCCGGCCTTCTCGAGGGACTGGTTCAGCTCCTCGTTCTCGCCGGGCACCTTCGCCTCGCGCCAGAACCGCTCCCGCAGCGCGGGGATCTTCTCGAGCGCGGTCTTCAGGCCGTTCTCGTTGCGCGCCATCCCGCAGTACTCCCACATGATCTTGCCGAGCTCGCGGTGGAACGAGTCCACGCTGCGCTGCCCGCCGATGCCGAGGAGCTTCCGGACCCGCTCGGCCACGCCGGCCTCCGCCTCCTTGAAGGCGGGGTGGTCGGTACCCACCGTGTCGACCTTGTTGCTGCCCAGGTAGTGGCCCATGGTGTAGGGCATGACGAAGTAGCCGTCGGCGAGCCCTTGCATGAGCGCGCTCGCGCCCAGGCGGTTGGCCCCGTGGTCGGAGAAGTTGGCCTCCCCGATGACGTGCAGGCCGGGGATGGTCGACATGAGGTCGTAGTCGACCCACAGCCCCCCCATCGTGTAGTGGATCGCCGGGTAGATCCGCATCGGGACCTGGTAGGGGTTCTCGGCGGTGATCCGCTCGTACATCTCGAAGAGGTTGCCGTACTTCTCTCCGATCACCGGCGCGCCGAGCCGCTTGATGGCGTCCGCGAAGTCGAGGTAGACGCCGAACCCTCCCGGGCCCACGCCGCGGCCCTCGTCGGCCACGCGCTTGGCCGCGCGGGAGGCGACGTCCCGCGGCACCAGGTTCCCGAAGCTCGGGTACTGGCGCTCGAGGTAGTAGTCGCGATCCTCCTCGGGGATCTGGTTGGGCGGCCGCGGATCCTTCGGCCTCTTCGGCACCCAGATCCGCCCGTCGTTGCGCAGCGACTCGCTCATGAGGGTGAGCTTGCTCTGGTGCTCGCCGGTGACCGGGATGCACGTGGGATGGATCTGGGTGAAGCAGGGGTTCGCGAAGGCCGCGCCCTTCTTGTGGGCCCGCCAGATGGCGGTGGCGTTGGCGCCCTTGGCGTAGGTGGCGAGGTAGAACACGTTGCCGTAGCCGCCGGTGCCCAGGACCACCGCATCGCCGACGTGGGACTCGATCTCGCCCGTGACCATGTCCCGGGTCACGATGCCGCGCGCCTTCCCGTCGACGAGAACGAGGTCGAGCATCTCGTGGCGAGAAAACATGGCCACCTTGCCGAGCCCGATCTGGCGCTCGAGCGCCTGGTAGGCGCCGAGCAGGAGCTGCTGGCCGGTCTGGCCCCGCGCGTAGAACGTGCGCGAGACCTGGGCGCCGCCGAAGGAGCGGTTGGCGAGCAGCCCGCCGTACTCGCGCGCGAAGGGCACACCCTGGGCCACGCACTGATCGATGATCGCGAGGCTCAGCTCCGCGAGCCGGTACACGTTCCCTTCCCGCGAGCGGTAATCGCCGCCCTTGACCGTGTCGTAGAAGAGGCGGAACACGCTGTCGCCGTCGTTCTGGTAGTTCTTGGCGGCGTTGATCCCGCCCTGGGCCGCGATCGAGTGCGCCCGCCGCGGGCTGTCCTGGTAGCAGAAGCACTTCACGTTGTAGCCGAGCTCGGCCAGGGAGGCGGCGGTCGAGGCGCCGGCGAGGCCGGAGCCCACCACGATGATCGTATGCTTGCGCTTGTTGGCGGGGTTCACCAGCTTCATCTCGAAGCGGTGCTTCTCCCACTTCTTCTCGATCGGGCCCTCGGGGACGTTCGACCGGAGTTGCATCAGCGCCGGGCCGAGGTTGCCATGCTGCGCGAGGACGGCTCCTTCAGCAGGCCGGTCATCACCGCGATGGGGAACGAGAGGTTGCCGAGGACGACCATCGCGGTGATCAGCGCGGCAAAGGCGTAGCGCAGGCGGTCGTAGCGCGGATGGCTGAGGCCGACCGTCTGCATCAGGCTCCAGACCCCGTGATACATGTGCAGGCCGAGCGCGAGCATGGCGACGACGTAGAAGAACGGCGCGATCCCCACCCGGAAGCCGCTGACCACGTTGTGGTACACGTCGCCCGGCACGAAGCTCGGGTGCACGGTCCCGAGCGTCAGGTGGAGCAGGTGGTAAACGATGAACAGCAGGAGGATGACGCCGCTCCACCGCATCGTCCGCGAGGCGTAGGTCGATTCGCGGGTCCGCCGCTCGCGGTAGCCGACGCCGCGGGCGGCCATGTTCGTCCGGGTCAACGACGCGGCGGCCCAGACGTGCAGCGCGACCGACACGACGAGGAGGCCGCGCACGCCCCACAACAGCGCCGGCATCTCCCGCAGCTTCACCGCGTAGGCATTGAGCGCCGCCGGGCCGAGGTAGATCTGGAGGTTGCCGAGCATGTGGACGACCACGTAGCCGAAGAGCACGAGGCCCGTGAGGGCCATGACCACCTTCCGTCCGATGGAGGAGGCGAGGAAGGCGGATCTGCGGCCGGTCGTCGGGCTTACGCGGATGGTGGTGGGAATCGCGTTGGCGGACAAGGCGTGCGGAATTCTATCCCGCAGCCGCCGGGTCCGCAACGACGGGGACCGTTCGCTTCACCGGGCGCAGGAGCAGGCGCAGGAGGATGCTCTGGAAGGTGGGCTCGCGGTAGATGCCGTGGTGATCGGCGCTGCCGAAGACCGCGTCGGCCACTTCGGGCAGGCCGCAGCCGATGTGGCTCTGCTCGGCCAGAGGGAGGTGGGAGGCGAGCACGCTCGCCCGCGTCACGCGCCCGTCGCCGGCCTCGAACATCGCGTCGTTCTCCTTCCGGCTCCAGGGCACGAAGCGGGGAGGCAGCCCGCGCTTCTCGGGAACGATGCCGCGCGCGATCGTCGGCAGGCAGTCGCCGCCCAGGATCACCACGCGCACCGGGCACTGCGTCTCGGGCTCGCGGGCCAGGGCGCGGTGGAAGGAGCCCGAGCGGGCCAGCGCCGCCTCGAGGAAGGCGCGGCTCTTGTCCCGGTCGCCGTCGTCCGCGAGGTCGAGGTTGCGGCGCGCGGGAGCAAACGGCCCCCAACCGTAGTGGTCCCACGTGGCCGCGTCGTGCAGGTCGACGTCGAGCGGCTCGAGCTCGTCGTCGAGCAGCGCCGCGGCCCCGCGCGGCGGCATGAGCTGGTAGACCGAAGGCATGCGGGCGATCACGGGCGCGGCGAGAGTCGTGTGGGAAAGGCCCACACGGTTGCCGTAGAGCATCGCCTCGAGGGCGTGAATGCCGCCCGCATTGGGCACCGCGACCAGGACCAGGTTCGCGATGCGCCGCGCCCCCGCCCACGTCACGGGGCCCGCGTCCGGCTCGGCGGTGCCGTAGCGCAGGTAGTAGCGCGCCACCAGGCCGCCCATGCTGTGGCCGATGACGTTGAAGCGGGCGCCGGGGTCGCCCCGGGCCTCCGCCAGCGCCTCCAGGCTGTCGTGCAGCCGCCGCGCCGTCTCGACCAGGTCACGGCGCCAGTCGTAGCTGAAGACGTGATGCGTCGGCCCGTGCCCATCCGGGGACCGGGACGAGTTGAAGCCGGCGGCGGCGAGGATGTCGAGCAGGTCGTAGTACTCGGTGAAGCCGAAGAGCCGCGGCATGACCGCCGTCGTTCCGAGCAGCGGACCCGGGACGAGGTCGTCGCGGCTCTCGGTCAGCGGAAGCGTGAGCGGGAGGCTGAGGTCGTAATGCCCGATGGCGTTGCGCAGGTTCAGCCACACCGGCGTGCCGTCGGGTCGCAGGAGGCGGCTCCCCATGATCCCGGGGATCACGACGACGGGGGCTACGTCGCCCCGGGTACCTCGGATGAAGCGGAGGGGGAACGCGCGGCGTCGGCGGGTCGCGAGCGAGTTGGCGATGACCATTCCGCTGCCCGCGGCCAGGACGCCCCACATGAAGGGCGCGAACCAGTCGCGCCGGCGCGGCCGGTCGCCGGCCCGCACGGCCGTCCGGTCACGTTCTCGGCGCCCGCGTGCCATCCCTTCCATTATGAGCCCCGCCGGCCGCCGGACAGCGCCGGGCGCCCGCGGGCCGCATTCCCATTGTCGGGTTTACATCGGCGCGTAAGTTGTACAGGGACGGCCCCGCATTCCTGGCCGAAGTGCGCATTCCGGACGTGGCACGTCGATTGCTGATAGTCCGTCCGAAGTCCGATCACGGGGAGTCGACGCGGGCTCCTAAGGCGAGCCCGGAAAGGAACGCGCATGCTCATGACGATCTTCGTGATCCTGCTGATCATGTGGCTGCTCGGGATGGTGAGCGGCTACACCGTCGGCGGGTTCATCCACATCCTTCTGATCATCGCGATCGTGGTGGTGCTGATCCGCGTGATCCAAGGGCGCAGCCCCATCTAGTCTCGCGCCGCGATCCCACGCGGAGGAACGGTGGACGCGCTGCAGCACGTCCCCCGTTCCTCCGCCTCTGCGTCTCCTCGAGCGATGAAGGTCAGCGTCCTGCTGAACGCGGCGGCCGGGTCCGTCGATTCGGAGGAGACGGCGCAACAGGTGGCCCGCGTCCTCGCTGCGTTTCGCGCGGCGGGCGCCGATGCCGTCGTGTGCGCGATGGAACCGCCGGGGCTGCCGGCCGCGGTGGAGAAGGCCGCCCGTTCCGACGCCGACGTCGTGGCGATGGGAGGCGGCGACGGGACGGTGAACTGCGGGGTCGCGGTTCTCGCCGGCGGGGACAAACCCCTCGGGATCCTCCCCCTGGGCACCCTCAACCACTTCGCCAAGGATCTCGGGATCCCCATGGACCTGGACGAAGCGGTGGGCACCGTGGTCGCCGGCCACGTACGGACCGTGGACCTGGGCGAGGTCAACGGCCGGGTCTTCCTGAACAACTCTTCGATTGGCATCTATCCCGAAGTCGTCCGGGAACGGGAGGAGATCCGGCATCGCAGCGTCCGGTCGAGGTGGGCGGCCATGGCGCGCGCCGCCATCGACCAGCTCCGGCGGTACCCGATGGTGACGGTGACGCTGCGCCTGCCCGAGCGCAGGCTTCGGGTCACGAGCCCGCTCGTCTTCGTCGGCAACAATCGGTACGAGACGAAGCTGTTGCGGATCGGCCGGCGTTCGCACCTCGACCGGGGCGAGCTGTTCCTGTACGTGGCCCGCGACCGCAGCCGGATCGGCTTCCTGGCGCTGGCCGTGCGGGCGCTGTCCGGTCGGCTCGACCCGGAGAAGGACTTCGTATCGGCCGGGCTGCCGTGCGTCGAGGTGGCGACCTCCTGGCGGCGGAGCCTCCGGGTCGCCCTCGACGGTGAGGTGACCCGGCTCTCGACGCCCCTGCGGTACCGCGTGCGCCCGCGCGCGCTGCGCGTGCTGGCGCCCCCGGAGACGGCGTGAGGACCATCGCCCACGTCTCGGACCTGCACTTCGGGCGCGAGGATCCCGCGCTGGTGGCCGCCCTGCGGGAGGACTTGGAGCAAGCGGCGCCGGACCTGGTCGCGGTGAGCGGTGACCTCACCCAGCGGGCCCGCCGCCGCGAGTTCGAGGCGGCGCGGGATTTCCTGCAGGGCCTGGGCGCGCCGGTGCTGGCGGTGCCCGGCAACCACGACCTCCCGCTCTTCGACGTGGCCCGACGCCTCCTCCGGCCCCTCGACCGTTACCGCCGGTACATCCACGCCGACGACAACCCGTTCTACGTCGACGCGGAGGTGGCGGTGCTCGGTCTGAACACCGCCCGCCGCACCGCGCTCGCCGGCGACGGGCGCATCTCGCTCCCGCAGATCGAGATCCTGCGCCAGCGGTTCGCGCCCCTGCCCCCCAACGTCGCGAAGGTCCTCGTCACCCACCATCCGTTCGTGCCCGCGCCCTCGGGCCCTGCCCACACGCTGGTGGGCCAGGGGCTGCGGGGCCTTCAGGCCGCGGAGGCGGCCGGCGTCGACATCGTGCTGACCGGTCACCTGCATCGCGGCTTCGCGGGCGACGTGCGCACGCATCACGTCACGATCAAGCGGTCGATCCTCGTCTTCCAGGCCGGCACCGCGGTGTCGACGCGGCTTCGCGGCGAGCCCAACAGCTACAACCTGATCCTGCTCGATCCGCCCCGGCTGGCCTGCACCGTCCACGCCTGGGACGGCCAGCGCTTCCGTCCGCTCGCGCCCACCCGCTTCCTGAAGACGGACGACGAGTGGCGGCGCGAAGCATGATCGCTTCGCGGGAGTGAATCCCGCTTCGCTCGCACCTGTTGCTGATTACGTCTCGCGGGGGTACTCACGCCGGACGATCCTGACGACGGCCAGGAAGAAGGCGACGACCAGCGGCCCGAGGAGCAGGCCGATCGGACCGAAAGCGGCCAGGCCGCCGAGCAGGGCGAAGAACACCACCGCCCCGTGGATGGAGACCCCCCCGCGGATCAGGTATGGCTTGACGACGTTGTCGGACAGCCCCACGGCCAGAAGCGCCCACGCGGCGAGGAACAGCGCGCGGTAGGTGTGCCCGCGGAAGAACACGATGGCGGCGGCGGCCAGCCCCGCCCCCCCCGCCCCCACCGCGGGCACGAACGCCATCACGAACGTCACGAACGTGAAGAACAGCGTGTGGGGCACGCCCGCGACGAGATAGCCGACGAGGGCGACGAGGGCCTGGATGGCGGCCGTCGCCACCGTCGAGACGAGCACCGCCACCGTCACCTTCCGGAACTCCGACATCAGCTCGCGCACGTGGCCCCGCTTGAGGGGCGCCACGTCCTCGAGCCACTCGACGAGCGCGCGCCCGTCGATCAGCAGGAAGAACAGGGCGATCAGCATCATCACGACCTGCACGATCGCCTGGGTGGTCGCGCCCAGCACCCCGCCCAACGCCGCGGCGGCCCGGCCGCCCTGCGTGTCGGTCAGCTCCTGGATCCGCTCCTCGCCGCCGGGGATCTGCTCCAGCGCCTTCTCGACGAGCGAGCGCAGCGGAGCGGGGAGGTCATTGATGAGGCCGATCACGCCCTCGCTTCGCATCGTCTCCTTGATGTAGCCGATCCCGGCCACCGCCTCCTTGCCGAGCGAGAGCGTCACCGCCGCGATGGGCACGACGAGCAGGAGCAGCGCGCCGAGGGTCACCACGCCCGCCGCGAGCTGGCGGCCACGCAGGCGCGCGGCCAGGCGCTCGGTCCACGGCATGAGGGCGGCCGCGAGCACGGCGGCCACGAAGAGGGCGCTCGCGAAGGGGTAGATCACCATCGCGAGCAGGATCAGCGAGAGCACGACGAGCACGATCAACGTGGCCCGCTCGATGCGAGCGCTCGGCATTCAAGACCCCCTGGACGTTCGCGTGGTGGCGCAGCATTCTACTTGTGTCTTGCGTCGCCGGGAGGCCGGTGGGCCGCGGTTTGACTACCTCGCGCGTGCTCACTAACATCCTGGGTTTCGCGCGGGCCCCAGGGCACGCGGGAGGCCTCTCCGAGCAGTGAAGGTCCACGAATACCAGGCCAAGGCGCTGCTGTCGAGCTTCGGGGTCCCCGTCCCGCGAGGCAAGGTCGCCTACACGGCGGACGAAGCGGTCGAGGTGGGCAAGGAGCTGGGCTTCCCGGTGGTGGTGAAGGCCCAGATCCATGCGGGGGGACGCGGCAAGGGCGGCGGCGTCAAGCTCGCGCGGTCGGCCGAGGAGGTCGAGTCGATCGCCAAGGCCATGCTCGGGATGCGGCTCCGCACGCACCAGACCGGACCCGAGGGCCGCATCGTGCGTCGCCTGCTCGTCGAGCAGGGCATGGACCTCGGGGGCTCGCGGGAGATGTACCTCGCGATGGTCGTGGACCGCGCGCGCGAGTCGCCGGTGTTCATGGCCTCGGCCCAGGGCGGCATGGACATCGAAGAGGTCGCGGCGAAGGACCCGAAGGCCATCCTCGTGGAGACCGTGCACCCCGCCGCGGGCTGGCAGCCGTTCCAGGCGCGCAAGCTCGCGTTCGGCCTCGGCCTGCCCGTCTCGACGCTCGCCAAGGCGGTGCCGTTCATGCAGGCGATCCACCGTGCGTTCGAGGCCCTCGACGCGTCGCTCCTCGAGATCAACCCGTTCCTGATGACGAAGGACGGCGCCCTCCTGGCGCTCGACGCGAAGCTCAACCTCGACGACAACGCGCTCTACCGCCACCCCGAGCTGAAGGAGCTGCGCGACTTCGACGAGGAGGATCCCCTCGAGGTGGAGGCCTCGAAGCACGGCCTCAACTACATCAAGCTCGAGGGCGGCGAGGTCGGCTGCATGGTCAACGGCGCGGGCCTGGCCATGGCCACGATGGACATCATCATGCTCGCCGGCGGCCGCCCCGCGAACTTCCTCGACGTGGGCGGGGGGGCGAACGCGGAGCAGATCCGCAACGCGTTCCGCATCCTCCTCGCCGACCCCGACGTGAAGGCGGTCCTCATCAACATCTTCGGCGGCATCCTGCGCTGTGACGTGCTCGCCGAGGGCGTGATCGCCGCGGTGCGCGAGCTGGGGGTCAAGGTCCCGGTCGTGATCCGCATGAAGGGCAACAACGAGGAGAAGGGCAAGGCGATGCTCCGCGACTCGGGCCTCAACTTCACGACCGCCGACGACATGACCGAGGCCGCGAAGCGCGTGGTCGGGGCGGCGAAGGGCGGCCCGTGAGCGTCCTCGTCGGGGCGAAGAGCCGCGTGCTCGTCCAGGGCATGGGCAAACACGGCACCTTCCACGCCATCGGCTGCCGCGAGTACGGGACGAACGTGGTCGGCGGCGTGACCCCCGGCAAGGGTGGTACGACCGTCGAGGGCTTCCCGCTCTTCAACACCGTCGAAGAGGCGGTGAGGAAGACGGGGGCCGACGTCTCCATGGTCTTCGTTCCGCCGCCCGGCGCGGCCGACGCGATCATGGAGGCGGCCGACGCCGGGATCCCGCTGGTCGTGTGCATCACGGAGGGCGTTCCCACCCTGGACATGGTGCGGGCGGCGGCGTTCCTGGAGGGCCGGCCCGTGCGCCTCATCGGCCCCAACTGCCCCGGCATCATCTCGCCGGGCGAGAAGTGCAAGGTCGGCATCATGCCCGGCCACATCCACCGGGGCGGGCCCGTAGGAGTGGTGAGCCGCAGCGGGACGCTCACCTACGAAGCCGTGAACCAGCTCACGGCCCTCGGCATCGGCCAGTCCACCTGCATCGGCATCGGCGGCGACCCCATCATCGGCACCAACCACACCGACGCGCTGCGGCTCTTCAACGACGACCCCGGGACGCAGGCGATCGTGATGATCGGCGAGATCGGCGGGAGCGCGGAGGAAGAAGCGGCCGCTTTCGTGAAGCAGAGCGTCCGCAAGCCCGTCGTCGGCTTCATCGCGGGCCAGACGGCGCCGCCGGGGCGGCGGATGGGCCACGCGGGGGCCATCATCGCCGGAGGCAAGGGCACCGCGGAAGAGAAGATGAAGGCGATGGCGGCGGCCGGGATCCACGTGGTCAAGTCGCCGGCGGACATCGGCGCCGCGGTCGCCGAAGTGCTGCCGACGCGGTGAGGAACGACACTTGAAGGAGCGCACGTTTTCCATCATCAAGCCCGACGCGATCGAGGCGCGGCAGGCGGGGGAGATCCTCTCCCGGCTCGAGAAGGCCGGGTTCGACGTGGTCGCTTTGCGCCTGCGCCGGCTCACCCCGGCCGAGGCCGAGGGCTTCTACCACGTCCACCGCGAGCGGCCGTTCTTCCGGAGCCTGTGCGACTTCATGAGCTCCGGGCCCTGCATCACGATGGTGCTCGAGCGTGAGAACGCGATCGCCCGCCTGCGCGAGATCATGGGCGCCACCGATCCCGCCCAGGCCGCCCCGGGCACGATCCGGCGCGATCTGGCTTCCTCGATCGAGGCCAACTGCATCCACGGGTCGGACGCGCCCGAGACCGCGCGCTTCGAGATCGGCTACTTCTTCCCCGGCATAGAGCTTCTCTGAGCAAGGGGGTGCTAGCGGCGCACCCCCTTGAACCCCCGCTCGCTCCGCGGGAGTGAATCCCGCTCCGCTCGCAGCTCTTGCGCGAGTAGCGCACCGCCCCGTGTGCGAGCCGTCACTCGCCGCGCGGGCGGGTTTGCTCGCATCCTCTATAATTCGCAGCGGCAATGCCGGCGAGGGTGACGCTCAAGGTCACCGCTGGTCCCCTCGCGGGGCGCGTGTTC
>Ga0207684_10000942_pt1 | contig 32844 bp, 39 predicted proteins | sample KBSK5501metaG_FD_184342 | JGI IMG/M metagenome (GOLD analysis project Ga0207684, IMG submission 184342) | Corn, switchgrass and miscanthus rhizosphere microbial communities from Kellogg Biological Station, Michigan, USA - KBS K5-50-1 metaG... | ecosystem: Host-associated > Plants > Roots >... | reverse complement strand
CGGGCGACCATGGTGGCGAGCATGCCTGCCACGGTCCCCCGCAGAAACGGGTTGCCCTCGCCGGAAGGCAGCATGCGCCACATGCTAGCATCCAGCCCCGCCGCGGGGCTTTACAGGGCCTCGGAGATGTGGATGATGGGGCCAGATGAAGTGCCAGGACGTACGGCGAGCGTTCCCGCTTCTCGTCGATGGGGAGATGCCACTCACGGAGTGGGCGATCCTCGAGACCCACCTCGTCGGCTGCGCCGAGTGCCGAAAGGAGCTGGAGCAGCAGCGGGTCCTGGCAAAGCAGAGCGCGCGCCGCCGGAGGCGCCGGGCGACGGCCGCCTTCGTGGCCGCGACCGCCGCGCTCCTGGCGGTGGCCGGCGGAGGGATCTACCTTTACGAGGCCGGCCTCTTCGAGGCGCAACGCCAGGACTCCTCCCAAAGTGCGCCGCCGCGACCGATGACCGTGACTCCCGAGACACCCGCGCCCGCTCCGCCGGCCCCGGTGCCACCACCGCCGGCGGTCGTGCCCCCGTCCCGGCCGGGGGCGACTTCGCCTCCGGCGCAGCCCCTACCGGTGCCGTCGGCGCGGCCCGTGCCGGCGCCACCGAAGCCCAAGACGGTGGTCGAGACCACGCCGCGTCCGACACGCGCACCGACCCCACCGAACTCCAAGACGATCGCGCGTCCGACCCAGGCGCCGGCGCCGGCCGCTGGGCCGGCGGCTGGCCCCGCAGAGGAGCGAATGCCCACGCAGGCGAAGCCGCCCACGGCGCTGAACGCGGGGCCGGGGGCGGAAGCGATGCCGACGCAGGGACCGTCGCGTTCCGGGGGGCGCGGCGGGGAGTGAGCCGTTCCCGGGCGGCCGCGCTCAGGCGCGGTCGGGGTGGCTCTTGAGGTACTTGCCGACGGCGTCCATGAGGAGGCCCAGGGCCTCCTTTTCGGTGCGCCCGGTGACGCTCACGTCCGGGTAGGGCACCGCGGTCGCCCGGTAGACCCCGCCTTCTTCCTGGACCAGCTCGACCTCGATCCTCATGCCGAGCCTCCTCGCGGCGAGGTCCGCGCGCGCTCGGCGAGGAAGAGATAGCGCGAGAGGCTGAAGAAGTATTCGCCTCGCGTGGCCTGGCTGCGCACGTCCTCGGCCCAGCGGGCGGCCTCCTCCTCGGTGATCCCGCCACGGTTGGCCACGAAGCGGGCGACCACGTCGATCATGCCCGGGCTGTAGGTCTGATCGCTCAGCTCCACGTTCACGACCGGGATCATCGTCACGCTCTTGAGCACGAAGCCGGTGCGCCGCAGCAGCTCGGGGAGCTGGGCGGGCAGATGGGGATGAGCGAAGCGCTGCTCCCAGGTCTTGAGGACGCGCCCGGTCCGGTCGCGATCGCCCGCGTGCCAGACGCAGGACTCCCAGTCCGTCTCGAGCGCGGCCAGCCGGCCGCGCGGCTTGAGCACGCGCGCCGCCTCCGCCAGCCCGCGCTCTACGTCGGCCATGTACTCGTAGACCTGCATGGCGGTCACGAAATCGAAGGTGCCGGGCGCGAAGGGCAGGGCCTCGGCGTCGGCCTGCCGGAACTCGGTGCGGCCCGAGACCGCGTCGTGGCGCGCCCGTTCTTCGCAGGCGGCGATCATGTCCGGGACCGCGTCCACCCCCATCACCCGACCGGTCGGCCCCACGTCGCGCGCCAGCTCGCAGGCGAGCAGGCCGAAGCCGCAGCCGATGTCGAGCCCGCGCTCGCCGCTCCGCGGGCCGACGATGGCGCGCGTGCGGGCTCGCTGCTCGGCGACGTCCGGGGTTGAGCGCGCGGGGTCGAGGAGGGCCGGGCTGGGGGTCGTCACGCCGGAACGCTAACAGCGCGCGGCGCTCCCGTCAACCCGCTCGTCGCGGGCCGGCCGATGGCACCCGCGGATTAGGATGGGCTGGGCTTCTGCGTCAGGACCTGGAGGACTACTTGGCGCATGTCGGCCAGGTTGAAAGGCTTCTCGAGGGCGGGCTCACCGGCGTCGGCCAGGAAGCGGGCGTATTCTTCGATGCCGGTGTTCGCGCTCATGAAGATGACGCGTGGCGGATTCTCGGCGTAGCGCTGGCGAAGAGCGTGGTAGAGGGCGGGGCCCTCGAGGCCAGGCATCCGGAGGTCGGTGATCACGAGATCGTAGCGGCTCTCCTCGACTCGCCGCAGGCCCTCGGCGCCGTCGGCCGCGCTGTCCACCTCGTGCCCGTCCCGCTTCAGCACCTCCACCAGCACGTCGCGGAGGTTGTCCTCGTCGTCCACGACGAGGATGCGGTGCCGGGCCATGTCAGCGCCGGGCGTCGAGGATGGCCTGGGCGATCAGGCGCGAGCCTTCGTAGCAGCGCTCGGGGGATTCGAAGCTGAACGCGAGACGGATGAAGCGCTCGCCGCCGCCGTTGGGGAAGAAGGACGGGCCCGCGGTGTACTGCACGCGTGCCTTCGTCGCGCCCTCGAACAGCCGCATGACGTCGGTGCCGGTAGGCAGCTTGATCCAGATGAAGAAGCCGCCCTCGGGCTTGCTGATCTCCACGTCCGTGTCCTTCAGCACCTCCCACAACCCGCGCAGCATGGCGTCGCGCTTGGCCCGGTAGACGTTCACGAGCAGGGCGACGTGCGGCGCGAGATTGTCACGCAGGAAGTAGGTGGCCACGCGAGAGGCGAAGGGATTGACGCCGCCCCCGAAGAGGAAGCCCTGGAAGGCGGGGATCATCTCCTTGGGCGCGCAGAGCCAGCCGAGCCGGAAGCCCGCGCCCAGGATCTTCGACACGGTGCCCGCGCGGATCACCCGCCCGCCGCCGTCCAGCGCGTAGAGGGAGGGCAGGTGCTCGCCCTCGAAGCGCAGCTCGCCGTAGGCGTCGTCCTCGAGGATGAGGGTGTCGTACTCGTGGGCGAGATCGATCAGCTCCCGACGCCGGCGCAGCGTCAGGGTGGGCCCCGACGGGTTCTGGAAGTTCACGATCGTGTAGATGAGCTTGCAGCGCCGCCCCTGCCGCCGCAGGTTGGCCAGGTGCTCGCGCGCCACCTCGACGACCAGGCCGTCCCTGTCCACCGGCACGTCCAGCATCTCGGGGCCGTGGCGGCGAATGGTCTGCAGCGTGCCCGAGAAGGTGGGCGCCTCGGAGAGGATCACGTCGCCCACGTCCACGAGGGCGCTGAACGCGAGCGACAGCGCGTGCCCCGAGCCGTTGGAGATGATGATGTTGTCGGGCCCGACTTTCAGCCCCTCGAAGAGCCCGTACTTGTGGCAGACGAGCTCACGCAGCCCACGGTAGCCCTGCGGCTCGCCGTAGGTCAGGGCCTCGGCGCCTTCCGCCTTGATCATGCGCGCGGTGGCGTCGACGACGCCGTCGTACGGGAAGGAGGCCGGGTCCGGCAAGCCGCCCCCGAACTCGAAGAGCGCGTTGGCCACCGGGCGCGCGGCCGGCGGCCCGCCCCAGCCGATGCGGGCGCGGGTGGACAGGAGCTCGACGAAGGACTCGGGAGTGGTGGTCATCGGATCGGCTCTCAGCGTGTCTTGGGTGGTGGCGAATAGGTGGTGAGCACGCCCACGAGCGCGCGGGCGGAGGTGGGCACGGCGTAGCGGCCACCGAGCGACACGTCGCGCGAGTCGGCCTTGGCGCCGTACAGCGTCCGGATCGCCTTGCCGTCGGGCTGGACGTTGGCGCCTTCGAACGAGGCGCCCGCGAAGAAGCCGGTGGAGCGCGCGTACGAGAAGATCTCGGCCTTGAACGTGCCGTCGGTGTTCGCCGCGTCGTGGATGCTCTTGGGGCCGGCGGTCACCGAGACGTCACCGCCGAGCGTGGTCTCGCTCTTCAGCAGGCTCTCGATGCCCTTCTCGGTCATGACTACCAGGACGAGGTCGATGACCTGACCGCCGAGCTGCAGGCCGACGCTCCCACCGCCCACCGTGAAGAAGGCGGGGGCGCTCCAGCGGCCGTCGGAGGCGCGCCTGACGCTCATGACGCCCTGGCCATGCCGGCCGCCCACGATCACGGCGCCCTTCTTGACCTGGGGAAAGACCGCGATCGCCCGGGCCTTGGCGAGCACCTCCCGCGGGATGTCGGTGTCCTGCTTGCCACCGGCCATCTCGCTCAGTACCGTGGTCGCCTTCCGCAGCCGCTCCGCCAGCTCGTCCGGGCTGTCGGCTCGGGTTTCCGCGACGGCGGCCATGAGGCCCAGGATTCCGAAGGTGATTCCCCAGCCGATCGTCCTCATGACGTGAAGATTTTAGCCGATTTCCACCTCTGATGCCCACTTCGTGGGCGGCATTTTTCCTCGGCCCGGCGGGTTATGCTACTAGACACGGCACACTCAAAAGGTCCTATGAGCCTGTCGAGACGAACATTTCTCAAGTCGGGGCTCGGCGGCGCTGTGCGACGCCAAGGTCAAGGCCGCGATCGCGCACGAGGGCATTCGATTGATCAGCTTCCGCGAACACGGGCACATCGCCTCGCGCGGCGGGGCCAAGCGCGCGGCGGGCGGCTGCGGGCCCACCGCCGCCAGCCGGTAGCGCCTACGCGACGATCTTCTTGTCGCGCAGCGCCTTGATGTCGGCCGCGCGAATCCCGAGCTCGCCCAGCACCTGATCGGTGTGCTCGCCCGAATGAGGGGCGGCACTCCGCATCGTCCCCGGGGTGGCGGAGAGCTTGATCGGCTGCCCGAACTGCTTCACGGTCCCGTGGACCGGGTGACGCATCTCCACGATCATGTCGCGGGCCTGGATCTGCGGGTCCGCTACCATCTCCTCCGGAACGTAGACCTTCCCCACGCAGACGTCGGCCTTCACGAGGAAGTCGTACCACTCGTCCCGCGTGCGCGTCTTGATTATGGCTTCGACTTCCTCGCGTGCCTTTACTTCCTCGGCATTGGCGGCGCGCACGAACTGGTCGGGCTTGCGGGCGAAGCGCACGAAGTCAGGGCGGTCGATGGCCTTGCAGAAGTTCTCCCAGAGCCAGGGCTCGGTGCAGCCGATGGTCAGGTGCTTGCCGTCCTTGGTCTCGTAGACCGCGTAGTAGGGATAGGAGCCGCCCAGGAAGCCCTCGCCGCGCTTCGGGGCTATGCCGTCGCTCCAGAAGAAGCGCATGTTGGGGGTGGCGGCGAGCAGGGCGAGCGAGGTGTCGAGGTAGGAGACGTCGACGTGCTGGCCGCGGCCGGTGCGCTCGCGTGCGAACAGCGCGAGCATGATGCCGAGCGCGCCGTGCATGCTGGCCCCCCCGTAGTCCGCGACCAAGTTCAGGGGAAAGATCGGCTTGCGGTCCGGCTCCCCGATCAGGTTCAGCACGCCGGCCAGCGACAGGTAGTTGCCGTCGTGGGCGGGATAGTCGCGATAGGGCCCGTTGTGGCCGAAGCCGGAGAGCGAGCAGTAGACGAGGCGCGGATTGGTCGCCGAGAGCGTCTCGTAGTCGCCTCCGAGCCGCTTCATGACCCCGGGCCGGAAGCCCTCCACGATGACGTCGGCGGTGGCCGCGAGCTGCTTGAAGATGGCCTGGCCCTCCGGCGCCTTCATGTTGAGCGCGAGCGACCGCTTGTTGCGGTTGACGTAGGCGAAGGCGGCGCGGCGCTGGGTCTGGGCGTCCTCGGCCTGGTCGGGCGGCGTCTCGATCTTCAGCACCTCGGCGCCCATGTCGGCCAGGAACATGCCGGGCAGCTCGGCGGGGGGGACGCGCGCCATCTCGAGGACCTTGATTCCGTCCAGCACTCCCATGGAGGTCTCCTTACTTGTAGGCGTCGGGCGCCTTGATGGCCTTGTCCCAGAAGGCGGGGTCGTGGCTCGGGAAGATGCGGCCGCCGGTGAGGCGCGCCACCGTCTTGAGCCGCTTGATGGCGTGCATCGCCCGGGTCGGATCCCACACGACGCCAGGCGGGATCTCCTCGTCGATCGATCGCTGCCAGTAGCAGGAGTCCCCGGCCAGGATGATCGGGCCGCTCTCCGGGAGCTGCACGAGCAGCGACTGGTGACCCGGCGTGTGGCCGTCGCTCCGCAGCGCGGTCACCCCCGGCACCAGCTCGGTGTCGCCGTCGAGCAGGCGCCAGCGGTAGCCGGGCAGATCGAAGTTCTTGCGGTAGTAGAACGACGCGAAGAAGGCGGCCGGATAGTGCGCGTAGGAGTACTCGTCCTTCTGGACCACCAGCTCGGACGTGTCGAAGATTGCGGCCCCGCCCGCGTGGTCGTAGTGCAGGTGGCTGATGACCACGAGGTCCACGTCCTTCGGCTCGAGCCCGATCGAATCCAGGCGATGCACCAGGAGATCCTCGTCCCCGAAGCGGGCGAGGCGATCGTTGCGCACCAGACCGGGCACCGCGCGCGGGGAAATCCCGGTGTCGAAGAGGATGGTGGCGTCGCCGGTCCGGACCAGGTAGCAGGTGACCGGGATCGCGACGCGCTCGGCGGACCGCTCCCCGTAGAAGAGCCCGGTGCGCTCGAAGCCGAGAAAGCCGTTCTGCAGCGCGTAGAGCGCCTTGACCGCCATGGTCAGGCGCGCGACTTGGCGGGGCGCCGGGCGCGGGCGAGCTTGGGCCGGTCGGCCTGCTCCATCGGGTCGTACACCCAGATCTTGTTCGCCGCGCTCAGTCCCATCGTGACGGTGCGGCCCTCGAGCAGGATGGAGACGGTGCCCGCGTACGGGGCCACCTCGCTCACCACGATGCGGCTGCCGGGCCGGATCCCGCTCTCCCACAGGAAGCGCAGGAGCTGGCGGTCGGCCTCGGCTTCCTCGGTGATGCGCTCGACCACGAACGGGTGACCGGCCGGCGCCTGGCTCAGGGGGATGGGGCTGTGGGCCTCGGGGGCCGGCATGCCCGGGATCGGGTTGCCGTGCGGGCAGGTGCTGGGCATGCCGAGCTTCTCGGCCAGCCGCTCCTCCACCACCGGCGAGAGCGCGTGCTCGAGGCGATGGGCCTCGTCGTGCGCGCGCGACCAGTCCAGGCCGAGCACGTCGGTGAGCCAGCGCTCGATCAGACGATGCCGGCGGGCCATGGTCTCGGCGATGCCGAGGCCCTTGGTGGTGAGCCGGATCTCCTTGCGTCCCCCGAGGCGGATGTAGCCGTCCTTCTGCATGCGGCGCAGCGCTTCGGTGATGGACGGCGCGGAGACGTGCATGTGGCGCGCGAGCCGCGCGCCGATCACCGGCTTGTCGGTGCCGGCCAGGTCGTAGATGGCGCCCAGGTAGTCCTGGATCGCCGGAGTCGTCTCGTCCATGGCCGCCAGCATACCGACCGGCGCAGCGGCGGGCAAGCCCCCGGGCGCCCGTGCTATTCTTGCCCCGACCAGGGAGGGCGCCCATGGACTTCGCGCTCACGGAATCGCAGGAGCTGATCCGGAAAGAAGTGGGGGCGCTGGCCCGCACCTTCTCGCTCGACTACTGGCTCGAGAAGGACGACAAGCCCGAGTACCCGACCGAGTTCGTGAAGGCCTTCGCCGACAACGGCTGGCTCGGCATCCTGGTCCCCGAGGAGTACGGTGGGGCCGGGCTCGGGGTGACCGAAGCCGCCCTGATGCTCCACGAGATCTGCGCCTCCGGGGCCGGCACGTCCGGCGCCTCCCCGATCCACTTCTACGTCTTCCCCCCCACCCCGCTGATCAAGTACGGCACCGAGGCCATGAAGCGGAAGTACCTGCCGCGGATCTGTAGCGGCGAGATCGTCATGGCATTCGGGGTGACCGAGCCCAACGCGGGGACCGACACCTCTCGCATCCAGACCCGCGCCGAGAAGAAGGGCGATCGCTGGGTGGTGAACGGGAGAAAGGTCTGGACGACCAATGCGCAGCACGCCACCAAGATCCTGCTGCTCGCGCGCACCGCCGACCGTGATCCGGCCAAGCCGCTCAAGGGCATGACCCTCTTCTTCGCCGACTTCGACCGCAAGGCGATCACGGTGCGCGAGATCCACAAGCTTGGGCGGGCCGCGGTGGATTCGAACGAGATCTTCATCGACAACCTGGAGATCCCGGACGAGGACGTGGTGGGCACGCCGGGCGAGGGCTTCTACCACCTGATCGACTCGCTCAATCCGGAGCGCATCGTGGTGGGGATCGAGGCGGTGGGGATCGGCCGCGCCGCGCTGGAGCGGGCCGTGCAGTACGCGAAGGAGCGGATCGTGTTCGACCGACCGATCGGGAAGAACCAGGCCATCGCCCACCCGCTCGCCCACGCGATGGCCCAGCTCGACGCGGCCGAGATGATGTGTCTGAAGGCCGCGTGGCTCTTCGATAACGGTAAACCCTGCGGCCGCGAGGCCAACGCGGCCAAGATGCTCGCCGCGGAGGCGGGCTTCAACGCCTGCGACGCGGCGCTGCAGACCTTCGGGGGCTACGGCTACGCCAAGGAGTTCTACGTGGAGCGGCTGTGGCGCGAGATCCGCCTCTACAAGATCGCGCCGGTGTCCCAGCAGATGGCGCTCAACTACCTGGCCGAGCACGTCCTCGGGCTGCCGCGCTCCTATTGATCTGAGGAGGTCTGACGGTGGACTTGATGCTCAGCACCCACGACACGGGTTACGAGCGGCCCGACGGCCCCACGATCGCCAAGGTGCTGGCCTCCCTCGACGGCGGCCGCAACGTGGTGGCCACGCTCGGCACCTCCGATTCGACCTACCTCCAGGCCAGCGGCAGCGTGCAGACCGGTTTCGGCCTCGACCTGCAAGAGGGCTCGCTCGAGCGGCGCTTCCGCACTCGTGATCGCGCGCTGCCGTTGCCGTGGGTGACCGAGGTCTTCCAGCGCTACGCCGCCGGCGATCAGGGGTGGCGCGAATCCGTCGAGTGGGAGCGGGAGCGGATCGCGGTGCCGAAGGATTCGTGGACGAATAGCTGGGCCGCCTACATCGGGCTCCTGGTCGGCGCCGCCGCGGCCCTCTGGCTCTGGCACGCCTGGCGCGCGGCGCCGTGACATATCAGAGTCGGGCTCGGGCCCCGGTCACCACCCGCTCGTGCAGCGCGCTGAGGATCTCGGCGATCGCGGCCTGCGCCCACACGTCGACGAAAGGTGAAGCGAGAAGGATGGCGATGTCGCGGCCGCCGCGCGCGGTGGATTGCTCCTCGGTCTCGCCGGCGCGCGCCGCGCGCAGATGCCCGAACACGCGGTCCTTGTGGTAGATGGCCGGATACTCGACGTAGCGGTACAGCTCCCCGAAGTCCCGGCTGAAGAAGACGGCGACCGGCACCGACGCCCACGTCTGGCCGTTCTTCTCGTTGGCATACTCGATCACCAGATCGGCGTTGCCTCCGGCCCCCGGATCGGGTAGCCCCTTTCGCAGCATCGTCTCGCCGTCGCGCGTGAAGATGCGCAGCTCCAGGCCCCCGGCCTCGGCGAGCCGCGCCAGATAGGGGACGTCGCGCCGGCAGTCGGACGACCAGTCCTCGGAGATCACCGCGATCTTCGCGGGCCCGCCCGGTTGGGCGGCCAGCCACTTGATCGCCACCGCCTGCTCGTCGGTGAGTCGCGCCTTCGCGTGGCGCTCGCGCAGGTACCCGCTCCAGTCCACGCGCGGGCGGACCAGGCTGAACCGCCGGACGTCGAACCCCTCGCGGCCGAGATTCTCGGGCGAGCCGGCGAACCTCACGTAGTCGTCGAAGCTCATCCCCCGGGCGAAGCGCTCGGGCGTCATGACCAGAGCCGGCGGCTGGCGATGGCGGCTCCCTCCCGGAGGGCGCCGAGCTTGGCCCAGACCACGCTGTGGGCCACCATCTCGGAGCCGGCGAAGGTGCCGAAGCCGCAGTCGGTCGAGGCGATCACCCGGGTCCGGTCGCCCACCGCGTCCACCGCCGCGCAGACGCGATCGGCGACCACCTCCGGGTGCTCGACGTAGTTCGTGGTGGTGTCGATCACTCCGGGCAAGAGCAGCATCGAGTCCGGGAGCGGATGGGCCTTGAGCACGCGGTACTCGTGCTGGTGGCGGGGATTGGCGAGCGGCAGCGACAGCGCCCCCACCCGCGCCCGGCCGACGACCGGCAGCACCGCTTCCAGCGGCACGTCGTGGGTGTGCGGGCCGTCGTAGTTGCCCCAACAGAGGTGGAGTCGGATCCGGTCGGGCGGGATCGCCGCGGTGGCCCGGTTGATGGCGTCCACGTGCAGCTCGACCATTTGGAGGAACCGGTCGAGCGAGTCCTTGCGGAAGAAGCGGGTGCGCTCCATGGCCAGGTCCGGGCAGTCCACCTGCAGGAGCAGGCCGCGGGCGTGGATCAGCTCGTATTCCTTCCGCATCTCGCGGGCCAGCGCCATGATGTATTGCTCGTGTGAGCCGTAGTGGGCGGAGAGCAGGATGGTGGCGATCACCCCGGGGGAGGCGGCGGTCATGAAGCGCTCGACGAACTTCCGCGGCGCCGCATCGGTCGCGCGGAGGAAGCCGTCGCACTCGGCGGCGGCCGGGCTCAGATCCGCGTACTCCACCTCGGCGATCGCCTGCGGGGCGTCCGCGATCCGGGCCGCGTCGCGTCGCCGCCGGGCCAGCATCTCCGCGTAGTCCGGGAAGTCGATCAGGTCCTGCGCCAGCTCCCGGCGGCTCGCGCCACCGAAGCCGCGCATTCGTCCCGCCACGTAGGTCGAGAACCCCGCGCGGGGCTGCTCGCCGTTGTTGCCGACGTCGACGCCCGCCTCGAGCTGTCCGGCCACCACGCGCTCCACCGCGGCGCCCGCCTCGCGCTCGAGCGCGGCCGCGTCCACCGGCTCGCCGCGATCCCGCCGGACCAGGAGGTCGCGCAGCGCCGGCGGGCGGGGGAGGCTGCCCACGTGCGTGGTGAGGATCCGCGTCTCGCTGCGCTGCATGGCGGCTCCTGTCTCGCGGGCGACGGCCTAGCCGACCCGGGGGGTGATCTGGATGAGCGGGGCCGGCTCGGTCTCGATCTGGATCGTGGTGTGATCGATGCCGAAACGGGCATGGAGGACGAGATGGAGCTCTTCGAGGATCTTGTCTCGGGGCGCGCCCGCTTCGACGACCACGTGCGCGCTCATGGCCTCGCGGCCGGAGGTGAGCGTCCACACGTGCAAGTCGTGGACCCGCCGCACCGTGGGGGCGCCGCGGAGGGCGTCCTCGATCTCCTTCACGTCGAGATGGGCCGGCGCTCCCTCGAGCAGGACGTTCACGGCCTGCCGCAGGAGCGCCCACGTGCGGGGCAGGATGAAGAGCGCGATCAGCGCGCCCGCCACCAGGTCCGCGATCACCCACCCGGTGAGGAGGATGATCACGCCGGCCACGATCACGAGCCCGGAGCTGATCGCGTCGCCGAGCACCTCGAGGTACGCGCTCCGCACGTTGAGGCTCTCGTGCGCGCCCCGGTGCAGGAGCCGGAGGCTCGCCAGGTTGACGGCCAGGCCGAGCACGGCGACGGCCAGGATCGGTCCTCCCGGCACGTGGGGCGGCTGCCACGCGCGCTGGTAGGTGGCCACCAGGATCGCGATGGCCATCACGCACAGGACCACGCTGTTGACGAGCGCGGCCAGGATCTCGACCCGGTAGTAGCCGTAGGTCTTGTCGGGCGTCGCGGGGCGCTCGGCGAACCACACCGCGAGCAGGCTCAGGAGCACCCCGCCCGCGTCCACGAGCATGTGGGTGGCGTCGGCCAGCAGCGAGAGGCTGCCCGTCCAGAGCCCGACCGCGGCTTCGACCAGAAGAAACGCGGAGGTGATGCCGAAGACGCCGAGCAGCCGGCGCTTGTGACGAGAGCCGTGAGTGTGCCGGCCGTCCACGGGGTTGCGCTCAGCGGGCCGGGGGCACCACCAGCCGCGCTTCGCCCTGGCGGATACCCTGGCTCGCGAAGAACGAGGCGTGCGCCTCGAGGGCGTAGCGGAACGGTCCGAGCGGGCCGTACAGCTCGGTCGGGCTCGGGTCCATCTTCAGGATGGCGAACATCCGACCGTCGTCCTTGATGAAGGCGATGCCGAGCGGGGCGGGCACGTTCTGCATATGGAACTGAGTGAAGATCTCCTTGCCGAAGTCGAAGAGGATCATGTTCCGGTCGATCTCGTCGGCGGTGGCGCACTGGAAGCCGGCCGCCTGTCGCTCGCCGGTGTCGGCCAGCTTCACCCGCAGGGCGAAGGTGCGGGAGCCCGCCTGGATGGAGAGCATACGCATCGGCATGGAGGCGAAGGCCTCGCGCCAGCGCGGACATTCGGGATTCGGGGCCGACTTCGGCTTCGGGCCCTGGGCGGGGGCGCCCGAGACCGACACCGCGAGGAGCAGCGCCGTCGCCAGCGTGGCCGCCCGCCCGCGCGTCATGGAAGGGCCTCCCGACCGGTCGGGCGCGAACGACGGCGGGTGAGAGAGGCGGCGGCGAAGATGAGCAGCGCGGTCAGCACCACCGCCCCGCCCGCGGCCAGCCGGAGGTAGTAGGCGGCGATGAGGCCTCCCGTCATCGAGAGCAGGGCGATGCCGATGGCGATGGCGGTCGCGGTGTGGAAGCTCCGGCCCAGCGCGAAGCCGGTGAGCGTGGGGATCACGATCATGGCGCTCACGAGCAGCACGCCCACCATGCGCATCGCCACGACCGTGGTCAACGCGGTCAGCAGCGTGAGGAGCAGGTTCAGCGCGGCGACCGGCACCCCGCTCGTGCGCGCCAGGTCCTCGTTCAGGGTGATGGCCAGGAGCTGGCGGTAGAAGCCGCCGATGGCGAGGGTGACCACCGCCCCGAGGGCCAGGATGAGCCAGACGTCGCCGGCCGTGACGGTGAGGATGCTGCCGAACAGGATCGCGAACAGATCCGCGTTGAACCCGCGGGCCAGGCTGATGAGCACCACCGCTAGCGCGAAGCCGCCGGAGAGGAAGACGGCGAGGGCCGCGTCGCCCTGAAGGGCCCCCCGCGCGCGCAGCCGCTCCATGCCGACCGCGCCGGCAAGGGTCACCACGAGCGCGCCCAGCACCGGCGAGACGCCCAGCACGAGGCCCAGGGCCACACCGGCCAGCGCCACGTGGGCGAGCGTGTCCGCGATCAGGGAGAGCCGCCGGGGGATCAGGAAGACCCCGATGGCGGGACAGATGAGCGCGGTCACGACGCCGGCCGCGAAGGCCCGGTGCATGAAGGAGTATTCGAGAAACTCCGGCATCGGCCTAGTGCTCGTGGCTGACCACGCGCACCGCGGGGCCGTAGAGCGCGGTCAGCGCGGCGTCGCTCAGGAAGTCGCCCGGACGGCCGTGGAAGATCAGCCGCCGATTGAGGCACGCGAGCTTGGTGACCTCCTTGGCCACCACCCCGATGTCGTGGCTGACCAGGATCAGGGTGACGTCGCGCTCGCGGTTCACATGGTGCAGCAGGGCGTAGAAGCTCGTCTGGGCCTCCGGGTCGACGCCGCCGGTCGGCTCGTCGAGCATCAAGAGCTCGGGCTTGGAGACGAGCGCGCGCGCGATCAGCACGCGCTGCTGCTGGCCGGTGGAGAGCGCGCCGATCCGCGCGGCGGCGTGCGCCTCCATGCCGACCTGGCCCAGCACCTCGTCGATGCGCTTCCGCGCGGCGGCGCCGATACGGCCGAATATCCCGAGGGAGGGCAGCAGCCCGGTGGCGACCACCTCGTGTACGGTCACGGGGAGAGCGGGATCGAGCGTCGCTCGCTGCGGCACGTACCCCAGCCGGCCCCATTGCCTGAACGAGCCCGGCGGATGGCCGAAGAGGCGAACGGTGCCGCTCGTCGGGGGCAGGAGGCCCAGCATGATGCGGAGCAGGGTGGTCTTGCCCGAGCCGTTCGGGCCGATGATGCCGAGGAAATCGCCCGGCTCGACGGTGAGGTTGATGCGCTCGAGAACCGGCACGGCGCCGTAGGCGAAGTCCACGTCCTCCAGCTCGACGAAGGGCCGCATCTACCCGCCGATCCGGACCGCGTCGCCTGCCGTGCGCGGTCGTGCGTGCTCCCCGGCGGGATGCGAGGCGTCCCACCAGGCGCCCGCGGCGGCGCAGCCCGCCCCGAGCAGGAACCCGCCGACCACATCCGACGGCCAGTGGGCGTTGAGGATGACCCGCGCGAAGCCGACCGAGCCCACCAGGGCGACGGCCAGCACGAGCCAGGTCCACCGCGTCGCGGGCGACGGCCGCTCACGCGAGAGCAGGTAGACGAGCACCACCGCGAAGGTCGCGGCCGCGGTGACGTGCCCGCTCGGGAAGCCCCAGTTGAAGCCGCGGGGTCGCGGGCGGCCGACGAGAAATTTGAAGAGCTGCTCGATGGCGCCGGACAGAGGTAGCAGCCCGCACCAGAGCCACCAGCGCCGGCGGGCGATCCGCGACCAGGCCAGGAGCAACACCAGGGCCGGCGCGAGGAATTCCCACCTGCCGCCGTAGTCGAGCCAGCGCGCCATGGCGTGGGCCGTGGTGCCCCGCTGCCCGATGATCTCGCGCTGCAGGTCCACGTCGCCGGGCAGGAGGCCGATCGCATAGACCACCGCGCTCAGTCCCAGGAAGGCGCCCAGCATGAACAGGCAGAGCGCGCGCCAGCGCGCGACGGTGCTTGTATCCATTGCGCCCACATTGTACTCGGTCACAGGGCGCGGAGGAGAGCCTCCGCGAGGCGCTCCGCGGCGGGGGGCGCGTGGGTGAAGAAGAGGCCCGGCTCGTTGACCTCCACCTCCATGACCTGGAATCCCTCGCGCGTCTCCACGCCGTCGATGCGCGCGTAGAGCGCGGCCCGCGGCAGCGCGGCCAGCGCCGCGTGGGCGGCCGCGAGGACGCCGTGGGGCGGCGCGGCGGCCTGGACGGTGCCGCCGAGGCGCGGCTGCACCCGGAAGTCGCCGGTGGTCGGGCGCTTGAGCACCGCGTGGGTGAACGCGGAATCGATGAAGATCAGCGACCACTCGCCCCGGCTCTGGATCTCCTCGACGAAGGGCTGGATCATAACCGGGCGGCGGATCTCCCCGGTCCCGAGCGCCGCCGTCACCTCGGCCACCGTCTCGTCCGTGACGAGGCGGGTGTCGTGCGCCGAGGCCCCGAACTCGGGCTTCATGACCACCGCGCGCCAGCGATGCCGCGCCATCACCGCCTCGAGTCCATCCGACGTCCCGGCCTCCAGGATCACGGTGGGCACGGTGGGCACGCCGGCCGCCTGCAGGGCGGGCAGGTAGCGCTTGCTCAGGTTCCAGCGGACCAGGTCGGGCGGGTTCCAGATGCGCGCCCCCGCGCGCTCGAGGCCGTCGAGCCAGGCCCGGAACCCCTCGGGGTCGAGGTGGTACTCCCAGTTGGAGCGCAGCACCACCGCGTCGAAGCCGTGGAAGTCGGTGCCCGGCACGTTCCACGGTCGGGCCTCCACCACCGCTCCGCGGCGCTCGAGCGCCCGCTGCGCCAGCCGGTCGCTCTCCGAGATCTCCGGCCAGCGCCGGCAGGTCACGAAGCAGATGCGCGGCATGGCGCCCGGCGCCGCCTTTACTTGCAGCTCAGCGCGGTGCGAAGACTGGCGAGGTTGGCCTGCATCAGCTCGATGTAGCCCAGGCCGGCGGCATCCTGTTCCTTGGTGATGCCCTCGACCGGGTTCAGGGGAAGCGGCGTTGCCCCGATCTCGCGGCCGAGGGTCTCGGCGAGCCGCGGGCTGACGAGGGGCTCGAAGAAGATGTGGGTGACCTTGAGGTTCCGCGCCGTCTTCACGATGGCGGCCACATCCGCCGGGCTCGGCTCCGCCTCCGGGGCCAGCCCCATCAACGGGACCTCGGCGAGCCGGTAGCGGCGGGCCAGGTACGCGAAGGCGGCGTGCGAGGTGACGATCTCGCGCCGTGCGCAGTCGGCGAGGCCGGCCGCGAAGGCCCGATCGAGCGCCTCGAGCCTCGCGCTGAACCGCCTCGCGTTCTTGTCGTAGGTCTTGCCGCCGTCGGGATCGGCCTGCTCGAACCCGGCCGCGATCGCCTGCACCTGCGCGCGCGCGAGGGCGGGATCGAGCCACATGTGCGGATCGGTAGCCCCGCCGCGCGTCAGCAGGCTGAGCCCGCGGCTGGCGTCCACGACCGTGCTCCGGCTCTTGGGGTCGACCCGCAGCTTCTCGGCCCAGGCGTCCAGAGCGGTTCCGGTATAGACGAACACGGTGGCGCGCTGCACCCGGGAGACGTCGCGCGGCGACGGCTCCCAGTCGTGGGGCTCGACGCCGGGCGGCACCAGCGCGACGACCTCGGCCCGCTTTCCCGCCACCTGGCGGGAGAAGTCCCAGAGCGGATAGATCGTGGCGACGACCAGAGGCCGGCCGGCGGGCGGGGCCGCCTGGCATCCGGAGACCATCAGGATCGCGGCGAGCGCGACCCACGGAGAGCGGCGGCTCACGCCCGGCCGCCTCCCCGATCCGCCGTCGAGAGCGGGGTGAGGGCGGCGGCGCCCAGCGCGCGGGGCCTGATCTTGAGGAAGACGCCGAGCACGAGCAGGCCCAGCCCGAACGCGCAGACGACGGTGGCGCCGGTCGGCAGGTCCAGGACCGCGGAGGCCACCATGGCCATGACGCTCACGAGAGTACCGAAGACCCAGCCGACCGCGAGTCGCGAAGCGATCCCGGCGGCGAGCAGTATTCCCGCCAGGGCGGGCACGATGAGGTACGAGAAGACGAGCAGGACCCCCGCGATCCGCACCGACGATGTGACGACGACGCCGAAGGACGCGTAGAAGAGGAAGTCCCACAGGCGCACCCGCCAGCCCTCCCGGTAGGCCGCGTCCGGGTCCGTGGATATCAGAAAGAAGGGGCGGCGACAGAGCCAGTGGAAGAGGCCGATCGCGGCGTAGAGAGAGGCCACCTTGAGCACCTCGTTGCCGCGGACGCTGAGGATGCTGCCCACGAGCATGCCACGCAGGTGCTCGGCCCCGTGCGGAGTTCTGTCCGCGAGCAGCACCGCGCCCGCCGCCGACACCGCGTAGACGACGCCGATCACCGCCTCGTGGGAGACGCGGCGCGTGCGGCTGCGCGTCAGCGCGAGCACCAGGGCCCCGAGGATCGTGAAACCCAGGCCGGCCGCGTACGACTCCCACGTCTCCAGCTCGAAGCCGAAGAGGAAGGCGGCGGTGGCCCCGAGCGCGGCGATCTGGGCCAGCGCGATGTCGACGAAGACGACTTCGCGCGCGATGACGTGGAAGCCCAGATAGGCGTGGATGCCGGTGAGCACCAGGCACATCAGAAACGGCACCCACATCAGGGCCAGGAGATCGGCGGTCATGGTGCTACAGGTCCGGGCACATTCGACTCGGGGTGGTTGTCATTTGAGGGCCTGCGCGACGGCCTTCACATTGTAGTCGATGGTATCCAGGTACGTATCGGTCCCCTTGAGCGCCCCGACTCCGTTCGCGACCATGACGACCTTGGCTCCGGCTTCCTCGGCGATGCGCTCCGCGAGCTTGTGGTCGGCCCACGGCACCGCCAGGATCACCTTGATCCTGTCTTCCTTCATGTAGGCGATCAGCTTGGTGACATGCGTGGGTGTGGCCGGGATGCCGGGGCGCTCCTCGACGGACCCCGCCTGGACGAGCCCGAACCGGGTCAGGAAGTAGGGCCACATGTTGTGGTCCACGATCACCTTGGTTCCCTTGTACGGAGCCATCTCGGCCGACCACCTGGCCATGGCCTGACCCAGCCGGGCCAGGAACTGCTCCCGGTTGCGCTCGAACGCAGCCCGGTACTGGGGCGCGACCCGCACGAGACCCTCGAGAACGTTCGCGGTGATGTCGGGCGCCATCCCGGGATCGACGGTGTAGTGCGGATTACCCACCGGGTGAACATCGCCCATCGAACGGTCCACGCGGGTCCGGGGCACCTCGAGAACGAGGATGCCGGCGGAGGCATCGACACGCCCGGGCGCCCCGGGGATGACCTTGGGATTGTTGGCACCCTGGACGACGACTTCGGCCCACTGATCGAGCTCGAGGCCGTTGATGACGAGGAGATCGGCCCGCCTGACCTTCACCATCAGACTCGGTCGAACCTCGAGGTCGTGGGGGTTCTGGCTACCGCGGGCCAGGGCATCCACCTCTACGAGGTCTCCCCCGACCGCCTCGGTCAGAGCCTTGAGGTCGGTCGTGGTCGTTACCACGCGGATCTTGTCGGCCGTCTCCGCGCCCCCGGCCCAGAGGCCGAGAGCGAAGAGGCTCATGCTGACTGCTCGAGTGAGAGCGCGCATCGTGGTCTCCTCTCTCAAGTCTAGAACGGATGCGCCGGGTGGGCGCCCAGGATGAACGTGGCCTGGAACAGGATCTCGTCCACCTTGCGGGCGCTCGACTCGTTGTCCGTGAACCCGTCCCGCTTGTCGCGCTCGGTGTGCTTGTAGCCGAGCCGGAAGCGGAGGAACTCGGAGGGCATGAAGGTCAGATACGGGCCGGCCGCCCACTCGTGGCCGCGCTGGATCGGGAACTCGGTCCAGTCGTAGCGGAAGCCGGCGGCCCAGCGGCTCCACGATCCGGTACGAACGGGCTGGACCTCGCCCCCCAGGTACCAGCCCCAGCGGTTGCGGGTCCGTTTCTCGTTGGGGGTGTCCGGCACGCCGTCGCCGTCGGTGTCCTCGCCCAGCACGTTGATCCGGCGGTTCTGGTAGATCATCTCGCCAAGCAGGGTGAGCAGCGGGTGCTGCCAGCCCTCCGGCTTGTACTTGTACTTGGCGTCGAAGCCGAGCAGGGTGTTGCGGTGGCGCTCGGGCGTGTCGCCATTGGCCACCGAGGCGCCGAGCTGGATGGCGCTGGAGTCGCCCAGCTCGAAGAAGGTGCGGAGCCGCCCGGTCACGAGCGGCTGGGTGAGCTTGCCGTATCCGAACGCGGTCTCGTTGTCGCCGTTGAAGACGCCCACCAGCGCCTCGAGGAAGAAGGGCAGGGGCGCCACCCAGGTCAGCTCGGCGCCGCGCTCGACGAGCCCCTCGTCACCCAGGAACCGGGTGAGCACGTTCGGCTGGTCGATGAACGGACGGTCGTGCTCGTGGATCGGGTTCAGCAGGCCGAAGCGGTTGCGCAGCTGGCCCATCTTGAGCTGGGTATTGAAGGGCAAGGTCATCAGGGTGAGATTGGCCTCGGCGAGGTGCACCGCGATCTCCCCCGCGTCCTCCTCGCCGGCCTCGAAGCGCACCTCGGCGCGGGCGTACGGGTCGATCTGGCCGAAGAGGCTGATCTCGATCTCTCGCGGGAAGAAGCGGTTCTCCCGACCGGAGAAGGTGCCCGCGTTGGCCTTGTCGACGTTGCGCTGCGTGATGTTGGCGATGAAGTCGCCCGTGACGCCCATGTCGAACAGGAGCTGGCCCGCGCCCCGCCGCTCGTAGAGCGAGAAGGGCTCCCGCGGGCGCGCCAGCTCCGTCGGGTTGATCGTGATGCCGGGCTGGGCCTGGCTGAGCATCTGATCGCGGCTCGCGACCGCCGGGACCGCCGTCCCCGGCGCGGCCGCCGCCGGCGCCACCGCGGGCGCGGGCGGCCGGGACTCGAGCGTCTTGAGCCGGTCGCTCAGCTGGTTGATCGCCTTCTCGTAGCCGTCCTTCATCGTCTCGAACTGCCGGCGCATCTGCTCCAGCTCTTTTCGCAACGCTTCCGTGTCCTGGGCCACGGCCTCACCGGGCACCAGGGCGCCGGCGGCCAGCAGACAGATGCCGACCAATGCACGCATAGACGCCTCCGTCTCGAGGAAAGTGGAGATCGCCCTCGGGCAGTCGCCCAGGGGCAGGAGCTGCAGCTACCGAGAGGAGCGGTTAGGCGAAGGGGGGAGCGCGGGAATCGGAAAGGCTCGGGACCGGCGCGGCCAGCCGCGCGCCCCGCGCCAGCAGGCACGCGCTGACGACGAGCGCGACGAACACGGCCGGACCCGCATCAGGCAGCGGCAGGTCGCCCGATAACGAGTCCAGGCTGGCGAGAACGTGCTCCTCGTTGTAGAGCCCGGCGGTGCCCGCCTCGTGGACGTGAAGCGGCGGGCTCGCTTCGAGGGGGACCGCCAGGGAGACGAGCACGAGGAGCAGCGTGGCCATGAGCGCGCGGGCGCGAGGGTGCAGACAGAGAGCCGAACGGGCAATCATGGCTGGCCCGTACCTTATACGCGGCCTTGCGGTGGTTCGCAAGGCACAAGGGGGCGAACCCTGGCCGTCGTGCGAGATCGGATGGAGCGGGCACGGGAAGGGGGGCTGCCGGGCCGTTCGTCCGAGACGCCGAACGCTTGATCGAACAGCGCGTCAACGACCGGGCACTCGGGTACGCTGCCGCCGTCGCACCGAGTGGCCATCTCTCTCAGCACACGCTCGATCTTTCTGAGATCCGCGACCTTCCGCCGGACCTCATCCAGGTGGCGGACCGTGATGCGCTTCACTTGGGCGCAGGTGTATCGGCCCCCGTCGACGAGCTTCAGGAGCGTCCGGATCTGGTCGAGCGTGAAGCCGAGCTCGCGAGTCCGGCGGATGAAGCCGAGGCGCCTGCTCTGGGCTTCTCCGTACAGCCGATGACCACCGTCGCTCCGGGAGGCGGGAGGCATCAGCCCGATCCGCTCGTAGTAACGGATCGTCTCGATGTTGCATCCGGTTCGCTTCGAGAGGGCGCCGATGCTCCGTCCGGCCGATCGGGCCGTCATGCCCATGGAGGCCCTCCAAAAGAAAAGACTTGAATCTGTAGTTACTACAGATTGTACGGTGTCGCCACCGGCAGAGAGCGGGCCAAAGGGGGTGGATCGGTGGCGGTCGAGATGAGGACGGCAGCAGAGCTGATCGCGCTGGACGTGGAAGGACGCGGGGCGGCCCGGCGCGCCGCGCGTGAGACCGAGCTGCTGCGGCGCGTGTTGCGGGCGTTCGTCGATCAGGCGGGGCCCGTCCGGGTCGACGAGATCGTGTCGGCCTTCCCGGCCCAGCCCTCCGAAAGTGTGCTCGAGGCCCTGGCGAAGCTGGACGAAGAGGACCTGCTTCGCCTCGATGCAGAGCGCGTGGACCTCGCCTACCCGTTCTCGGCCTCCCCGACGGCTTTCGTGATCGACCTCGATGAAGTGAGCGGACAGCGGTTCGTGTGCTGCGCGATCGACGCGCTGGGGATCGCGCCGATGCTCGGACGGCGCGTGCGCATCTGGTCATGGTGCCACCACTGCGCCGCGCCCATGGAGCTGTCGGTTGATCCGTCGGGGCCCGGACCGGACGCCGATGGCGTCATGGTCTGGGTAGGGAAGCGGGCGGAGGACGAACGGCGGGCCTGCGACTCGCTCTGAACCATGCTCAACTTCTTCCGGTCGGAAGAACACCTGCGGGCATGGCGAGAAGCGAACCCGGACATGCCGGGGGCAGGGATGATCGTCGAAGAGGCGTTCAAATTGGGGGCCCACGTCTTCGGTGGGCTCCTCACCGGGGGACGATGATGGCGGATCGGCAAGTGACCGTCTACTGGTCCACGACGTGACAGTCGTGCCACGCGGCGAAAGGGTTCCTTTCGTCTCACGGGGTGTCGTTCACGGCGAAGAACGTCGCGGAGGATGCAGTCGCCCGCGAAGAGCTCATCGCAAAGACCGGGCGCATGGCCGTGCCCGTCATCGTGGTCGGTGACGAGGTCGTGGTCGGCTTCGACCGCGGCCGCCTGAAGCGGCTACTGGGAGTCTGAGCTCAGGCCGTGGAAGTCCGCTGCCCGGACTGCGGCGAGGCGGTCGCCGTTCCCCCAGATGCCAGGCCAGGAGACCTGCTCGAATGCCCAAATTGCGCGGGCCACGCCCTGCGCTTGACGATGGAGGACGGGCGCTGGGGGGCGACGCTTGCTCACCGGGTGAGCTGTCCTACCTGCAACGAGACGCTGACGCTGCCCGAGGGGGCGAAGGCCGGGGATGCCGTCGAGTGTTGCGGGCGACGATACCGGCTGACGTTCGAGTATGGGGCGTTCGCCGCGGAAGAGGCTGAAGAAGCCTAGGAGGCGCGTATGTGGCGCGATCGCTGGCTCGCTCTGCGGCCGGACCCTAGCCGCTGTGCGAGATCGGATGCAGGGTGCCGCGATAGAGACGGTCGTCACGCTCGAGCCTCAGCGCCCGGCGTTCGCCGGCGCCCGCGGGCACCAGGCTGCCTCGCCAGGGTCCGGTTCCGTCGAACCGCAGCCGGCCGTCCGTCACCACGAGGACGCCGCTGCCACGCACCCAGGGGCCGCTCACCTCGAAGGATCCGTCCGCGCGAATCTCGAAGTTGATCAGGTTGAAGCCTCGGTCGGTGACCAGCCAGCCCTGCCACGTCCCCGTCAACGCCTTGACGTCTTCGACGGAGACGGGAGTCAGGCCGGGCATCGAGGCGCATCCGGCGAGCGCGGCGATCAGGACGCCGGCGAAGATCTGGCGCATGCTCGTTCCTCCGTGTGGCCTTGCAGCATAGCAGAAGGTCCGGCCGACGACAGGCGGGCTGAACGGTAGATGGAGGGGATCGTCCGCCTGCCGATCGGCCAGTGGGCGACCGCGAAGAAGTGAGATATAGTGAGTAGCTGATGAAGCGCCACGTGATCGCGGGACTCGTGCTGCTGGCCATCTGGCTCCTCCTGGGGCCGGTGGCGATGGCCTTCGGCGGCTGCGCGGGCTGCGAACTGCCCTGCGCCCAGCTGGCGTGCGCGATCGCCTCGGCGGCGCCGACACCGGCGCCCGAGATGGTCGCATCGGCCACGATCTCGCTCGAGCTTCATCCCATCGCTGCGATTCCGGCTACCCTCGAGCTCCCCCCGAAGCTCTCCCCCACCGCTGCGTAGTTCGCGGTAACCAGTCGCTCCAGCTGATTTCTTTCGCGGGCTGACGTCCGTCTGCGGATGGATGCCGGCGGCTCGTCCCGACGACGGGGCAAGGGGGAGTCCACACGTGTCATTCGTTCTCATGAGGACGCGGCGATGATCAACCGGTTGATCGAGCTGTCGCTCCGCAACCGCGTGCTGGTCATCGCCGCCTTTCTGCTGCTCGGGGGCTGGGGGTACTGGGCGCTCCTGAGCACGCCGATCGACGCCATCCCCGATCTCTCGGACAACCAGGTGATCGTCTTCACCGACTGGTCCGGGCGCTCGCCCCAGGAGGTGGAGGACCAAGTGACCTACCCGCTCACCGTGAGCCTCCAGGGGCTGCCGGGGGTGCGGGTGGTGAGATCCTCCTCGGCGTTCGGCTTTTCCATGATCAACGTGATCTTCGAGGACTCGGTCGACCTCTACTTCGCGCGCTCCCGGGTCCTCGAGCGTCTGAACCTCTTGACCAAGGGCCTGCCGTCGGGCGTGGTGCCGACGCTCGGCCCGGACGCCACCGGGGTCGGCCACGTGCTCTGGTACACGGTCGAGGGCAAGGGGCAGTCCCTCCAGGAGTTGCGGACGCTCCAGGACTGGTTCATCCGCTACCAGCTCAACGCGGTGCCTGGGGTAGCCGAGGTGGCGAGCGTCGGCGGGGTGGTGCGGCAGTACCAGATCGACGTGGACCCGAATCGCCTCCGCGGACTGCGCATCCCCTTCTCCGCGGTGGCGGACGCCGTCATGCGCAGCAATCGCAACGTGGGCGGCAACGTGCTCGAGGCCGGCGGAGCCTGGTCGGTGATCCGCGGCCTGGGGCTGGTCACGTCGCCCGGCGATCTCGAGAACACGGTGATCGGGGCCGAGAACGGCGTGCCGATCTATCTCCGGCAGGTCGCGGTGGTCAAGGTGGGCGACGCCTTCCGCGTGGCCGCGCTCGTGAAAGGCGGCGAGGAAGCGGTGGGCGGGGTGGTGGTGGCGCGCTACGGGGTCAGCACCACCGACGTCATCGCGCGGGTCAAGGAGAAGATCGCGGCGCTCCAGAGCGGGCTCCCGCCGGGCGTGCGCATCGTGCCCTTCTACGATCGCTCGGCCCTGATCCACCGCGCGGCGGCCACCCTGAAGCGGGCGCTGCTCGAGGAGGCGGCGGTCGTCACCCTCGTGAACATCCTGTTCCTGCTCCACTTCCGCTCGGTCCTGATCGTGACGATCCCGATCCCGCTGGCGGTGCTCACCGCGTTCCTGTTCATGCGCTACCTCGGGATCACGTCCAACATCATGTCGCTGGCCGGCATCGCCATCGCGATCGGGGTGCTGGTGGACGCGGCCATCGTGGTCACCGAGAACGCCTTCCGCTTCATCGAGAAGCGCTCCGTCGACCCGCGCGACCGGCGGGCGGTGGCCGCCACCGTGCTCGAGGCGACGGCGCTCGTGGGCCGGCCCATCTTCTTCTCGATGGCGATCATCATCCTCGCCTTCATCCCGGTCTTCGCGCTCACCGGCCAGGAGGGCAAGCTCTTCCGCCCGCTCGCGTTCACGAAGACCTTCGCCATGGCGGGCGCCACCATCCTGTCGGTGACCCTGGTGCCCGTGCTCTGCACGCTCCTGATCGGCGGCCGGATCCGCGGAGAAGAGGCCAACCCCGTGATGCGGCCCCTGGTATGGCTCTACCGCCCGGTCCTCGCCTCGGCCCTGCGGCATCGAGGGCTCACGCTGGGCGCGGCCGGCCTCGTCCTCGCGGGCGCCCTCGCTCTCGTCCCCCGCATCGGCGGAGAATTCATGCCGCCGCTCAACGAGGGCGATCTCATGTTCATGCCGGTCACCGACCCGGCGATCTCGCTGCCCCAGGCCGTGGACATCACCAAGCGCCAGAACGCGGCCATCCTCGGCGTGCCGGAGGTGGCCGGGGTGGTCGCGAAGATCTCCCGCGCCGACACCTCGACCGATCCCGCGCCCGTCAACATGACGGAGACGATCGTCAGCCTCAAGCCCGCGGCTCAATGGCGACCGGGGATGACGCGGGAGCGGCTCATCGGCGAGCTGGACGTGGCCACCACGCTGCCGGGCGTCTCCAACATCTGGACGCAGCCCATCATCAACCGGATCAACATGCTGACCACCGGCATCCGCTCGGAGGTCGGCGTGAAGATCTTCGGGGACGATCTCCGCGTGCTCGAGGAGCGGGCCCGCGTCGTCGCCGGTGCGCTCCGGAGGATCCGCGGCGCCGCCGATGTCTACCCAGAGCAGGTGACCGGCGCGCCCTACGTGGACATCCGGGTGAATCGGGAAGCGGCGGCGCGCTACGGCATCACCGTCGGGGCCATCCAGGACGTGATCGAGATGGCGGTGGGCGAGACCAATCTGAGCCTGACCATCGAAGGCCGCCAGCGCTTCCCGGTGCGCGTGCGCTACGCGCCGCAGTTCCGGGCCACGCCGGAGGCGCTGGCCGGCCTCCCGGTCGCGTCCCCGAGCGGGGTCCAGGTGGCCCTGGGCCAGCTCACCGAGATCCGCGCGGTCACGGGGCCGTCCATGATCTCGAGCGAGAACGGTCTCCTGGTCGTCACCGTGCTGCTCAACGTCCGGGGCCGCGACGTCGGTAGCTTCGTGGAAGAGGCGCGCCCGGTGATCGCGCGGACGGTGTCCCTGCCCAAGGGCTCCTACATCGAGTGGAGCGGCCAGTACGAGAACGAGGTGCGGGCGCGCCAGCGCCTGAAGATCGTCGTCCCGGTCGTCCTGTTCGTGATTTACCTGCTGCTCTATCTGACCTACGGATCCTTCCTTGAGGCGGCGCACGTGCTGCTGGCCGTGCCCTTCGGCCTGGCCGGCGGCATCTATCTCCTCTACGCACTCGGCTACAACTTCTCCGTCGCGGTCTGGGTGGGGTTCATCGCCCTCTTCGGCACCGCGGTTCAGACGGCGGTGGTGATGGTGATCTATCTGGACGAGGCGGTGGCCCAGAAGCGCCAAGCGCTGGGCGGGCGCCTCACGCGCCAGGCCTTGCGCGAAGCGGTGACCGAGGGCGCGCTGCTGCGGCTCCGGCCCAAGGTCATGACGGTCACCACCGTCGTGGCCAGCCTGCTGCCCATCATGTGGAGCCACTCGACCGGGGCCGAGGTGATGAAGCCGCTGGCCACGCCGGTCTTGGGCGGCATGGTCAGCTCTCTCGGCCTCGTGCTGATCGTCACGCCGGTGATCTTCTCCTGGCTCCGGGAGCGAGAAGTGAACTCCAACCTCGAGGAGGAATGACATGCGAGCTGTGCTGACCCTGAGATCGTTGGTCGGAATGATCGCGCTCGTGACCGCTCTGGTGGGGACGGGCTGGGCCCAGTCGAAAGCCATCCACACCCAGAAGACGAAGGACGCGGTGATCACGCTCAAGAGCGAATCGGGCCAGTGGAGTCCGGGCGCCAACAGCTTCGTCATCGAGTTCACCGCGTCGACCGGCCAGCCGCTCGACGCGGGCAAGGTGAGCCTCTCGACGAGCATGGCCATGCCCGGCATGTCGCCGATGATCACCGGCGCCACAGTCAACCCGGACAAGACCCCGGGACGCTACCTGGGCACGATCAGCTTCCCGGACGCCGGCGCGCGGCAGGTCACGGTGAACTGGGACGGTCCGGGGGGCAAGGGCTCCGCGCGCTTCTCGGTTCCGGTGCGGTAGGGCGGCAAGGCCATGACGGGCTGGGCCGCAGTCGGGCTCGTGGTGGGAATCGTCTTCTCGCTCCCCGACCCGCCGGCCGCGCTAGCGCAGCCGGCGACGCCGACCATCAGCGTCTCCGTGGATGAGCTGGTCGACCAGGCGCTTCGCCAGAATGCCGAGCTGGCGGCCGTACGCGCCGACGTGGACGCCGCGCTCGGCCGGCTGCGCCAGGCCGGATTGCGGCCGAATCCCATGCTGGAGCTGGCCGGCCAGCAGAACGTGAGCGGCCCGGACAACAATGTCTCCGTCGGCGTGAAGTTGCCCTTGGATCTGAACGGGCGAAAAGGGGGGCGGATCGGCGTCGCCGAAGGCGAGCTGGCGATCAAGCGCGCCCAGGTGGCCGAGCGTGAGCGCCGGCTGCGCGCGGAGGTGCGGATGAAGGCGGGCGAGGCACTCGCGGCCGCGCGCAACGTGGAGGTCACGGGAGAGCTGCTCGATGTGAACCGCACCGCCCTGCGCCTCACCCAGGAGCGGGTGCGCACCGGCGCGGCCCCGACGCTGGAAGGAACCCTCATGGAGGTCGAGGTCAATCGGCTCGATGCGACCCGCCAGGTGCTGGAGAGCCGGCTCGAGGTGTTGCGACTCCAGCTGAAGGCGCTGGTCGGGCTCGAGCCGGAGCAGCCGCTCACCTTGCGGGGCGAGCTGGACGGCTCCGTCGTGCGGCTCGAGCGCGCGGAGGGGTTGGCGCGCGCGCTCGCGCTCAGGCCGGATCTCGAGGCCGCGCGAGCGGACGTGGCCCTGGCCCGCGCGCGGGTCCGGAAGGAGGAGGCCGAAGGGCGGTGGGACGCGAGCGTGAACGTTGGCTATCAGCGTCAGGAGACCGGCTTCATGCTGAACGGGATCACGGATCGGGGCGGGACCCGGCCCATCCAGGACGTCTTTCACATGATCGGTGGCGGAATCACGATTACCCTGCCGGTCCGCAACCGCAACCAGGGTAATGTGCAGGCCGCGGGGGCAGAGGTGCGCGCCGCGGAGCGGCGGCGCGAGTTCCTCGAACTGCAGATCCGTCAGGAGGTGGCCGCCGCCTTCACCCAGAGCGAGGTGGCGCAGCGCTCGCTCGAGCTCTACGCGCGCGGGGTTCGCGGCGTGGCCCGGCGGAACCTGGACGTCGTGCGGCAAAGCCAGGGGCTCGGGCGGATCCCGCTCCTGGAGCTGATCGCAGAACAGCGCCGGTACATCGAGGTCGAGATGGGATACACGGATGCGCTCAAGCAGGCGTGGGACGGGGCCGTCGAGGTCGAGCGCGCCGTCGGCGCCGGACCGCGCTAGGAGAAGGCCCATGGGCCCTCACCGCGTTGTGCCATGGGTCCTGACCGCCATCGGGTTCACGGCGGTCGGAGCGGCGGGCGCCCTGCTCGCGGTTCGCCTGACCGCGACTTCCGGCGCGTCGTCGGGCGGCGCTGCTTCCGTCCCACCTGCGGCCGAGGCACCGGCCCAGCCGGCGGCGGCTCCCGCCGATGAAGGCGATGACGAGATCCTCATCGCTCCCGATGTCCTCTCTCGCGCCGGCTTCAAGACCACGATCGTCGGCGCGGCGGACCTGGGCGCGGCGGTCACCGTGCCCGGCACGGTGATGCCCAACGCGTACCGCGAGGTGAAGGTGACCCCCATCGCGGGCGGGATCGTGACCAAGGTCAACGCCGAGCTGGGGGCGCGGGTCCAGCGCGGAGCGCCGCTGGCCATACTCTTCAGCGCCGAGCTGGCGGACGCGCAGACCCGGTACCTCTCGATGCGCGCCATGCTGGAGGCGGACCACAAGAAGCTCGAGCGAACGCAACGGCTGGTCGAGATCGGAGCCGCGAGCCGGCAGGAGCTGGAGGAGGTGACGGCTGTCCACGCTGGCCACGAGACCGAGGTCGCGGCGGCCGGCCAGCGGCTCCTCCTGCTGGGCCTGACTCGTGAGCGGCTCGACAACCTGAATGACCCGGGGCAGGTAGTCTCCCAGGTCGTGGTCCCGGCACCCATGGATGGGATCGTCACGACGAGGTCGGCCAACCCGGGACAGGTCGTCGCGATGGGGACAGAGATGTTCGTGGTCACGGATCTCAGCGAGGTGTGGCTCGTCGGGGACCTGTACGAGCAGGACTTCCCGAGCGTCCGCGTCGGCTCGGCTGCCACCGTCACCGCGACGGCCTACCCTGGCCTCGTCGTCCGCGGCCGCGTGAGCTATATCGACCCGAGGGTGGATCCCCAGACGCGCACGGCCAAGGTCCGGGTGGAGGCGCCGAATCCGGACGGCCGTCTCCGGCTCGGCATGTACGTCAACATGGCGCTCCGGGGCGCCGCGGCCCAGCGGCAGATCGTGGTACCCCGAGCCGCCGTGCAGTCCGTAGGTGAGCAGCACGTGGTATTCATACCGATAGCGGGCGAGGAGGGTAAGTTCCTCCGGAGGAAGGTCCGCCTCGGGGCGGCGTCGGGCGACGTCTATGCCGTCCTGGACGGGCTCCGGGCCGGGGACACGGTGGTTACCGAGGGTAGCTTCCTGCTTCGAGCGGAGAGCGCCCGGGGAGAGACACGATGAGCGCCGACAGGTCGCGACTCAAATTCGTGATGGGTGGAGCGGGGCTCGCAGTTAGCCTCGCAATCGGTAGCCGGGGCATCGCGCAAGGCCGGGCCGCAGGGAAGATCACGGTCTACAAGAATCCGACCTGAGGGTGCTGCGACCAGTGGGTGGTCCACCTACAAAAAGCCGGATTCACCGTAGCCATCGAGAACCGCGCCGACCTTCAGCCGATCAAGGCTCAGCATCAGGTGCCGGCCGATCTGCAGGCCTGTCATACCGCCCTGATCGATGGGTACGTCATCGAGGGCCACGTCCCCGCCGATCTGATCGGCCGGCTCCTGCGCGAGCGGCCGAAGGTCCTCGGTCTCTCCGTGCCGGGCATGCCGATCGGCTCGCCAGGCATGGAGACGCCGGGCTCACCCGCCGAGCCCTATCGCGTCTTCACCTTCGATCGGGCGGGGACTAGGACCGTGTTCGCGACGCGGCCTTGACGACAGATTCCGCTTGACCTTGCCCCAGGGGGCAAGCCCTATCGTCGGGGCATGACACGGGATGGCCTGCTGATCGGCCAGGTGGCCGCCCAGAGCGGCGTGAGCCGGAAGGCTCTGCGTCTCTACGAGGCCGAGGGGATCCTCCCCCCGTCTCGCCGCACCACGTCGGGCTACCGGGTCTACGGCAAGGACACCCTCTCGGTCCTCACCTTCGTCACGCGCGCCCGGCGACTCGGGTTCCGCCTCGACGAGATCAAGGGCGTCGTCCAGATGAGACGGTCCGGCCGCTGCCCGTGCCCCCACGTCCTCGAGCTCGTGCGTGACAAGGTCGCCGAGCTCGATCGGACCCTTGCCGATCTCGGCGAGCTGCGCCGCGGGCTTCGGGAGCTGCTCAAGTCCGCGCGCGCATCGCGCCGCAGCCGGGCCGCGGTCTGCCATCACATCGAGCGCCTGACGCTCGTGAAAGGAAGGAGGTGAACAGTATGGATGGCCTCAAGATGACGCTGTGTCCCGCGGGTTGTGGCGCCTGCCCCGACGTCGAGATCGTCGGCGAGGAGGTGCGGATCGGCGAGGCGGGTAACCTCGCCGTGCTCACGAAGGACGAGTGGAACCTGCTGGTGGAGCTGATCACGTCCGGCCAGCTCTCGAAGATCTGAGGCAGGCAGCGGGCGTCGAGTGCACGCGACGCCCGTCTGCGCGCTCAGTGGCCATGCCGGTGCCCATGCCGATGATGAATATCGGGATAGTGGGGATGGCTGTGCCGTACGGGGTCGTGGACGTGCCAGTGAGAGTGGGGCTCGCCCGGTGGCTGGGAGCCGTCGTGGGAGTGGTCATGGTGGTCATCGTGCACGTGGCGATGCTCATGCGCGAGCCCATCGTGGTCATGCTCGTGCTCATGCCGTTCGGTCAGATGCAGCCAGACTCCGAGCGCCATCAACCCGCCCGCCGCGACCAGCTGCGTCGTGATCGCCTCTCGCAAGAGGATCACGGACGCGATCCCACCGAAGAAAGGGGCCAGGGAGAAGTAGGCGCCGGTGCGGGCGGCTCCCACGTGTCGTAGCGCAACCACGAACAGCACCAGGCTGACCCCGTAGCCCGCGAAGCCCACGACCGCGGCCGCCGCCAACCCGGCAACCGAGGGCAGGCTCGACCCGAGGGCGAACGCGATCGAGACGTTGGTCACGCCGGCCACCCAACCCTTGAGCAATGCGACCTGCATGGGGTCCGCCAGCGACACCTGCCGCGTGAGGTTATTGTCTACGGCCCACGCCAGGCACGCGGCCGCGACGGCCAAGGCTCCCCAGGCTTCGCCGGCCCCGCCGTGCCAGCTCCCGGCCAGTACGACTCCGCCAGCCACGATCGCCATCATGCCGAGAGCGATCCGCCGGTCGAAGTTCTCGTGAAATATGAACCAAGCGATCGCGGCCGTGAGCACCCCCTCGAGATTCAGGAGCAGCGAGGCAGAGGCGGCGGTCGTTCGGGTGAGCCCGACCAGGAGCAGGACAGGCCCGATCACCCCGCCCGACACGATGGCCGGACCGAGCCACCGCCAATCTCGCGCTCGGATCCGGGCCTCACTGCGGGGACCGGATCGGGTGGCCGACAGAAGCCTCAGCGCCGTGAGGCCCGCGCCGGAACCCAGGTAGAGCAGACCGGCCAGCATCCAGGGGTCGATGCTCCGGAGCAACAGCTTCGCCAGGGGAGTACTCGCGCCGAATAGGAGGGCAGACGCCACCGCCAGGCTGGGGCCGGCAGAACGGGCGGCATTCAGGGCTGACATACGGCTCACGCTACCTCGTCACCGGGTAGCGGCGGCGCAGCCAGCCGTCGTAGCCCTCCTCCAGCACCACGTGGTTCAGGTACCCCTTCGACTCGAGGAAGGCGTACGCGGTCGCGGCCTCCTCGATCGGGCACTGGCAGTAGAGGACCACCATCGGCGAGGTGGGAATCTCCGCGAAGCGCCGGTCCAGCTCGGCCAGCGGCACCGAGATGGCGCCGGGCAGGTGTCCGCCGCGGAACTCCTGCGGCTTGCGCAGGTCCACCACCACCACGGGCTGCCGCGAATCGATCAGCCACTTGAGATAGTCGGGCTCGGTCAGGGCCACGGTGGGCACGCCGCCGTGCGCGGCATGGGCCGCGGTCGCGGCCGTCAGCATGGTCGCGAGCGCCAGAACCCCGGCTCGCGCCCGCACGTTCATGGTGTTTCTTTCGCCATGGCGGTGATCTCCACGTTGGGGGGCACGCCGGTGAGCGTGAAGCGCACGACGTCGCCGATGTCGAGGCCCTCGTAGAGCTTGGGGTCGTGCACGCGGAAGCCCATGGTCATGGAGCCCATGAAGCCGGCGAGGTCCTCGTGGGTCAGCACCACCACGTTCAGCTCCGGGAGCACCGCCCGCACCACGCCGCGCGAGCTCCAGATGCGCGACACACCGGCCACGATCTGCTGTCGCCGCGCCTGCTCGAGATCCCGGCCCAGGCGGGCGGCTTCGCGGCCCCATGCCAGGTAGCCCAGCATGAGCCCGAGCCCCAGCGCCAGATTGATCAGCAGCACCACCCGCCAGAGTCGCACGGCGCTCTAGTGTACGTGCTCGTCGGGCGGCGGCCCCGCCGGTGTTTCCTTGTCCAGGATCTGGATCTGGTCCACCAGGGTTTGCAGCGGGTCCCACCCGCGGCCGGGGTTGCCGGGGAGCCAGCGCGCCCGGATATAGCCCTGGCGGTCCAGCAGGAACTCCACGTGGAGCGGCGGGACGGCGCGCCGCGAGAACGGCCGCGGTCCGAGCCCATGGGCGAGCAGCGTGTAGGTGGCGGCGATGTCGGCCGCGCCGTCGGTCACGACCGGGAAGAGCATCGGCGGCCGGCCCCCGAGGCGGCGGATGATGTCGGTGGAGTCGCCCAGCGGCACCGCGATGACCTCGGTGCCGAGCGCCTGTAGCGTGTTGTAGGCCTCGGCGAGCTGCACGAGGCGCGGACGTGACTCGGGCAGCGTGAAGAACACGAGCACCGCCATCCACCGGTCGCGCAGCTCCTTCAGGGCGCGCGGCGGAGCCGGCCCGACCGCGATGGTGAAGTCGGGCGCCACGAGCCACGGCCGGTTCGGCTGCGCGAGCGCGGTCACCTGGCGGGCCCGCTCGCCCGCCCCGAGAGCGCGGATGAAGTTGATCAGGTCCCAGCGCTCGTCCTCCGAGAGCACGGCGCCGAAGGGCGGCATGCCCCCGGCCGGGATGCCGTGGGTGAGCCACCAGAACATGTCGCCCGCGGTGTGCTCCGCGGTATGGGGCGCGGTCAGGTCCGCGGGCGGCTTGGGCAGCCCGGCGCCCCCGGGCCCGTCGCCGCGCCCGCCCGCGCCGTGGCAGGTGGCGCAATGGGCGCCATAGAGCACTCCACCGCTCGCCACCGAGACTGCCTGGTAGGGCACGGAGGAGCGCCGGTAGGTCGTGGGATAGGCGTCCACCGTCATCGGCGGTAGCGCGACCCAGAGCCCGATCGCAAGTGCGCCGCTGCCGACCCCGACCAGGAGCACCCGCACCGAGCGCAGCAGCAGGCCCACGATGATCGCGAGGAGC
>Ga0207684_10000940_pt1 | contig 32878 bp, 29 predicted proteins | sample KBSK5501metaG_FD_184342 | JGI IMG/M metagenome (GOLD analysis project Ga0207684, IMG submission 184342) | Corn, switchgrass and miscanthus rhizosphere microbial communities from Kellogg Biological Station, Michigan, USA - KBS K5-50-1 metaG... | ecosystem: Host-associated > Plants > Roots >... | reverse complement strand
AAAGTATATCACAATTTTATTGTGATATAAAATTATATATATATACATGCACGTCATCGATGTGCTATATTATATCATTAGTGGAAACCAATATAACAAAGCATATCAGGCCGCTCCGATTGGGAGCGCTTCCCGAGGACATGCGCCTGGCATTGAAGGATGCCCGCGAGAAGCGCGGCTGGACCCAGAGAGACCTGGCCAGCCGCCTCGGGCTCACCCAGTCGCACATCTCCGGCATCGAGTCCGGCAAGATCGTGCCGCGCTACGACACCCTTCTGGAGCTGGTCCGCATTCTCGATCGCGACCTCCTCATGGTCCCGCGCGCCCTCGTCCCCGTCGTGCAGTCGCTTATCCGCGATCATCTGCAGCCGGACCAGAAGGGTGAAGGCGAGGAACGCTCCCTCTACGCCGACGACACCGACGAGGAGAGCACGAAGGAGCCGCGTGATGAAGTTTGATCCGAAAAAGCTCAACGCACTCGCCGTGCGCCTGCACGGCCGCCAGATCGGCGTCATCAACCGCCTCGCCGGCGACCGCCAGATTTTCGCGTTCGAGCAGGACTATATTGACGACCAGCAGCGCCCTACTCTAAGCCTGTCCTTCAAGGGCCGCACCGGCGGGCTCGTGACGGCCTTGCGCCCCGTGCCGCGCCGCGTGCCGCCGTTGTTTTCGAACCTGCTTCCCGAAGGGCACCTGCGCGAGTATCTCGCGAAGCTTGCCGACGTGAATCCCGAGCGCGAATTCTTCCTCCTCGCGGTTCTCGGTGCCGATCTTCCCGGTGCACTCGTCATCGCGCCGCTTGAGGGTGATGCAAAGGAAGATGATGGTCATCATGATGGTGGTGATGCCGATCGCGATGATTATCGCCCGCGCGACGCTGTGCTCCGGTTCTCTCTCGCCGGCGTTCAGTTGAAGTTCCCCGCCGTCATGGAAGCATCCGGAGGCCTGACCGTTCCGGCTGGTGGCATGGGAGGGTCGTGGATCGTCAAGCTTCCCTCCGCCCGCTTCACCGCCGTCCCCGAGAATGAATTCGCCATGCTCGAACTCGCGCGCCGCGCGTGTATCGTAGTGCCGGACAACCGTCTCGTCGAAATGTCGGAGATCAAGGGACTCCCCGAGGAGGCGCGCGCACCGGGAAGCAAGGCTCTCGCCGTGCAGCGCTTCGACCGCGCGGCCGGGGGAGCGCCCGTTCACATGGAGGACTTCGCGCAAGTGTTCGGGCAGTATCCGAACGACAAGTACCATTTTCGCAGCTATGCTAACGTCGCGTCTGTCCTGTGGGCGGAGGCGGGTGAAGACGCCGTCGCGGAGTTTGTCCGCCGCCTTGTGTTTTCCGTTGTGATCGGCAACGCCGATATGCATCTCAAGAACTGGTCCTTCCTCTATCCCGACCGGCGCAAGCCGGTCCTGTCGCCGGGGTACGATTTCGTGGCGACGCTTCCTTATATTCCCGGCGACACGCTCGCCCTGAGTTTCGGCGGCAGCCGCAGCCTGTCGGAAATAACGCCCGGCCAGATGCGGCGCTTTGCCGACACGGCCCGGATTCCAGCAAGCCCGCTGTGGAAAATTGCGGTCGAGACGGCGGAGCGCGCGGCCGCGGCGTGGAACGGCCTCGAACAAGCGGACCTACTGCCCAAGGATCTGCGCGCCTCCATCGACAAGCAGATTCTCCGGGTCGCTGCCACGGTGAAGTGACGCGACATTAGGCGCAGGCAGATGTATGTATGCCGCAGACTGTAGGCTGTCCGGGGTCGGCCGTCGCGGTCGAAGCGGAGATTTTCTTCATCGAGGATGGTCTTGAAAAGCTCGCGCTGCCACTTGGGAAAGATGAGGTCGGTGGGTCCGGGGGTACGCCCTCTTCATAAGCGCTAACTCAGAAATTCCTTCTGGAGTGCCGACTAACCGCCAGGAGAGGGGTCGCTGCGGACACGAGTGCTGTTTTGACGAGATAGCGATTACGCCGGTCGGCGAACAACGGATGCCGCGATTCCCAGACGCATTAGCGACTGCGCCCGAGTGACGGGCGATCCTAAAGTAATCCCAAGGTTAGAGTTGCCGACGACTCGTCCAGAACCTAATCTATCGCCTTCCATAGCTCCGTTTGTCGTGTGGGATCTGAGCCCAATGGGATCGCGGCTAGACATACACTGGTTGCTACTGAATTTGCATTCTGGCGTAGGGAGCGAACTTCTTCTGGCATTCGACGCCAGCCTGACGTACCGCTCTGAATTCCGCCGAGTCCCGGATTTTGTCGAATAGTGGATCTCGGTCCACAGATGGGGAAACACAAAGACCATGTTCGGAAGCCGCCCAGAGCAAACGCACTGCGGCATCCTTCTTTCCCACAAACGCCTGCATCGCGGCCCCGAAATACCAAGCATCGGTGAACGGGATAACACGGAAATCAGCTTCTGATTCTTTTGCGGTCTGGTCACACTTCGAGGTAGACGAATCGGGCCAGCATTCGCTGAGCAGCTCAAAATTCTTGCCCCCGGGTATCATTTTCAGTTTTGGCAGCGCTTCTTTCACCCTTCCCTCACGCACAAGCACCTGACCCAACATCATCGTGCTGAACTCTCCCGGCGAGCGTTCGATTTCCTGGCGTGCTCTGGCCAGATCTCCCATGTGTATGTACAGCACATAGCAGTGGCCGGTGGGGAGTTCGGGGTCGAGTTGGTGCGTCGCCTCGCATTCCCGCGCGGCTTGCTCGAGGGCGCCGGCCGCGCGTAAGACCCCAGAAAACGCGAGGTGAACTTCGGCGCGACGCGGCCATCTTCGAGCCACCTCCTGGACTCGCGCAAAGCTTGCGGACAGATCTCCATAGAAAGCCTCACGCTCGATGAGTTCGATCGAAGGAAGCAATAGACCGGAGTCGAGTTGGCTCGCTCGTTCGAGCGCTGCAATCGTCTTGTTGTGCATTTGCTCGCCACCACTGGCAAAATCCGCTTCATTGGAATAATGCAGGCCCAGTGCCAGCCATGCTGGGGCGTACCCCGGATCCAAGACGACTGATTTTTCAAGAAGCGCGATTGCGTCTCTGTTGCGTGCCATGCTCCAGTAAACGCTGTCTTGACTGCGTAAGTAGAGGTCATAAGCGTCCTGGCTCTTGGGCCTCGTGACCGACAGTTCTACGTTGGAGACACCCAGCGAGGGCAGGAGTCCTTTCTGCAACAGGGCGGTCATTTCATTCCGTAGGGCCAACATGTCTTTGCCGTCGACATCGAGCGACCCACGCCAGATGACTTCGTCTCTCGCAACATCCATCGCCTCCAGGGTGACGCCGATGTGGTCGCCGCGAAGTAGAAAGTGGCCGGTGACCACGTCCGTGACCTTCAGTTGTTGACCGGCCTGAAGCGGGTCAGAGTTCTGAGCTGTAAAACGCTGAGACATGCTAAAAGGCCGGACGCTCAACGTGGGTGCATAACTGAGGGTTGTGATGACTTCGTCAGGCAGTGCCGTGTTCAGATAGTCGAGATGGTTGTCCGCGCTCGTATTTTGAAAAGGAAGGACTGCGACGGTGGTTCGATGCGACAGAAGCTGTGGGCTTTGCGCTTTTGGCCTTTTGAGAAGCCATCCCAGCCCGCCCCAGAGAATCACCAGCGCGAGAGCGGCGCCAACCCACAGTGTCGACCGTTTTCCGCGTGCAGCCCTGCTTAACGCCGTCGCCCCCAGCGTACCCGACTCCAACTCACGTTGCAGGCCCTTCAGGTCAGCTGTTATTTCGGCGGCATTCTGATAACGAGCCCGACGGTCCTTTTGAAGCGCTTTGTCAATGATTTCCTCTAGCCCCGGTGGAACATCGCCGCGAATTCGTGAGATTGGCGTTGGCGAGGTTGTTAGGATGGAATTGAAGATCACAGCCGGAGTGGGTCCATCGAAGGCGCGCTTACCGCTGGCCATTTCGTAAAGAACGGTGCCCGCTGAAAACAGGTCCGTGCGGAGATCGAGTGCCTCTCCTCTTGCCTGCTCAGGCGACATGTAGGCTATGGTTCCCATCACTGACCCAGCCGCGGTCGCTGCGAGGCTAACCGTTTCAGAACCTTCCACATTTTCGGGCTGCAGCAGTTTTACCAAGCCGAAATCCAGCAGCTTAACGTCACCGCGCGACGTGACAAAGACGTTGCCGGGCTTGATGTCGCGGTGGATGATTCCGCGCTCGTGCGCCGCGTCAAGGGCGTCTGTTATTTCGATGCTCCATTTCAGAAGACTTGAGATTTCTACAGGGCCCGCGGCACAGATTTGCCTCAAGTCCTGACCATCGAGCAACTCCATTACAAGGAATGGCTGTCCTTCATGCTCATTCACTTCAAAAATTGTGCAGATATTGGGGTGATTCAGCCCAGAGGCTGCGCGCGACTCCCGTTCGAAGCGTTGCCGGGCTTTTTCATCCGCCGCCTTGTCGTGAGAAATGAATTTGATCGCTACGTTGCGCCGCAGTCGCTCATCCTCCGCAGCATAAACTTCACCCATGCCGCCCGAGCCCAAACGGCGCAGGATGCGGTAATGCGAGATCCGCAGTCCTTCCATGTCCCGGAATAATACCGCAAGCCCAGACGGCCAGCATGCGCCAGGTCAACAATGACATGCTTCGGACGGAAGGGTGTTTGGGTGCCGAGAGACGACGTTCGCGCATATTCCAACTAAAGGGACGGGACCGAGATAACTCCCTGTGCGCCGTGATCCCCTGCATTGACTTGGCTGTAGCGCCGCCATAACATTTGAGCCTCCGGTCGGGGAGGCGTGTCTCATGGTTGGCCAGCTCCTCGCGCACTACATCATCCGGGAGAAAATTGGCGCTGGCGGCATGGGTGTCGTATATCGCGCGCATGACGAACGACTCAGCCGTGACGTAGCGATTAAGGTCCTGCCATCGGAATTGCTAAGCGACGATACCGCCCGGAAACGCTTTCGAAAAGAGGCCCTCGCCCTCGCCAAGCTGAACCATCCAAATATCGAGACGGTTCACGAGTTTGGAAACGCCGAAGGTTTGGACTTCCTAGTTACGGAGTACATCCCGGGCATTACTCTCGACGCAAAGCTCGCGGCTGGGGCTTTACCTGAACGGCAGGTCCTGTCGCTTGGCATCCAGGTGGCGGAAGGATTGGAAGCCGCGCACAGGGCAGGCGTCGTCCACCGTGATCTCAAGCCGGACAATCTGCGCGTCCAGCCCGACGGCCACCTCAAGATTCTTGATTTCGGCTTGGCAACCCTATTGCCCCGTGTGGAACCATCGCAGGAAACCGTTTCCCTTCCCGAAGGCTTGGGAGCGGGCACGCTGCCCTATATGTCGCCCGAGCAGTTGCGAGGTGAGGCGGTCGACGGCCGTACGGATATCTGGGCTGCCGGTGTAGTGCTGTACGAGATGGCGACTGGCCGGAGACCATTTGATAACAAGCTAACGACTGCGCTGACCGCCGGGATTATCGACCAGCCCCCGCCCCCTCCCACGAAGCTTAAGCCCGGACTCTCCTCCCGCCTGGAAGACACGATTTTGAAGTGCCTTGAAAAAGGTCCTGATCACCGATACCAATCCGCGAAAGAGCTCGCAGTAGATCTGCGTCGGCTGGCTACTCCAAGTCACGTGGCCGTCGAACCGCCTACGGACCGCAAAAAGCTTCGCCTCCGATTTGCGATCGCGACCGTGGCCTTCCTGTCGATTCTCGCGGTGCTCGTCATTTTCGATCCAGGCGGATGGCGTGAGCGGCTGATGCCGCGCCGCGCCTACCCCCTGATCCAGTCACTTGCCGTTCTGCCGCTTGAGAATCTATCTAGCGATCCGGCGCAGGAATATTTCGCGGATGGTATGACCGACGAATTGATTGCGGGCCTGAGCAAAATCGGGGCCTTGCGCGTGATTTCCCGAACTTCGGTGATGCAGTATAAGGCAACGCGCAAACCGCTCCCGCAGATTGCGAAGGAATTGAGAGTCGATGCGCTTATCGAAGGTTCCGTACTTCGGGCTGGCGATCACGTCCGGATCACGGCGCGCTTGACTCAGGCGGTTGTCGACAAGCAGCTTTGGGCGGAGAGCTACGAAGGCGACTTGCGAGACGTGCTGAAGTTGCAAAACGACGTTGCGCAGGCTATCGCGAGCGAGGTGCGTTCCAAGCTGACGCCCAACGAGCAAATCCGTCTTAGCAATTCTCGGCAAGTGGATCCGCGTGCGTACGAGGCATACTTGAAAGGTCGTTACAACTGGAATCAGAGGAACGAAGCCGTATTGAAGATCGCATTGGCATCGTTTCAGCATGCGATTGATATCGATCCCACTTACGCGTCTGCGTATGCGGGTTTGGCAGACACCTATAACGTGATGGGAAGCAACGAACTCCTGCCTGCCAAAGATGCGCTTGACAAGGCAAGGGCGGCAGCACAGAAAGCGCTGCAACTCGACGACAATCTTGCCGAAGCTCACGCATCGCTGGCGGGAGTGCTGCAGAGCGCAAATGACTGGAATTTCAGGGCTGCCGAGGTGGAATTCAAACGAGCCATCGAGCTGAATCCCAACTACGCGACAGCTCACTTCTGGTACGGTCTGAACTTACTACCACTGAAACGGCCGGAGGAAGCGCTGAGGGAATTTCGCCGTGCCGAGGAACTGGATCCCCTGGCTCCGGGGCCGAACACATATATTGGCTTCGGACTGCAAAAGGCTCGCCGATATGATGAAGCGATTGCCGCGAACCTGAAGACAACAGCGTTGTTTCCTGATTTTGCATTCGGCCACTGGGCTCTAGCGATGGCATACCGTCAGAAGGGCATGTATGAGCAAGCCATTTCCGAGTTCAAGAAAGCCATCGAGCATTCGGAAGGCCGCCCCGACTTTGTGGCAACTCTCGGCCACGCGTATGCAGTTTCGGGCGACAAAAGCCAAGCGTTAAAGATCGCCCGCCAATTGCAGGCTTCTCACGCTCCACCATTCGTGATGGCAATTGTGTCTCTCGGGCTTGGCGATAAAGATCGAACGTTCACGTTGCTGGACCAGGCATACGAGCAGCGTTTCCCCAGCGTCTTGCCGGAAGCGCTGCAGGATCCTATCTTTGATCCCATTCGCGCCGACTCGCGATTCCAGCAATTACTGCTCCGCCTTGGACTACCGTCATAAGCGAGCACCGCACGATCGCGTTCCAACTCGCTTGGCCGAGTCCGGGCCGATGACACTTGGTTTGGGCATCCGGGCTTTAGATCGAGCCGAGTTGCCGGCAAAACCAGAGATGTAGCTATGCCTGACACCTCAGCGATCACACCCGGATCACGGGCTACTCGGAAACAATAGGTCGTTAAGTTAGCGCTTATGTGGGCAATGCCCTGGGGTACGCCCTTGTTCGCCAATGACAGCATCGGTCTCGGACCTTTTCGTGGGCGTGGGCACGCCATCCACGCGCGCCGGGCGGAGCCGGCTTTTAAGTCCACCACCACGCCCTTCCCCCAGACGTACGTCGGGCCGGTTTGGCTTGTCCCAGCCGAAAAAGGCTCCGTTGATGACAATATCCGGATGACCATCCCTGTTGACGTCAGCGAGGGCAATGGATTGAAGTTCGTGGTTCTTGGAGTAAGAATCCACGGGGCCGCCAGTGAAGCCACCGCGTCCATCGGCATGGTAGACGTAGACGCATAACTCGAGACCCACATTGAAGCAGCCGAGATGTTTCCGGCGATTGATAAGGATATTTCCCGACCGGGACTGGGTTCAGGAAGGGGACTCGAGCACAGGCACCCGTTGGGCGGCTTGGCGGATCTCTTTCCACAACTGCTCTTGTCCGGCGCCCGTTTTGGCTGAGAAAGGGACAATGCGTGCGGTGGGATACTCCTTTTCAAGCGCGCGCAGCGCCGTGGGCAGTTGATTCCCCGAGAGCCGATCGCTTTTGGTGGCGATTACAAGGAAGTCACGACCCGAAGCACTGAGGAATTCCAGCAACTGCCGGTCGCTTTGCTGGGCAGGAACGTTCGCGTCCACCAGCGCGATGCATAAGACGAGGCTGGGCCGGTCATTTAAGTACGGTTCGATGAACTTCGGCCATTCCTGGGAAATTTCTCGTGAGAGCTTGGCGTAACCGTAGCCCGGGAGGTCGGTGAAGATGAGCTCAGGGCGCGGCTTACCCGGCCATCGTATCTCGAAGAAGTTGATACTGCGAGTGCGTCCGGGAATCGAACTGGTCCGCGCCAGTTTCGCCCCCACGAGCGCATTGATCACGCTCGATTTGCCGACGTTGGAGCGCCCGAGGAAGGCGATTTCCGGCAGGCTGGGAGCAGGGAAGTGCGACACATCCGTCGCTGCTGCCAGGAACCGGGCCAGAATCCTCATGTCTCAGTGTGTATGAGCTGCGCGAGATTGGCAAGCGGAGCGAAAGAACGTGGGCGGAAGAACGGCGGGGCGAAAGAACGGAAGATTCCCCGAGGGCGTACGCGTGTACCCATTCAGCCAACTGTTTCGCGTCGAAACTGCTTGCTCAGGGTGAGCGCCTGGTGTTGGTACGATGACCCGATATCTGTGCCATAGATTTTGTCTGGCCGGGACAACAGCGGTATATAGTTCAGCCGACCCACAAGCTGCCCGTGTTCCATTAAGAACGGAACCTCATGGGCGCGAACTTCAAGCACCGCGCGCGTTCCTTTGATGTCGCTCGAACCATACCCAAAGCCAGGATCGAAGAACCCGGCGTAATGAATGCGGAACTCCCCGTCGGAAGGATCGAAGGGTACCATCTCAGCGGCGAAATCTGGCGGGACACGCACCCTTTCCCGCGACGCGAGAATATAGAAGTCACCGGGCTGTAGAATCAGGCTCTTACCGGCGCTCTGATAATGCAATTCCCAAAATTCTTCGGGAAAGTAGTGATTGATCTTGTCCAACTCAATCACTGGCGCGTTGCGCTTCGCCTTGTAGGCAATGACTTCGCCTTTCTCGATCGCTTCCAGATTAATCGTGATCCTCAAACCTCGATCGAGCAAGGCTTTTACCGGACTGTCTTCGTCCATGTAGACGAGTGTCTCCGCCCGGTCCAGCTTTTTGATCATGCTGTCGCGAGTGTAGGGATTTCCGCGGACGAAGCGCAGTTGACTTAACCGCATTCCCGCCCTGATTCCGACGGTGAATGTACGCGAGACAATTTCCGCATACAGTTTGCCTTTGTATCCCGTCGGAACACGGTCGAATTCGACGCCGTAATCCGTGATCAAACGAGTAAAAACGTCCAGGCGCCCCGTTGTGCTCTTGGGATTTGCTTTGCCCGAAATGTCTTCCGGCAAATTCACTTCCTCGAGCAATGGCACGATGTAAACGCAGTCTTTCTCAAAAACCGCTGCGCTCGTCAGGTCAACCCGAGTCATCCGGAGCTCTTTGATTTTGGCTTCGACCGTGCTATTCGGGCCGGGCAGAAAGCTGGCTCGCATCCGGTGCGCGATATCTCCCAGACGCAAGTCGAGACTCGCCGGTTGGATATGGTCTGGGTTTATCGACGGCGTGGCGCTTACGTTTCCACGGGCGATGAGATTGCTGATTTCCTGCGAGGGGAGTATTCCTGTGGTCCGGCTTGGAGCTTGTTCGACAGGCGACCCCGGACCATCTTCAAACGCAATCTGACTCTGGTTGGATGTGGACATCGTCAGGGTTCCCCATGTCTCTTCATGGCTTCAGAGATGCGACGCGCCCTCTTGCTGGACTAGACCTTCTACTGATGCGCGGTTGGGCTATCGCCGGTGGTGGAAGTCAATGGAGCAATCGGCCGCGCCGCTTCGTCCTCAAGCTTGGGTAGCGGGCCTTCCAGCGCGATTTGCAGCACTTGGTCCATGGTGTCCACGAAGTGCAGCTTCATGGCGTTTCGCAGGTTTTCCGGGACCTCGGCCACGTCTTTCTCATTTTCTTTAGGCAGGATCACTTCAAACAGTCCTGCCCGGTGCGCGGCCAACAGTTTTTCTTTGAGTCCGCCAATGGGGAGAACTTTGCCACGTAAGGTGATCTCTCCGGTCATGGCCAGGTCACGCCGCACCGGAATCTTGCTCAGCGCACTGGAGATGGCGGTCGCGATGGTGATGCCGGCCGACGGCCCGTCCTTGGGAATGGCACCCTCAGGGACGTGTACGTGAAGATCGAGATTGCGGTAGAAATCCCGCGTCAAGCCTAGGCGATGCGCACGCGAGCGTACATAGGACATGGCCGCCTGTGCCGACTCTTGCATGACATCGCCCAATTTGCCGGTCAATGTGAGCTTGCCTTTGCCATCGACCACGGTTGCTTCAGTGCTCAGGATCGAGCCGCCCACTTCCGTCCAAGCCAGACCGGTGACCAACCCAATCTCGCTCTTCTCGTGTGCCAGGGTATCGCGGAACTTGATCACGCCCAGGAAATCGCCCACGTTTTCAGCGGTGACTGTAATGGTGTAATCGCCGCCTTCCTTCACCACCCTGCGCGCGACTTTGCGGCACACGTTGCCGATCTCCCGCTCCAGGTTCCGCACGCCCGCTTCCCGCGTATACGAGCGGATCAGTCCAGTGATGGCGTCGTCGGTAAACTTCACATTCTTGTCCGACAAGCCCGCCTGCGCCAGTTGTTTCTTGACCAGGAATTGCTTGGCGATTTCGACCTTTTCCTGCTCCGTGTACCCGTGCAGCCGCAACACTTCCATGCGGTCTTGCAAGGCCGGAGGGATGGTGTGCATCACGTTGGCGGTGGCCACAAAGAAGACTTGAGACAGGTCGTACTCGACGTCAAGGTAGTGATCCACGAACATGAAATTCTGCTCGGGATCGAGAACTTCCAACAGCGCGGCCGAAGGATCGCCGCGGAAGTCCATCGACATCTTGTCCACTTCATCCAGCATGAAGACGGGATTCTTGGTGCCCGCCTTCTTCATCATCTGGATGATCTGACCGGGCAGCGCGCCGATGTAAGTGCGCCGATGACCGCGAATTTCCGCTTCGTCTCGCACGCCGCCCAATGACATACGCACGAACTTTCGCCCCGTGGCCTTAGCAATGGACATGCCCAGGGAAGTCTTGCCGACCCCCGGAGGTCCAACGAAACAAAGAATCGAGCCTTTGGGGTTTTTCACTAACTGGCGCACGGCGAGAAATTCGAGGATGCGTTCTTTGATCTTCTCCAGCCCGTAGTGATCTTCGTTGAGAACCTTTTCGGCTCGGGAAATATTGCGAATCTCTTTGGAACGCTTTTTCCAGGGCACGGCCAACAGCCAATCAAGATAATTCCGCGAGACCGTCGACTCGGCCGACATGGGCGGCATGGCTTCCAGCTTCTTCAGTTCCTGGACGGCTTTATCTTTTACGTCTTTAGGCATGCCGGCGGATTCGATCTTCTTTTTCAGTTCGTCGAATTCGCTCTTTTCGCCCCGGCCCAGTTCCTTCTGAATGGCCTTGATCTTTTCGTTGAGGTAATACTCTTTTTGCGCCTTCTCCATCTGGCGCTTCACCCGCGACTGGATGGTACGATCCACATTCAGCTTTTCGATCTCAATGTCGAGCACGTCGGCGATACGATTCATCCGTTCCGCCGGATCGAAAATCTCCAATAACTCCTGTTTTTCTTCGATGGAAAGCTGCAAGTTGGCGGCGATGATATCGGTCAGCTTGGCCGGATCTTCCATGCGGACAGCCGAGATCATGGTCTCGTAGTTCAGCGCCTGACAGAGTTTGACGTACTGCTCAAACAGGGTGGTGACCCGTTGCATGCTGGCTTCTATCGACTGGTTCAGTTCCGTGGAGTAACGAGCTACCCGCACCGAGGCTTGCATGTAGCCGTCGGCTTCCGTGACCTGTAGAATCTTGCCCCGCTCAATTCCTTCAACCAATACTTTAATGTTTCCATCGGGCAACTTGAGGCTTTGGACGATATTGACGATCGTCCCAACTTGATAAATCTCATTCGCCTTGGGCTCGTCAATACCGGCGTCGTGTTGCGTCGCCAAAAAAATCTTCTTGTCGGACGCCAGCGCTTCTTCCAAAGCCCGCACACTCGATTCGCGGCCCACGACGAACGGCGTCATCATGAAAGGGAAGATGACCACGTCGCGGATGGGCATCATGGGCAGCTTCTTAGTCTCGAATTTTTCCTTGGCTGTGGTCACTCTGTCTCCCGAATTCCTTAAACCTCGGCTTACGATTACTCACCCAGACGTGGCTCGAACGTACCCCCGGTTACCCGGCCTTCTCCATCATGGCCAGCGAAGCACTGCGTTTCTCCACCATCTCACGCGTTACCTCGAACTCTTTCAGTTTCTTTTGACTAGGTAACTGGAACATCAAATCGAGCATGAGCTCTTCCAGAATCATGCGCAACCCTCGCGCCCCCACCTTGCGAGCCATGGCTTGGCGCGCCACCGCGCGCAAGGCCTCTTCGCTGAACTTCAAGCGCACATTCTCAAACTCGAAAAGCCGCTGGTACTGCTTAATGATAGCGTTTTTCGGCCGCGTCAGTATCTCAATTAATGCGTTTTCGTCCAAATCTTCGAGCATGCCAACCACCGGCAAACGGCCGACAAATTCCGGAATCAGGCCAAACTTGATCAGGTCTTCAGGCTGAATTTCGCTCAGCAATTCATAGTTGCGCTTGCGGGCCACTCCGCCTGCCACATCTTCTTTTGCAGCCTCCTCTCCGCCGCGGAAGCCTAGGGACTTTTTACCCACGCGCCGGCCAATGATTTTCTCCAACCCGACGAATGCCCCGCCGCAGATGAAAAGAATGTTGGTGGTATCGACCGGAGTAAATTCCTGGTGCGGGTGCTTGCGCCCGCCTTGGGGCGGCACGTTGGCAATGGTGCCTTCCAGAATCTTCAACAATGCCTGCTGCACGCCCTCGCCGGAAACGTCGCGCGTAATGGACGGATTCTCGTCTTTGCGTCCAATCTTGTCGACTTCATCAATGTAGATAATGCCAGTCTGCGTCCGGCTGACATCTCCATCAGCTGCCTGCAACAGCTTGAGGATGATATTCTCCACATCCTCGCCCACATAGCCCGCTTCCGTAAGCGTGGTGGCATCTACGATGGCGAAGGGCACGTCCAGCATGCGGGCCAAGGTTTGCGCCAGCAGCGTCTTGCCCGTGCCGGTGGGCCCGATCAGCATAATGTTGGACTTGCTGAGCTCAATGCCGTCGCTGCTCTTCTGACGGTTCATGTAGATGCGCTTGTAGTGGTTGTAGACAGCGACTGCCAGCTTCTTCTTGGTTTGTTCCTGCCCGATGACGTACTCGTCGAGGAAGGTCTTGACTTCTTGCGGCTTGGGCAGCTGGTTGGGAGTCGCAGCCTGAGGCGTTGCCGTGCGGTCATCTTCCAAAATGGAGTTACAGACCGCCACACACTCATCGCAAATGTAAGCGCGGGGATAATCGCTGGGGGAAGAGATCAGCTTGGCTACCGCGTCCTGCGACTTATGGCAGAACGAGCACCGCAGTATCTCATCTGTACCCGACTTGTTTTTCACTCGGCTTTGCTCCTCAACTTTATCCGGCGTGGCCTAGTCCCAGAACTTCCCGCCCACCCCACCGTTCTTCGCCGCCTAGTCTTCACCACGGCCGCGACGCTGCGATCATACCGCTTTCCCGGTCTTATAGATGATATCGTCTATGATTCCATATTCCTTCGCCTGTTGTGCATTCATAATGAAGTCGCGCTCCACATCTTTCTCCACTTTATCCAGCTTCTGGCCACTGTGCTTGGATAGTAACTGGTTAGTAATCTCGCGCATGCGCAGAATTTCCCGGGCGTGAATATCGATGTCGGTCGCTTGTCCCGACAGTCCTCCCATAGAAGGCTGATGGATGAGGATGCGAGAGTTGGGCAGCGCCAGCCGCTTCTTCGGTTCGCCTGCGGCAAGAAGCAATGCCGCCATCGACGCGGCTTGGCCGACGCACAGCGTCATCACATCGTTCTTCACGTATTGCATGGTGTCGTAAATTGCCATGCCTGCTGTGATCGATCCACCGGGAGAGTTCACATAGAGCTGGATGTCCTTCTCCGGGTCTTCTTGCGCAAGGAACAACATCTGCGCAATCACCAGATTGGCGATGTTGTCGTCAATCGGCGTGCCTATGAAAATAATGTTATCGCGCAGCAGCCGGGAGTAAATGTCGTAGGCGCGTTCGCCCCGGCCGGTTTGCTCGATGACCATCGGTACCAACATCATTTGTGGATCGTTTTGTTTCACGGTCACCTGCCACACTCCACCCTTACCAACGCCCGTGCTACCAGGGAGGATCGAAAGTGGTCCGCGGTTAAGCGGACTGGTGATAGAGAAAGTTGAGGGCCTTCTCGCTGCGGATTCTATTTCGGATTCTATCGAGGCCCCCATCCTGTGTCAAACGAGCGCGGACCGCTTCCGCCGTCTGTTTTGTCTGTTTCGCCAGCGCCTCAACCTCCTGGTTCAATTCATCGTCAGCGACAGTGATTCTTTCCAGTTCTGCGATCCGTTCCAGCAACAAAGACGACTTCACATCCTGCAATGCCTGTTCCCGTTGACCCACGCGCAGCCTGGGCAGGTCCATCTTTTTCATATCTTCCATCTTCATGCCCTGCGCCGCCAACGCGCGCAGCCCGCGCTCCAGGCGAAGGTCGATTTGCCGCTCCACCAATGATTCCGGCACTTCAAACTCATTGCGTTTAACCAGTTCGGCTACCAGCTTATCTTTTGCCTCGTGCTCTGCGGTGTGACGCTTTTCCGCCTCCAAACTCTCGCGGATCTGCTTCTTTACCGCATCCATAGTAGTGAACTCGCCGAGTTCCTTCGCGAATTCATCGTTCAGCTCCGGCAGGCTCTTCTGCTTGATGGCGTGAATCTTCACCGTATACGAGAATGTCTTTCCTGCAAGTCTTTTGTCGGACGCGTCTTGCGGATAGTCAACGTCAAAGGTACGCTCCTCGCCCGCCGCAGCGCCGCGCAGGTGCTCGGTAAATTCCGGCATGGTGTTCTTGCCGCCGATTTCCACCAGCACTTCGTCCATACGAACGGGATTTGCCTCCTTCGTGGCTTGCGCATCCTTGGGCCGGCCATCCAGCGATGCCTGCGCAAAGTCGCCATCAGCCAGCGGACGTCCTTCGACCGAGGTGAAGGTCGCATGCTGCTCGCGTACGTGATGCACCGCCTGCTCGACTTCTGCATCGCTGACTACGATCTCAGGTTTATCGGCGCGCAGTTCTTTGTAGCCTTCAACCGGAATCTCAGGCATCACTTCGAAGCTGGCCTTGAAGCGCAGGGGTTCGCTGTCGTGAATGTGGAGATCGGTAACGCGCGGCTGTGACACCGGCATCAAGCCCTGTTTTTCGGCTTCGCGGCGAAAGTATTTCGGAACCAAAGCTTCGACCACATCGCTTTTAACTTCTTCTCCAAAGCGCTGCTTGATGATGGAGGCGGGGACGTGCCCGGCGCGAAAGCCCGGGAGGCGCGCCACCTTCTGATATTTCTGAATGATTACTTCGGTTTCGCGCGCCACCTCGTCGGCTGGGACCTCGACTGAAATCTCGCGCTTGACGCTCTCTTTATTCTTCGTTTCCGCCGTCTCTATGGGGCTCACGCTCTGCCTTTCGCGCTACGGCCAAATCCAGGTGTCTCTTTAAAATCCGGGACTGAATTCATGCGACCCTTAACCTTGAGTGTAAAGACAAGAGAGAGCAGCGTCAAACCAAGGAATCGACCTTAGTCTTCGAGTCCATGGTCTCTTACCCATGCCCGGAATCGGGTAGCGATGCGACCGAGGTACACCGTTATCACCGGGTCATATGGGCTTCAAGAGCGTGAGCAGCGTTACCTCTGGAGAACAGTTCAGCCGCACCGGGGGATTGATCACACCCAGACCGCGGCTGGTATATACCTGCAGCCGCCCGACTCGATTCAGCCCGGTGTGATATTTGCGGGCCAGAGCGGGCAGAACAATGGGACCAATGCCGGGGATCCTCACCTGGCCGCCGTGCGAGTGTCCGGACAGTTGGAGATCGACCGGAAACCCCGCCACATAATCGGCAAAATCCGGCTCGTGCGCAAGCAACACCGTCGCCTCGGTCTCCGGAACGGCTGCCAATGTCGTCGGGAGATCGTCCTGCTTCTCCAGCACATCGTCGACTCCGCTGATCCACAACCGGTCATGCCCGCGCTCGATCGCAAACGATTCATTTCGAAGAACGCGAATGCCGCGATCCACCAGCGCGCCTGCCACGATGGCCGCATCGTTCCAGTGATCATGGTTGCCGAGAATGGCGACCATCGGAACTCCTTTCCAACTCGCCAATACATCGGCACACGGCTCCGTATGACGGGCACCAGCTGGGCCGAAGGGCTGACCGAAACGGGGAGAAACGAAGTCTCCGGTGAGCGTGAGCAAGTCAGGGCGAAACGATCGCGCAATTCGCACGGCTTCCTCTACCCCGGCTTTTCCCATGTAGGGTCCAAAGTGAATGTCCGTGATTTGTGCAATCCGAAATCCATGAAACGAGTGTGGCAGGCGGGAGAGGCGAATCTCGACGTGCTCCGCAACTGGATGATGGGGTTCCAGGAACAGCGCCTCGGCACCGGTTGCGCTAAGCAGGGCGGCTGCTCCGTAGGCGGCGAAGCGGCGGCGTGAAAGTCGTGGCGACATCTCGCTCCAGTTTAACAGGTTGAGGGGCAGTTGAGCCTCGTTCGACTACACTGGATGTCCGCACTCATGAGTGTCCACTGGCTCACCATTCTCAACCGCGAAGTCGTCGCCTGCACTCGTTGTCCGCGGCTTGTCGAGTACCGCGAACGAGTCGCCCGTGAAAAACGACGCGCCTATCGTGAATGCGAATACTGGGGAAAGCCCGTTCCCGGCTTCGGCGATCCCGAAGCCCGCGTGCTGATCATGGGACTAGCTCCAGGAGCCCACGGCTCTAACCGCACCGGCCGCCCCTTCACCGGCGACGCCTCCGGCAAGTTTATGTATCCCGTGTTATACGAAATCGGCTTCGCCAATCAGCCTGGCGCCACCGATTGCAACGATGGTCTCAAACTCAAGAACCTGTACATCACCGCCGCAGTCCGTTGCGCTCCGCCCGATAACAAGCCCCTGCCGCAGGAACTGGCCGAGTGCTCCACATTTCTTGATCGCGAAATTGCAGGGTTAAGAAACCTGAGGGTGATCGTAGCCTTGGGCAGAATTGGTTTTGATGCTTACCTCAACCACGTCAAGCGCCGCGGTCTGATCGCCAGCAAGAAAACTTACATCTTCAAACACGGCGCCAGTTACCGGTTACCAGATGGCAAGACTTTGCTGGCCAGCTACCACCCTTCCAATCAGAACACGCAGACCGGCAAGCTGACTCGCAAAATGTTTGTAGAGATCTTTCAAGAAGCGGCGGAACTTGCCGATTAGATAAAGAAGGCGTGCGCCGCCAGCGCCGGATCGTTCTACCCTCCCCTCGTTAGGGTCACAGCGGAGAAATAAGGGTCACGCTCGGGGGCGGCGCCGCTCCGTGAATCGCATTGCATATGGGTATTTCTGGAGGTCACCGCGAAGGCTGCAAGTCGAGCGCGTAGACTTCCTCGATGCTCTTGTTGCGCATCACCAGCACTGAACCGTCTGGACCCACACCCTGCCAATCAGCGAACCAATCTGAGCTTAATGCCATGTCTCTCAAGTTCAGCATACTTTCTAGCTTAAGGCTCCTGATGTTGATTCGAACTACTTCGGGAAAGCCTCGACTCTGGTCTGCCATATAAACATACTTACTATCGTGTGACCATTCATTGCCACCAGCTCCCCTCTGGGTCATTAGCGACCATTTTGCCGAGATGGTGTCGTACAGCATTAGTTTCACCTCTCCTACGGAGAAGGTAGTGATGTAGCGGCCGCCCGGCGACATTCGGGGGCTGAACATTCCGGCGGAGCCGGGAATGGTCGAGACCTGGCGGGTTTTCAAATCAAGGCGATGCACAGCAGGATGGGCATCAAACTCCTCGTCTCAAATCGCACAGCCATTCCTGCGGAGCAGTTTCGATGGGGAACAAACGCCGGCGCGTCCGAAAACGGGCACATCTCGGGTTAATGGTGCTGACTGACGGAAAGGATATTGCCATCTGGATCTTTGAACCACGCTACCTTGTCACCCGTGGGAGTTGTCCAGATTCCAAGCTCGCGATCTTGCACGAAAGGATACTTTTCCAAAACCACGCCTCTGTCCCTGAGCCAAGTGACGATGGCTTCGATATTATCTACTTCCCAGCCCAGGATCGTGCCCTGCAGTGGAGTGAAATTTGGCACTTTTGCAATCCGAATCTTATGCCCTCCGACGCTCATGACCAGTGCGTATTGATCGAGGCTTATAAACTCACATCCGAGGTTTCCTTCATAGAAGGCGCGCGCCTTGTCGTAATCCTTGGTGGGAACAAAGCCAACTATCTTTGCCGAAGCGAGCATTTTTTTCTCCGTGATAGCTCTGTGCAGGTTAGGAATAGCACTTGTGGCGCGTAAATTCTCTGCCTATTGTGACAAAGAGTGTCGCATAAGTGCCACAGCATCCTTGGGCGTAAAAACGGTTGTCCGCTCGCGGAGATTGCGAGTGTGTCGGCGGACCTGCCCCATGGTCACGTGATTCCGGAGCACTCTCATCCGGAAGATCAATTGTTGTTTGCTTCGAAAGGGGTGATGACGCTCCGAACGAAGCAGGGGGTTTGGGTTGTGCCGCCGATGCGTGCCATGTGGATTCCAGCGGACACGCCGCACTCGGTGAGCATGTCGGGGCAGGTTTCGATGAGGACTCTCTATCTCTTGCCGAAGCTTTGCCGCACGCTGCCGGCGAGGTGTTTTGTGATGAATGTGTCGGCGCTCTTGAAGGAGCTAATCCTTCATGCTTGCAAATTTTCGAAATTAAGCAAGAAAACCGCGACGGAGAGGCGGATTGTCGAGTTACTTGTCGATCACCTGAGGGGGGTCGAGTCCGTGCCTTTGCAGTTGCCGCATACGGTGGATGCAAGGGCGAAGAGAGTGATGGAAGCGCTGTTTGCGAATCCTGGCGATCAGAGGACATTGGAGAAGCTGTGCAGAGACTGCGGCGCAAGCAAGAGGACCGTTCAGAGGCTATTCCTGGAGGAAACGAAAATGACTTTCGCCAAGTGGCGGCAGCAATTGCGCCTCCTCCATGGAATGCAGTGGCTGGCTTCCGGGGAAAAAGTGACTGCAGCAGCTTTGGAGGCTGGATACAGCAGCACGAGCGCGTTCATAGCGATGTTCCGCAAGCAATTGGGGACGACGCCGACGCGTTATTTGAAAAGTGGAATCGAGCGAAATCAAGTCTTGGAAAGCTGACCGAGGCACCTTGTTTGAGCCGCCGTTCCGGAGTCAACATTCAGCTCTCGAAGCCTCTGCCTCCACGAACGCGCTATTCGGCGGAGGAGCGTTTCCACCCATGCACACTCAGGACGCATCGGCGGCTATGCGCCGCCGATGGGTTTGTGCTCTTGGCACTCCAGCTACCTGAGTTTGGTCACTGTCACTTCCAGTTGGAACTGCCGCTTGGAATTCGGATCATCCACGCTACCGACGATCATCGGCTTCCCTAGAACGGCCAGAGTGCTGGCATTGATGTTCAGTTGGCGCAGTACAGGCCGGACCTGTTGGCCTTGCTGTTCGGGAAGAGCAAAGTTGCTGATCTCTCCTCGCACGTTCAACAAGAGATCGTTGCCCAGCCAGACCACGTCATGCCGGTCCCTCAGCCTGCACCAGATACTAGTTCCCACATCAATGTACTGGAACTCTCCTTGCTTCGCCTCGACGGGAACACGCGTACCGATCTTGATTTCATTGTTGTCCCCGGCACTCAGATTCATCGAGTACTGCCGCGTATTGATCTTCTTTCCGTCGTCCACCTCGTTGATCGAGAAATCGAGCCGGTAAGCGTGCCCCGGCTCTGTCGCTTCAGGTGTTCCCTTTGCCATTCCAGTCTCCTGAGCCGACGCCTTCCCGGTCTCGCCCGAAATCATCATTCCCCAAATCAATGCTGCCGCCACCATCGTTTTCTTGCACATTCGAAATTCTCCTTAGGTCTGTACGAACATAGTTCTGTCGATCATCACTACTCATCTCATTGGCGGGAATCCCGATTGCCAGTCGATGCACCGGTCTCCTCTTCTTCTCTTCTATCTTTTCTCAGCGCCTCGGTCCGGGCCTCAGCAATCAACGCCGCATGTTCGGGATATTGCGCGACATAGCTCGCTAAAATCTTTTCCTGCTCGCTCATCGGCTGGGGGGATGGAAACTGTTCCAGCTTGGGTCCGGCAGCGACTGTGGGTTGCCGGCGACGATCACGGTTTGTGTGTTTCCGCCTGGCAGACGAAGTCAAAGGCGGTGGATTCCGCACATCCCCCGCTAAAAGTGGCCCATCTTGCCCACCGCTTTGCACCCTAGGCGGACCATCCACCGAGACCACCGGCGATGTTTTCGCCGACCTCCACATCAGTGACACGCCCACAGCAATGGTCACTGCAGCGGCAAGAGCCACCGTAACCGGCCAACGCCACCAGGTCCGGGACGCTATCCTTTCCCGCTCCGCCTGCAAATTGGTCAGAACGCGCTGCTCCAGTCCCGCCCTGGGCTCGCCTGCCCCGTACTGCGCCAGCGCGGCATCAAGTTCGCGGTCGAGCGCGTCATAGCTCCGACTCTTCTTCTCCTCGCTGCCAAAAATGTGATCGTTGTCAGCCACGTTGCCCATCCCTCACTTCCGATTCCCCGGCTGCGTCAGCTTCTCCCGCAAGATCTGCCGCGCTCGAAATACTCGCGACCTGACCATCGCTTGGTTGATTCCTAAAGTTGCTGCCACTTCTCGTGGCGACATTTCGTCGATCGCCGATAAGATGAGAGGCGCTCGCAACTTCTCAGGTAGCGCTGCCATCAGCTTTTCCAACCGCGCTCCCACCTGCTTTCCCAGAATCACTTCCTCTGCGCCCACCTCCGAAGAGGCGAGCTCTTCGAAAGGCTGGTCAAAACTCTCCAGCGCAATCTCCCGTTTTCGTGAGTGCGGTTTGCTCCGATCCACCGCGACCCGCCAGGCAATTCGCGCCAGCCAGCTCTTATGATCCTGGACTTTGCTCAGCTTCTTGCCGTAGCGGAGCACTCGCACAAACGTCTCTTGCGTGGCATCTTCGGCCTCGTGATGGTTACGCAGGACGCCATAGACGATGCGGTAGACAAGCCGCGCATGCTGCCGGACGATGTCTTCGAGTGCGTATTCCTGGCTTTGCACCGTGGTCGCGGTCTCACTCAAGATCGCCTGTCCAGCCACCATCTGTTTGCGCTCACAGGTAAAGACCATTGCTGTGTCCGCTCTGTTCAGGAATTTCTTCCGAAGAACGTCCGTAGAGACGTTGCTTGCAACGTTTCCCTATAGGGAATCAAGGCAGAACAATGGCGGCGGGCGAGGTGCCCACGAGGCCAATAAGCACTGCCAGGCCGTTATTTAAGTAGGATTGCACCGCAGTCGACGAGGCTAGGCGCGTTCCAGGTTTTTCGCCGACATCCTGCCGATGAATTGCGGGCAGGGAGGTCGCATTAGCCCTTCAGAACCCGACCATCACCGGCTCCGGCTCAAGCTTCACGCCCCATATCTCTTCCACCCGAACCTGGATCTGATCTTTCAAGGCCAGCACCTCAGCAGCCGAGGCTCCGCCTCGATTGACGATTGCGAGAGCGTGTTTGTGTGAAATACCCACCCGCCCAGATCCATATCCTTTCCGAAACCCGGAATGCTCCACCAGCCATGCGGCAGAAACTTTTTTACGCGTTTCCAGCGCCGGATAGCTGGGTACTTTCAATCTGCGAGTTGCGGCCCGCTGCTCGAGTCCCTCGTGTTGCGCTGCAGTAAGGACGGGATTTTTGAAAAACGAGCCTGCACTGCGGCCATCTTCATCCCCCGGAACGATCAGCATTCCCTTGAGGGCGCGGATGTGCCGCACGGCTTCGCGAATTTCCGCCACATTCGGCGCCGATTCCCATCCATCGAAGTGGCGCTCGAGATCGGCATAGCTGATGCGTGGCTCCCCGCCAGCGGTAAGTGCATAAGTCACGCGCAAAATGATGAACCGGCCACGCTCGCTGGTGTTGAAGATACTGCTGCGATAAGCGAATCCGCAGGCCTCACGGCAGAGCTCGCGCACCTGATTGTCCTTGAGATCGAGTGCCTCAACTGACTCAACAGTCTCGGACACTTCCTGCCCGTAGGCCCCCACATTTTGCACCGGAGTGCCGCCCACGCTGCCCGGAATGCCGCTCAAACACTCCACTCCGGCACAGTGCTGCATCACGGCGTGCGCCACAAATTTGTCCCAAGGCTCGCCCCCTCCTACATCAAAAACAGTCTTGCCATCGTCGCCGCTGCGTTGCTCGATGCCAGAGATCGCAACCTTCAGCACCAGACCGGGCCAGCCCGCGTCCGCCACCACCAGGTTGCTGCCGCCACCTAGAACGAAGAGCTCTAACTGACGTGATCGCGCCAAGGCGACTGCTTCCTGCACCTCGCCAATCGATTGAGCTTCGACGAAATAGCGTGCCGGGCCTCCGACTCTGAAGGTCGTCAGCGGCGCGAGGGGAACATTTTCCTGCAGCAGCATGGGTTTGCTCTCAATATACACATCGCCCACGCAGGCGCGCAGCCGCCGAAGGTCATAGCCGGGCGGCTGGTTACCCATTGCCAGCGCGGAATGAATATCAAGCTACAATGAGGAAGACAGCCGAGAGAGGCTCAGAAGGCGAAAGCTCAGCCAGATCGAGAGGAACAAGAACTCATGCCCATGTATCCAGAAATAATGGTTGTCCCTATGCGCGAAGAGTTAACCCGGCTTGGGGTCCGGGAACTGCGTACACCCGAGGAAGTCGACCTGGCGCTGAAGTATCAGCCGGGAACCACCATGGTGATTGTAAACTCCATCTGCGGCTGCGCCGCCGGACGCATGCGGCCCGCCGTCCGCATGGCCCTTCAGCATTCTTCTCGGCCTGACAAAGCTGTAAGCGTCTTCGCTGGACAGGAGACCGAAGCCACCGAACGTGCCCGCAGCTACTTCACCGGATATCCGCCATCATCACCATCGATCGGAATTTTGCGCGATGGCCAGCTGGTCTACATGATGCAACGCCGAGACATCGAAAGCCGCGAAGCTCCGGCCATCGCCACCGAGCTGAAAGCCGCCTTCGACAAGTTCTGCGCCAAGCCAGTCGCGGCCAATTCATAACACTCGCGACGCCAAATTCAATAACCTGCCGTCGAGACGTTGCTTGCAAGGTCTCTTTTTTCCTCTCGAATCCTGTGGCGGGTTGGTCAATCCCTACTTTGCCGGCGTGCTGGTCATAAACGCCTTAACCACAATCCCGTTCGGCTGCACTCCTACCGGAATCATCGTAAGCAGTGAATACTCCGTGGGCTCCAGCTTGCGCGGATTGCGCTTCTGGATCACCGTCACATCCCCCGACTGCGTGTCCAGCACCAGCAAATACCTCTGATCCTGCGAAAGCGCCAATCCCTCGGGTCGGCTGCCCACCGGCATGGTAGCGATCAGCTTGCCCATATCAATGTCATACACTGCTACGCTGTTCGAGCCAAAATTACTGACATAGAAGCGCGAGTTATCCCCCGTCACGACTCCCCGTGCCGGATGCTTTCCAATCAAACTGCTGCTGCCCACTTCATCGTTGCCCGTCTCGATAATGGAAATACTGTCGGAATCGAAATCGCAAACCATGAGCTCGCCGCCGTCGGGCTTGAGGGCCAGGCTTACTGGCGTGCGTCCCACATCAAGCAGGGCCAGCACGCGGTCCTGCTTGAGATCAATCGAAGCCACCTGTGCCGAACCTGAACAAGTAACAAACGCCTTGCTCGAATCGTGCAGGATCGCGATATCCTCCGGTTCCTGACACACCGGCACGGTAGACCGCACCCGCAGCGCCTTGGCATCAATCAGTGAAACGGTGTTGCCGCCGCGGTTCGACACCACAATCGTTCCTCCGTCAGGAGAAACCCGAGCCAACCCCGGTGCAGCCCCCACGCCAACATTGCCGATCACAGCGCGCTTCTCCACATCGATCACCGAAACATTGGCGGAAGCCGAGTTAGCCACGTACGCCCGCTTGCCGTCTTCGGAAACATCAATAAAGTAAGGCTTTCCATGAACGCCAATAGTTGCCACCACGGCGTTCTTCTCCGCATCAATGACGCTGACATTGTTCGACCCGGCATTGACCACGTAAATTTCGTTCTTCTTGCGGTTCGCCGCCACGCCAGTCGGCCCCGCACCCACAGGGATGGTCTTCGCCAGCTCAAACGTCCGCAGATCAATCACGCTAACAGTATTGCTCTTGCCGTTGGTGATGTAGGCATACTCGCGGTAAGCAGGCCCATAGTCAGGCAGCGCTTCCTCGCGGAAATACCACCACGCGCCCGCTCCCAGCAGCGGAATCAGAACAATGATGAGGAGGAATTTTCTCAAAGCGAAGCTTGTTTCGCAGAAGAACAAAGATTAGCAGAACGCAACTCCGATCGCATTGCGATACCTGAGCCGGTCTTGGAGACTACGACATCACCAACTCATGTCATCTTGAGCAGCAGTTGGCTGCGCGCGAAGCAAAGCCGTCACGGAGTCGGAAGAAGGATCCCTTTCTGCTTATGCCAACTGGGACTCACAAAGGCATTCTCTCGATCGAATGTTTGATGCTCGACTGCTGCGACTACTTTGCGGCGACCCCGACCGTCTCTCGCACCCCAATCCCCGGCACGGTCCGTCCCACTACCGCCGCAATCTGCCGCACCTGCACCATCAACTCATCGAACTGATCGGGGAACAGCGACTGCGGCCCGTCCGACAAAGCCTCATCCGGTTTGTGGTGAACTTCGACCATTAATCCATCCGCGCCTACCGCCACCGCAGCCCGCGACAGTGGAGTAACTTTGTTGCGCTTGCCCGTCCCGTGACTGGGATCGACAAGAATCGGCAGATGGCTCAACCGCTGCACCGCCGGTACCAGGCTCAGGTCCAGCGTGTTCCGCGTATGGTCGGCAAAAGTCCGCACCCCCCGCTCGCATAGGGCCACGTTGTAGTTACCCTCGCTCAAGATATACTCCGCCGCCATCAAGAACTCTTCCAAAGTCGCCGACATCCCACGTTTTAGCAGTACCGGCTTTTTAGCCCGCCCGGCACGCTTCAGCAAAGAGAAATTCTGCATGTTCCGGGCCCCGATCTGGATCACGTCGGCATATTCTTCCACCAGGTCAAGCGATTCATTATCAATTGCTTCCGTAATAATCTTCATCCCAAACTGCTGGCGGATCTCCGCCATAATGCGCAGCCCCGCTTCGCCCAACCCCTGAAAAGAATAAGGTGAAGTCCGAGGCTTATAAGCCCCCCCGCGAAAAAATTGTGCGCCCGCCCGATGCACGCGCTCAGCCACGGCAAACGCCTGCTCGCGGCTCTCAATGGCGCAAGGACCCGCAACCACCGCCAGCCCCGTCCCTCCGATCGTTGCGGCCGTTCCAGGAAAGCGAATGACCGTGTTCTCCTCTTTAAGGTCACGGCTCACCAGCTTATAGGGCTTCGAGACCTTAATGACCTCCTGCACGCCCGCCATTTCCTCAAGCGTGCCCTGTTCGACTTCGCCCTTGTTGCCGGTAATGCCGATGGCCGTCCGCTGCGCCCCCGGCATGGCATGCGCGCGATACCCCAGCTTTTCGATCTTCTGACAAACCGCTCGCACCTGCTCCTCGCTAGCGTGCGCCTGCATGACCACTAACATGGATTCCTACCTCGGAGTCCCAAGTTTAGCGTTCCCAGTGGATTGCCGCAAACCGCCGCTTATCGGGTCGTGGTGATTCATCAACGAGTGTTCTCGTCCAAATACAGTATCGGCCTGATTTTCCATAGGAGAATGCTGATTCATAAAGAACTAGCAGGAAGGTTTACGTGCGCCAAGGACTCTTCACTATCGCCATTATGTTTTTGTCGTGCGTCAGCGTGGGCTTTGCCCAAGTCGATACCCCCCCGAACGCGGTTCCCGAACAAACTGACGGCAAGGACTACGCTGGGCGTCCCCTGGCCGCCCATATCGAGCCCCGGCCATCCGTGCCAACCCAGCCCACGCAAGTCGCGTCGCGCTAGCAGCACGGTCTGTGAGGGCGGGGGTTCTAAACGTCTTGGGTCGACACGTCACAGAGCGCGTGACGACAGGCGATTCGCGCTGCCCTGTGGTCCTGAGGTGACGAGGAGGGTCTCACCGTAGCCTGGGAAGCGGTCGCTTCCCGCTATACTTTTGTCATGCCCCGCTCCCTCGCCCGCGAACAGGACATCCTGCGTCGCCGCCCGCCCAAACGCCCGCCCCGCCTGACTTCCCGCAGCATTGGCATACACACATCTTCCGCCGGAGGTGTACAGAACGCCGCCGAACGCGCCTATCGCCTGGGCTGCAACACTTTCCAGATTTTCTCTTCCAGCCCGCGCCAATGGGCCCCTTATGATCTGGGCGAGTTGCAATGCGCCGAAATGAATCGTCTGCGCGCTCACTACAATCTCAAGCCGCTGGTCATTCACACCAACTACCTCGTGAACCTCGCCAGTTCCAATGAGTTGTTCCTCGAGAAATCAATGGCCGCCTTTCGCGGCGAGGTCGAACGCGCTCTGTCTCTCTGCGCGGAGTATCTTGTCCTTCACCCTGGATCATTCCGCGGGGCCGACCGCGAGCAGGGCCTCCTCCGCACAGCCGCTGCCATTGCCGCTTGCACACAGGGCCTCGATCTGGCCAAAGCTGGCCTGACCATTCTGATCGAAAACACGGCCGGGGCCGAATTCTCCCTCGGCGGTAGCTTCGAGCAAGTCGCGGAAGTAATCGACCGCTTGCACGGCATCGTCCCCATCGCAGCCTGCATCGACACCTGTCACGCCCACGTGTGCGGATACGACATCGTCAGCGAAGATGGCCTTTACCGGACGCTGACACAGTTGGACGAAACCATCGGCTTGAACAACGTGAAAGTGGTCCACTGCAACGACGCCAAAGCCGCCCGCGGTTCCAAGCTCGACCGCCACCAGCACATCGGAACGGGAATGATCGGGAAAGAACCCTTCCGCATTCTGCTCAACGACCTCCGCCTGGCCCACGCCGCCTTCATCGCCGAGACGCCAATCGACAGTCCCGGCGACGACCGCAGAAATGTGGATGCCCTTAAGAAGTTGGTCGAGTAATCGCGGGCAGCGACCGCCGACGCCACCAACCAGCAATGGCCAGAAAAACTGGAGAATGACCACTCAACGTGTTATGGGAGCCGCGCCGCACCAGTCCGTCGTTGTAGAATCAAGAATTCAATGGTCCGAGAGCCGCCGTCATGCCGCCCGAAGACAACTCGAAAACCATAACCGCGCCCTCCAACGCGCGCGTTGAAAGCCGCTCCGACCGTTCCCCCGATCGCGAGAACGACGAGCGCTACGACCCCCAGCGCGTCGAAGAAAAATGGTTTCGGCAGTGGCAGCAGAACGCCTCCCTGTACGCCGCCGAGCCCGGCTCCACGAAAGAGAAATTCTATGTTCTTGAAATGCTGCCCTATCCCTCAGGCGCGCTGCACATGGGCCACGTGCGCAACTACGCCATCGGCGACGCGCTCGCCCGCTACATGTGGATGAACGGCTATAACGTGCTTCACCCCATGGGATGGGATTCCTTCGGCCTCCCCGCAGAGAACGCAGCGATACAGAACAACACGCCGCCGCGCGAGTGGACGCTGGCCAATATCGCCAACATGAAGGCGCAGATGAAGCGCCTGGGCTTTGCCTACGACTGGTCCCGGGAAGTGACTACGTGCTTGCCGGAATACTACCGCTGGAACCAGTGGTTCTTCCTAAAGATGTACGAGAAAGGTCTGGCTTATCGCAAGCAGAGCAAAGTCAACTGGTGTCCGCAGTGTTGCACGGTGCTGGCCAATGAACAGGTCGTCAATGGCCGCTGCTGGCGTCATGAAGATACTCTGGTCGAGCAGCGCGAGCTCGAGCAGTGGTTTTTGCGCATCACGAAATACGCTGACGCACTTTTGCGCGATCTGGACAAGCTCGAAGGCTGGCCCGACAAAGTGCGCACCATGCAGCGCAACTGGATCGGCCGCAGCGAAGGCACGCTCGTCGATTTCAAGCTGGACGGCGCTGCCGGCACGGAAGGTTCAAAGCTTTCTGTCTTCACCACACGCGTGGACACCATCTTCGGCGCCACCTCAGTACAGCTCGCGCCTCAGCATCCCGTCGTTGCCGATCTCACCGCGAGCAATCGCGACTTGCGCGCCAAAGTCGATCAACTCATCGGCGAACAGCGCAAGGCCAAAGAAGTCGGCGACATCGGCGCTATCGAGAAGCACGGAGTCAACAGCGGACGCTACGCCATCAACCCGTTCAATGGCGAGAAAGTGCCCATCTGGATCGCCAACTACATTGTCATGGATTACGGCACCGGAGCCATCATGAGCGTACCCGCCCACGATGAGCGCGACTACGAATTCGCGAAGAAATACAGTCTCGAGATTCGTCTGGTCATTCTTCCCATCGCCGATGACCCCGAAGAAACTGTGGCTGAGCCTCGACTTCCGTTCACCACAACCGAGGGGATGCTGATCAACTCCGGCGCCTTTAGCGGTCTCAAATGCGATGACGCGATCCGTCAGATGTCGGCTTATGCCGCGAAGCACTCTTTCGGCAAGGCTACAGTCACCTATCGTTTAAAAGATTGGGGCATCTCGCGTCAGCGCTACTGGGGCACGCCCATTCCCATGTTGTATTGCGAGAAAGAGGGCATCGTCGCCGTGCCGGAAAAAGATTTACCGGTGATTCTGCCAGAGAACATTGAGATCACGCTCACCGGCGGATCACCGCTGGGCAGAATTCCGGAATTCGTCAACGCGACTTGCCCCAACTGTGGCGGTCCCGCACGCCGCGAGACCGACACCATGGACACCTTTGTCGATTCCTCCTGGTATTTCTACCGCTACACCGACGCGCACAATGACCGCGCCCCCTTCGACTCGAAGATCGCCGATTACTGGTTTCCCATCGACCAATACATCGGAGGCGTTGAACACGCCATTCTGCACCTGATCTACTCGCGCTTCTGGACCAAGTTCATGCGCGACATCGGTCTGATCCGGAATGATGAGCCGGTCGCGCGCCTTTTCACACAGGGCATGGTGATCAAAGACGGCGCAAAAATGTCGAAGAGTCTGGGCAACGTCGTCACCCCCGACGTGATGGTCGCGCGCTACGGCGCCGATGCCGCGCGTCTTTATAGCCTCTTCGCCGCGCCGCCAGACCGCGACCTCGACTGGCAAGACTCTGGCATTGAAGGCATCCAGCGCTTCCTAGGGCGCGTCTATCGCTTCTTCGAGCTGAATGCCAAGCCCCAGGATCCCGCTTGGCGTGCCCCCTTGCCCACGCCGTTAACAGGGTCAGCCCGCCGCCTTCAACGTAAGCTGCACCAGACCATCAAGCGCGTGACTGACGACTTCCAGGGACGCTGGCACTTCAACACCTGCATCGCGGCCATTATGGAACTGGTGAATGATGCCAACCGGAGGGCACCGGGAACTCAGTCGACTAAAAACCCCGTGACCGCTGTGCTCGGCCAGGGGGATGAGATTCCATTAACCCTTCTGGCCGACGTCCAGCGGAATCTCGCATTATTGCTCGCGCCCTTCGCCCCGTACCTCGCCCACGAACTCTGGGAAGTGCTCGGCGAAAAGGAAAGCCTCCTGAAAGCCGCTTGGCCCAACTACGATCCCGCTCTGGTGAAAGAAGAGGAAATTGAAATCCCGGTGCAGATTAACGGCAAGGTGCGCAGCCACATAGTTGTGCCCGCCGACGTAACCGAGGAAGCAGTTTTGGAGCGCGCTCTTGCCGACGAGAAAATTCGCTCCCTCACTGCCGGCAAGCAGATCGTAAAAAAGATATTCGTGCCCGGCAAACTCGTAAATATTGTGGTCAAGTAAAAGGCGGACGTGCTTGAAGAAGCGCGCCCGCCAGGCTGACATGAATTTCAAGCCTTCCGGATTGCCTTATTCTCCTCCCACAACCAGAGCCTCCGTGCGCTTGTTGAATTCAATCTGATCGAGCGTTCTGGTGTCGTTCTCCGTCTTCGTCGCCACCGAGTCATAGGGCGCAGGACGCGGAAGATTCTTGATTTGTCCCGGTACCGTGGCCACAGTTTTGCCGTTTTGCAAGATCTCAATTTTTACGGCATCGGCTGGCCCGCTCCACTCGGCCTTGTAACGCCCCGGTGCGAGCTCCGTAGAACCCACTCGCACCGGATCGGTGAGAGTGAACTTCCCTGAGTGGTTGTCCTTGGCGAACGAGTTCACCGACAAGACGCTTGCTAAAATCGCGAATGCCGCGACAAATTGTGCGAATTTCATTCTTTCTCTAGCCTCCTGAGATCACAAAGATTTAAGACACACCTCAACCCCCACTCCGCGAGGACGTCTTCGCAGAGCGTGAACTGTAGGCTTGGCGAATTACGATTTACTTTGAGAGATGCTCGTCGATGACAGTCGGTTGCAGATATCGCGGAACCTACAGGTCACATCATGTAGGACCAGATTCTGAGGCATGGCACGAGGCCCGTCTTCGTCGTCTTGCGGTATCCTAGCCACGAGCACGAATACATGTCTCGCCCCTCTCCTACACTCGAAGGCTTCCGCGCTGCTTTTCGCCAGCCTTCACTAGCCCTGGCGGAAATCGCCTGGCGGTGGAGCGTGGGCGCGACCGCTTGCACTTTATTAGGCTTTGCTTTCTTTGAGTATCTAAACACCCTTCCCGTGAACAGCGGCGAACTCCTTTTCCTGCGCTCCCGTCATCCCATTTTGATTTCAAGGGCGATCGCCCACATCCTACGCGGCAGCTTGACCCGAGTTTCTATGGCTGCATTGTTGGGAGCGGCAGGCTTGACCGTGCTATGGATTTTTGCCGCATCCTTGGGTCGCGCCATAACCGTTCGTGCGCTGCTGGATCATTTTTCAGACCGATTCGTGCCGGACTCTGCACCCCAATCGGCTGCGCCCATAGCTCGAGGGGAAGCGTGTGCGCCTCAGCCCAATAAAGCGGATGGGAATGCGATTGATTCACCCCCGGTCCGATTAGCAGAGAGGCGAAAGCGATTTCTCCCCGCGTCGCTGTTGGCCCTTAATTTCCTGCGCACTGCAGTCACACTGGCGGCATGGTTCGCGCTCGTGGGCGCGAGCATCCTCGCGGGTTTTGCCTCAACCAACAGGAATCCTCAACCCGGCTTAGCTTTTCTTTTTTTTCTGCCGCTAGCTGCGCTTGTCGGCGGCCTGTGGCTGATCCTGAACTGGTTTCTCTCGCTGGCCGCTCTATTCGCCGTCCGCAATGGCAACGATCATCATCAAGACACTCTCAGCGCCATCTCTGCCGCTGTCACTCTGTGCCGCAACCGCTTCGGACCTGTCGTGGCCGCGAGCGCGTGGTTCGGGCTCGCGCACATCGCAGCCTTCATGGGTGCAAGCACGGTCAGTTCGTTTTCATTGGGCTTCGTCGGGGTTCTTCCCCGGCGAGCGCTACTCGCGACCCTCACCGTTCTCGCCCTCATTTACTTCGCTGTTGTCGATTGGCTGTACACGGCGCGGCTGGCGGGCTACCTATGCATTGCCGAAATGCCAGATGCGCTTTTCGCCCCTGCGCTCCCACTGCCGCTTGCTCCGCCCTCAGGCGGCCCCCAGTTTGCACCTTTGAGCGCACCACTCGCTGCTAGCATCGACCGGGAAGAGCGAATCCTGAGTGACGTTCCCAAGCTGGCCGTAGAGACCTAGGTCGCCGAGCTTGCGCAGAAGTCATTCGCTTATAGTCCAGCATCTCGAAGTGAAACGCGGGAGATCGCTGACCAATCGGCATTGCCCAATCCCAGGGCCATAGCCTCTAAAAACCGGTCGTGGACCAGGCTTGCCATGGGGATTGGTGCTCGAACCTCTTCCGCAGCGGCCAGCACCAGTCGGTTGTCCTTGAATCCGAGTGGCATTTTGAATCCCGCTGGCTCGAACTCCTCGCACACGATCATGCTGCCGTAGCTTCGGTATAAGGGTGCGGTAAAAAGCGATTCGGTCATCACTTCAAGGAACTTCTCGGCATTCAGCCCGGACTTTCGCACCAGCGCAAAAGCTTCCGCCAGGCTTTCAATCACGGTCGTGATTAGGAAATTCCCAGTCAGCTTAAACACATTGGCGGCGGGCGGCTGTTCATTAACCACAAAGGTTTTTTGTCCCATTCGATCGAACAAACCACGGCAGCGTTCGATCTGCTGCGATGGTCCCGCGGCAACAATGAAGAGTTTGCCAGCTGCGGCGGCATCAGGCCGTCCGAAGACCGGGGCTGCGATGTAGTGCTGCTGCTTCCCCTGATGTTCCGCCAGCAACCGCCGCGAAAGCTGCACGCTGATCGTGCTCATGCCAACATGGACGGCGCCGGGCGGAAGCGCACTCACAGCGCCATCGTGACCCAGCAACGCCTCTTCGACCGCACCGTCATCCGCCAGCATGGTGATCAACACCTCCGCGGCGGAGGCAGCCTCGGCTGGACTCGATAGCACTCGTGCTCCCAGACTCTCGAGGCTCTCAGCACGCTGTCTCGTCCGGTTATAGACGGTGAGTTGATGCCCAGCCTTGATCAGGTTGCGCGCCATTCCCGAGCCCATATTTCCAAGGCCAATGAAACCTACTCTCATGTCTCGTTCCTCACTTTCATTTGGTCACGTTCGGGCCCACGTTCTAGTCTTTAGGATGACATGAGGTGAACTGGAGTTTCTTTAAACTCAAAACGGATAGGGGCGCGGCGTATGTTGTACCGTCACCCAGTGATCGGTGGTGAACTCCTCGATCACCCAATCAGGTGAAGTCGGCGAACACCTGCGGAG
>Ga0207684_10000938_pt1 | contig 32917 bp, 30 predicted proteins | sample KBSK5501metaG_FD_184342 | JGI IMG/M metagenome (GOLD analysis project Ga0207684, IMG submission 184342) | Corn, switchgrass and miscanthus rhizosphere microbial communities from Kellogg Biological Station, Michigan, USA - KBS K5-50-1 metaG... | ecosystem: Host-associated > Plants > Roots >... | reverse complement strand
GGTCGGGGAGAGAGGATTTGAACCTCCGACCCCCTGGTCCCGAACCAGGTGCTCTACCAGGCTGAGCCACTCCCCGACACATCGGAAATAGAAGCGATCGAAGCGACGCAAAAGCTTCACGGCCGCGCGCACCGCTTCGTCAAGTATAGCATTCGCTATTGTTTCCCCGCTCTTTCCAGAATTGACTCTCGCAGGCTTATTCAATGTCATCTGATACGTTCCAGTCGTCGAAGCAACGGTTCGGCGCGAGGTTTCCTATAGAATGTGTTTTCCGTTCTGCACATTCGAGTCATGATCGCACTTACGGCTGCAACGCTGCTTACGCCACTGGAACGTATCGAGCAGGCCTTGCTGCTGCTGGAGGACGGTGTCATCCGTGAGGTGAGGTCGCGTGCAGCGTACGAAATTCCCGGAGATTGCCGCGTAATAGATTTCGGAGACGGCATCTTTGCGCCTGGCCTGATTGACATTCACATACATGGCGCAGCCGGCCGCGACGTAATGAACGGGGATCCCGACAGTCTAGCCGCGATTGAGCGATTTCTAGCCAAGCACGCGGTGACCAGTTATCTGCCAACCACTATCACGGCGCCAGTCGATTCAACGTTGGCGGCTTTGGAGTCGTTAGCGAATGCCATCGACGCTGCGGGTAAACGCGAAGACAACGGCGAACTGCGTGCGAGGCCTCGCGGTATCCACATCGAAGGGCCCTTTCTCAGTCACGCGCACCGAGGCGTGCATCCTCCGGAAAATCTTCTGCCGCCGACGGTCGAGATGTTTGCGCAGTTCTGGGAAGCGTCACGTGGTCATATTCGCGTCATGACCATTGCTCCCGAACTGCCTGGTGCGCCGGAAGTGATTACTGAAGCCGCACGACGTGGAGTGTGTGTCAGCCTTGGTCATTCCGACGCCGATTTTCAGGCATCGCGCGCAGGTATCGCTGCCGGCGCACGCCACGCCACGCACACCTTTAATGCTATGCGGCCCCTGCGTCATCGCGATCCCGGGATTTTGGGCGCGGTGCTTACGGACTCCAATCTCAGCGCGGACATCATCGCGGATGGTTTTCACGTTGATCCTGCGATCGTGCAATTGTTTCTTCGGGCTAAAGGTCCGGATCAAGCGGTATTCATTACGGATTCGACGGCGGCCACGGGCATGCCCGATGGGATCTACCGAATAGGAACGCTTGAGATGGAAGTGAAGCATGGAGTATGCCGCGTGCGCGGCACGCTTGCCGGCAGCACGCTTACGCTGGACCAGGCGGTTCGCAACGTGATGCAGTTTGCCCACTGCGACTTGGAACAGGTGTTGCGTCCCGCGACTTTGAATCCGGCTCGGGTGGCAGGGTTGGCGGGTAAGGGCATACTGGAAGTAGGAGTCGAAGCCGATCTGGTGGTACTGAGTCCCCAGGGCGAGGTAAGAAATACAATCATCTGCGGCGCGGGTATTTAGCCGCAGACTCGGGGAGCGTGGCGATGGCCGACAAAGGCAAATTTGCCCACTACATGCTCAAGGAGATTTTCGAGCAGCCGCAAGGCTTGCGTGACACCATCGCGCCGCGCGTTTCGCTCAAAGATGGAACTGTGCGCCTGGAGGATGTTCGCATTGGCGAAGACGAACTGAAAGCGTTACGCCGAATCAATATCGTGGCCTCGGGTACCAGCCGCCACGCCGGCATGGCCGGTCAATACATGATTCAGGACCTGGTGAACGTGCCGGTGGATGTGGATTATGCCAGCGAATTTGAATATCGTAATCCCCTTATTGGGCGGGGCGAACTCACCATCGTTATCACCCAGTCGGGCGAGACTGCGGACACAACCGCCGCTCAACGCGAAGCTCGCGCTAAAGGCTCGCGCACAATTGCAATCTCCAACGTTGTGGATTCCACCATTGCTCGCGAGGCCGATGGTGTCATCTATACCCACGCGGGCCCGGAAATCAGCATCGCGTCCACAAAAGCCTTTACTGCTCAAATGGCTGTGCTGTTTCTTTTCGCACTCTACCTCGGACAGGTACGCGGGAAGTTGAGCAAAGACCAGGTGCGCCGATACATAAGCGAACTGCTTGAACTTCCGAAAAAAGTTGAAACCGTGCTCGAATCTGCCCCTGACTGTGAACGTCTGGCGGACAAATATCACAAGATGGAAAGTTTGCTATTTCTCGGCAGGGCTAGTCATTATCCCGTCGCTATGGACGGGGCGCTGAAGCTGAAAGAGGTCTCATACGTTCATGCCGAGGGCTATCCCACGGGCGAGGTTAAGCATGGTCCTAATGCGCTGATCGACGAGAACTTGCCGGTGGTAATCATCGCGACTTGTGACCGCAACGATCCTGGCTCACTGCTGCGCTATCAGAAAAATGTGGCGAATATCAAAGGATTCAAACAACAGTCAGGACGCGTATTCGCGATTGCGTCCCAGGGTGACGAAGAGATGCGCCAGATGGCTGATCACACAATCTTCATGCCGCAGGCGTCCGAACTGCTGTTGCCAATTCTTGAGATCGTTCCGCTGCAGTTGTTCGCTTATTACATGGCCGTGCGAAAGGGTCTGGATGTTGACCGCCCTCGAAATCTGGTTAAATCGGTAACTTTGGAGTAGGACCGAAACCTAGTTGGGCTTCCGGTTTTTCCCGTCGGAAAGATATCGCAGGAGTGCCGTGTCAGCGGCGTATTTGAATTTTTCCAGGAACGACGCTTCCGGGCTTAGCACAATATCCTCGGAAGGTCTTTGCCGGATGCTCTGTCGCAATCTGTCCCCGGCTTCGGATTCATTCGTCATTATCTGCATATAGAACCAGAGAAAGTGACGCATCTGGTCGAGAGCTGATTTCAGAACTTGAAGGGAATCCATCTCCGGCAACTGGCTGAGAGCTTCCATTAATTCCGGATCTCCCGGCGCTTCCATGGCAGCGCAATTCAATTCTCGCTGAATGGCACGCAGATCCTCAGTCACTCGCAGGATTCGAATGTGGATGTCGTCGAGGTACTCGTCTTTTCCCATGTGGTCGCGGCTTTCTCGACTTCAGAAGGACAGTCCCAACATCTCACCCACCACAGCATGCGAACAGATGTCCCACGGGCATGCGCTTTAGTAATTCGCGTTACTTTGGTCTGACGGAGACGGGTAATGGTGCGCTCGCAGCGGCACACGTGTGGAGTTTTGAGCAGTTTGTGATACAAACGCGCGAGTGCCTAGGATAGATCAAGCCGGACTGGTGCGGGCTATCGGGCGATGGAGCTTAGTCGCGCTGGTGGTGAACTCAATTATTGGCAGCGGAGTCTTCGGGCTTCCTTCCGTCCTAGCTGGGCTCCTGGGGGCCGCGAGTCCCTGGGCCGTGTTACTGGCGGGTGCCGCGGTGGGAATCATCATCGCGTGCTTCGCCGAAGTTGCTTCCCAGTTTGCTCAGGCCGGCGGACCTTATCTTTATGCCAGCGTTGCGTTCGGGCGCATGATGGGCATCCAGGTGGGATGGATGTTATGGCTCGCACAACTAGCCGCGCCCGCAGCCAACGCGAACCTGTTCGTGATTTATCTCGGCGAGTTCTGGCCCAATGTCACTCGACCCGCGCCTCGATTTCTTATTCTGACGCTATTAGTGGGGATCCTGGCATTCGTCAACTATCGCGGGGTGCGGGCTGGCGCTCAGGTCAGCAATGTTTTTACCGTGGCGAAGCTGGTGCCGTTAGCTATCGTCATCATTGCGGGAATGTTCTATTTGCTGCGCGCTCACCAGAGCGTGCCGCCGCTTCCTTCAAGCGCAGATGCAGGGGCATGGCTGAAGGCGATGCTGCTTCTGGTCTTTGCTTATGGCGGTTTCGAAACTGCCCTCACACCGATGGCGGAGGCTAAGGATCCGCGCCGTGATACCGTTTTCGCCCTGTTCATAGCGCTGATCATCTGCACGGTCCTGTACACCTCAACTCAGTGGATCCTGATCGGCGTGCTGCCGGATCCGGCCAAGAGCGCGCGTCCCTTGGCCGATGTGGCCAGACTAATTCTGGGGAGCAAGGGAGCCGCCCTGGTTGCTATCGGTGCCCTGGTTTCTTGCTACGGATATTTGAGCGCGAAAGTCCTGGCAGTTCCTCGCGTCACCTTTGCGCTGGCTGAAGAGGGTGACTTTCCGGCCTGGTTTGCGGCCATAGATCCGCGATTTCGTACACCCTATTTCTCCATTCTGTTATTTGCATTCCTGATCTGGATGTTGTCTCTGTTCGGAAATTTTTCCTGGAATTTAACTCTCTCGGCGGTTGCGCGTCTTTTTTACTACGCGGTTGGATGCGCCGCTTTGCCGGTTTTGAGAAAGAAGCAGCCCGAAGTCGAACGCTTTCGGTTACCGGGCGGAACGATCTTCGCCGCTCTTGGCGTAGTTATCTGTCTCGTCCTAATCACCCGAGTTGACTTGAGTGGATCGATCATTCTGCTGGCTACGATCGTAGCGGCGCTAATCAACTGGCTATGGGTTCGCAATCGGCCAATATCAGCACGAACGTAACCGCTCGTTCTGGAGGATTTCTTTGTTCAAGAGAATACTGATGGTTCCGCCATTGTTGTTGACCGTCACTTTTATTCCGGTCCTGGCCCAACGCGAACCTGTCCTGAAGCAAATCGACTTGCCGCATTCCTATTATTACCGCGAGATGTATTTACCCCAGCTCACTACCGGACCGAGTTCTGTGGCGTGGTCACCGGATTCGCGCTCGGTCGTGTACTCAATGGCCGGCTCCCTGTGGCGGCAGAAGCTGGATTCAACAATTGCTGAACAGTTGACCGCCGGAGCGGGCTACGATTATCAGCCCGATTGCTCACCCGACGGACATTGGGTTGTGTATGCCTCCTACGCCAAGGACGCGATCGAACTGTGGGCTTTGAATCTCGATAGCAAGAAAACCCAGCAGCTCACATCAAACGGAGCGGTCAACGTTGAACCGCGCATCTCTCCCGATGGAAAGCGTATCGCTTTCGTCTCGACATCCTATAAGGGACACTTTCATGTTTTCCTTGGGCAATTCAGCAATGGCGAACTAAGAAATGTGGAGCGTCTGACAGGAGAAAATCGAAGCGACCTACCTCGCTATTATTACAGTCAATTCGATCACGAGATCAGTCCGGTTTGGTCGCCGGACGGATCGGAACTGGTTTTCGTATCGAACCGCGGGCACATTTATGGAACGGGTGGTTTCTGGCGCATGAAGGCGGAACCTGGCGCCGAAGCGCACGAAATACATTATGAAGAAACTACCTGGAAGGCGCGACCGGATTCTTCGCCGGACGGCAAACGCCTTGTGTACGCGTCGTATCTCGGCCGGGCGTGGCATCAGCTCTGGGTGATGCCTTCCCGGGGAGGAGATCCCTTTCAACTTTCATACGGAGAATTTGACAACATCAATCCTCGCTGGTCGCCGGATGGAAAACGTATCGCGTTCATCTCCAATCGCAGCGGGAATACTTCTCTCTGGACTCAGGAAGTCCTGGCGGGCGCGCAGAGTCAGCTCATCGCCACGGACAAACGTTATCTGAAACCCATGGGAAGGCTCAGTATCAAGGTACTGAATTCCGCGGGTGTTCCCACACCGGCGCGTATTTTCGTCACCAGTGAGGACGGTTTCGCGTACGCACCCGATAACGCATGGATGCACGCTGACGATAACTTTGTGCGTTCGGAGCGGCCTTTCGAAGCACATTATTTTCATTCCGCTGGCAAAGCTGAGCTCACCGTTCCGGCGGGCGGCATAGATATCGAGGTCATGAGGGGATTTGAGTATCGCTTCGAAAAGAGGAGCGTTCAGGTGGCTCCCGGTAAGCCGACGAGCTTAACCCTCCGCCTGAAACCGCTAAATCTGCCGCAAAGTAGAGAGTCCCGGTGGATAAGCGGCGACGTACATGTGCATATGAATTACGGAGGTGCATACAGGAATACTCCGCAAAATTTGGTGGCACAGGCTGCAGCAGAAAATCTTCAGGTAGTCGAGAGCCTGGTAGTTAATAAGGAACAGCGCATACCTGACATTGCGTACTTCAGCTCCAAGCCCGATCCAGCTTCGACGGCGAATAATCTGCTGATGTTTGGCCAGGAGTTTCATACCAGCTACTGGGGGCATCTTGGCCTGTTAAATCTCACGCGCAATTTTCTGATTCCTGACTACGTAGGCTATCCCAACACTGCGGCAGCCAGCCTTTTCCCGGCCAACGCGACCGTGGCGGATATAGCGCACGAACAGCAGGCGCTGGTTGGATATGTTCATCCTTACGAATCGATCCCAGATCCGGCAAAGGATGCCTCCATAACCCACGAGTTGCCAGTCGATGTCGCTCTTGGCAAAGCGGACTACATCGAGGTACTCGGATTTAGTGATCACAAGTCAACCGCAGCGGTGTGGTATCGCCTGCTGAACTGTGGATTTCATTTGCCGACGGCCGCCGGCACCGATGCCATGGCCAACTTCGCGTCTCTGCACGGACCCGTGGGTTTAAATCGTGTTTATGGCAGCGTTCCTTCTGGGCCTTTGAACATTACGTCCTGGTTGGGTTCTCTTAAGCAAGGGCGAACCTTCGCCACCAATGGTCCGCTGCTCGGGTTCACGCTCGGAGAGCGGGATGTGGGAGATGACCTAAGATTGCCTGCCGGCGAGCATCAGGTGAAATTCACGGCCTGGGTGCGTTCAATGGTGCCTGTGGATCACTTCCAAATAATTTGCAATGGACAGGTGGCGCGCGATCTGAAGCTCAGCGGCGATCACCAGAGCGCTGACATCCAAGACAAAATCCCTATTTCCCGGAGCGGATGGTGTCTCTTGCGGGCGTGGAGTGACAAGGCTGAACATCCCGTGTTGGACCTGTATCCGTACGCGACCACCAGCCCTGTCTATGTGACCGTGGCAGGCTCAACGCAGAAGCCGGCGGAGGATGCCGCCTATTTCATCGCCTGGATTGATCGTCTGATCGATGGAGCCAAGGCAAGCAAAGACTGGAATACTCCGGCGGAGAGGGATGCTGTCTTGAACCTGCTGGACTATGCGCGAAAAATTTATGTGCAGTTAGAAAGATAGTTAAGCGTATATTTTTGGGCATGATGACTCAACGATTCAACCGAAGGCGAATACTGGACGCCATACTCTGGTTTACTATCGGATTTATCTTTCACGGAGCGCTGATTTACTACCACCATCATGGATAGCCGCAAGACTGCCTGGGCCCAATCAAACTAAACCTGCGATTCTGCTGGCTCCCGTTCCATCTCGAGTAGTGCCTTCTTTCGTTCGGTACCCCAGCGATAGCCTCCCATATCTCCATTGTTTCGGACTATGCGGTGACAAGGAATCGCAACTGCTACGGGATTACTGGCGCAGGCGCGGGCAACCGCACGAGACGCTGTGGGCTGCCCAATGGCCTTCGCAACTTGACTGTAGGAACGAGTTGCGCCGGGCGGGAGGGATTGAAGATACGTCCAGACCCGGCGCTGGAAGGCGGTGGCTTGAATATCGAGAGGGAGCATAGAGCTCAGTTCTTGCCCACGCATCTGTCGGAGCAGGTCGTTCCTCCACTGCTGCATTGCCTCGTCGTCGCGGCGCCGGGAAGCGAAAGGGAATTCGTGTTTCAGGCCGTGTATTAGTTCCTCATCGGAATTGGCGAATTGAATGGCGCAGATGCCTTTGTCGGTAGCGGCAATCAGCATACGTCCCAGAGGAGAGTCGCTAAGGGTGTAGCGAATGGGAGCAGCGATTGCGCCGCGCCTGTATTTATCTGGGGTCATGCCGAGTTGAGAAGCGGTACGCTCGTACAACCGGCTGCTGGAGCTGTAGCCGGCGCCGTACATAGCGCGCGTGACGGAGTGACCGGCCCGCAAATTACTCTTAAGCTGATTGAGCCGGCAGGAGTCGGCATAAGCGCGTGGGGTGATGCCCAGCACCGCTTTGAAGGTCCGCTGCAGATGAAAAGGGCTTTGGCGAAAGGCGGTCCCAAGGCGAGCCAGGGTGATGGGTTCATCCAGATGCTGCTCGATGTATCTGCAAACTGCCTTCACCATTTCCATCTGAGGACTGCCAGCAATGGCGCGTGGGCGGCAGCGAAGGCATGCGCGATAGCCGGCTTTTTCGGCCTCCTCGGGCTGGCGGTAGAAAGTCACATTCTGACGACGCGGCCGCCGCGCCGGACAAGATGGCCGGCAATATATGCCGGTGGAAGAGACTGCGAAGACGAACATTCCGTCATAACCCGCATCTCGGTCCTCTACCGCTTGCCACCATCGGATTTCGGGCGACTTGGCCATTCCGGTAAGCTTCGTCCAGTTGAGTATCGCATTGGTCGTCATAGTGTTTAAAGGTTAAGGCTAGACGGGGGAGTGGGCTATCCGGATCTTGCGGTCAAAACAATTTTCAGGGTGCAGAAGTTACGCCCGGAAATCGTTGCCCATTCGGCCAAGCTACTTTCGCTTCACCGGAAGGCTTGATGGGACTCGAGGATTTGCAGCTTTGCGCAGGGGAAAATCTAACAGTTCATAGTCCAGGTTCTCAGTTTCTGAAAATAGTCTTGCATCTCTCGATTACCATATTCTTCTCATCGATGCTTATGAGCGAGACCAAGGTGCCGGCATGCGCGACTGGGCCAGCGGAGATCATTGCCACGTTTGTCGCTAACGAGATCGAACTCAATGCTTCACATGCTTCGGCGCAATGGAAAGACGCCCGAGCCGTTGTTTTCTGTTCAGATTGGCAAGGCAAAAATCCTGATCCGGGGCGAGAAACTATGGTTCGTGTTCTTTGGAGCCGGCGTACGTTGTATTTGCGATTCGATTGCCGCTATCGTGAACTTTATTTATTTGCAGATGCCGGGACCAACGGGCGCCGTGACCATTTATGGGACCGCGATGTGGCGGAAGCGTTTCTTCAGCCTGATCCTTTCAGGGAGCGTTTCTACAAGGAATTCGAAGTGAGCCCCAATGGAATGTGGATCGATCTCGATATTTCCCCCAAGGGCCTTGCCGATCTCAAGAGTGGTTTGCAACGGTCAGTTTTCCTGAATGAAAAAGAACACACATGGGCTGCTGAACTCGCGATCCCGCTGAAGGCTTTGACATCGGACTTCGATTCGAATGCTGTGTGGCGGGCAAATTTCTATCGCATCGAGGGCAGGAAAGAGCCTCGAACATATTTGGCCTGGCAGCCTACCAGAACGCCCCAGCCTAATTTCCATGTGCCGAGTGCCTTCGGCAGATTGCGATTCGCTCAGCCACCAGCTACTCAGTGAGGGCGAGGCTTCAGCGGACCGAGTACGGCGCCAATCCCGGCGCGTTTACGCAATTCGGTAAGAATCGCCTGTGCGGCATTTAGATAGGTCTTGCTGGGGTCGGAGGGATCTGACCACACGGCGTCGTAAATGACCTGTGCTGCTTCCTTCAAATCAATGTGCAGGGCTGCTTCCAGGAGATCGGCACGCTCTTGAATCCGATCATGGCATGGCTGGCAAACGGCTGCCGGTTCAAAACCACCCTGGTGGTTCTCATCTTTGCTGCAGCGGAAGCTGGCGGCGGCGTTGATTTGAGTGTGGGAGGCGTAGACCTGGGCCTTGAACTCGCGTAGGAAGCGCTCACGTTCTTCTTCCAGAGCGACTGCATCAGGATCACCTGAAGAAACCGGCGGCGCCGAGACAGTTCTTGCGATGACGCGCTCCGGGCACTTACACACCGGGCAAGCCTTCAGATCTGCGGCGTAGTAAGTCTTACATTTCGCGCATGGCAGACCATAGCCCACCCGCTTCGCTCCTAACTGGGGCGCGGCGGGGCTTTGAGGGACGACGGAGGCGGGACGCACCTCGCTTTGCGGCTGCACGACATTTTGGGTGATCGGTTTTCCGGAAGGCGTCGAGAATATTGAGTTCATTGTGCTACTCCCCAGGGGCTCGATCGCGCTGTAATCGTGCTATCTAGAGCCCATTGTAGGCGGATGTTCGTCTTTCCAGACCGCACTACAGTTCATGCTTAGCTACCGTCCATCAGTACATAGCAGTTCAGAAACCAAAATTCTGTTCCGAAAACAAAGGAGTTACTGCAACCCTACGTATACTTTCGTGACACAGTGCTCTCGCACTTTTCAAAGTGAGATGAGACTGTGGCTCACCGTGGGCTGCGCACTCTCATCAGCTTCAGCAGTTCCTGCTTGCGAGTCCGGTACAAGTCCTGTTGAGGCTCCAGTTTTGCCGCAACTTCCAGCTCTGCCAACGCTTCATCGTAGTTATTCAGGCCAATCAAGCATGCAGCTAGGAAGTAGTGATTGCTGGCATTGGGCTGCAATTGCAGACTTCGACGAAATTCAGTAGCGGCGGCTGCGTAGTCTTCCGCGTTATAAAGTGCCGTTCCCAGGTAGTGATGGGCGAGGGAAGAGTTCGGGTCCAGAGCCACCGCGATGCGCAATTCGCGAAGCGCCTCTTGCTGTTTTTGCACAATGAGGAGCGCCTGTCCCAAGAGCCGGTGCTCGACCGGTGCGGTCGGATTCTGCAGTGTGGCAAGCTGCAATTCCGAGATTGCATTCTCGTAATCCCGCTTTGCCATGAAGGCTTTTCCCAGGCTGTTATGGCCTCGCTGCCAGCCAGGATTCATTTTGAAGAGCTCGCGAAACTCGGAAATGGCCGCATCGAAATCGCCCATGTCACAGTAGGTATTTCCAAGGTTGTGCCGAATCACAGGTTCCTGCGGCGCCAGACGCTTGGCTCGGAGATATTGGGTGATCGCTTCGTCATGTCTGCCCAAGTCATGCAGCAGCATTCCGAGATTGTTGTGGGCTTGCCAAAGCCCCGGATTGAGTGCGAGAGCTTGGCGATAAGCCGCAGCCGCTCCCGTCTGGTCGCCCTTATCACGAAGGGTGATGCCCATGTCGTAGTAAACGTCTGCATTGCGGGGCTCACGAGCCAGCGATTGCTGGAAGGCACGAAGGGCGGCTGCGTATTGGTCATTGGCGTAGTGGCCAAGCCCGAGATAGCGATAGGCTTCCGCATTGCGAGGATCGATGCTGAGAGCGGTGCGCGCTTCTGCAATCGCATTGTCGCCATCGTCATAGCGGTAGTAGATGTAGGCTAACCGGCTGTGGGTCTCGGAGGAGCCAGGCATCAAGTCTCGCGAATCGGAATACTCGTCGAAGGCTCCGTCCCACTCTTCTTGCTGCTGGCGCAGGTAGCCGTAGGCGAAGTGCAAAGCTGCGTTCCGTGGGTCTGCGGCGACCAGTTTTCGTAGAAGGCGGTCTGCTTCGTCATGCTGTTTGTGGCGAATCAGATCACCTGCTTGAGCCAGGGTCGCAGGACAGGCTACGGCGCTCGTCGGAAGTGCATGCAGGGTGTGGAGAACCTGGATAAAGGCTGCATCTGCCCCTGCCGTTAGCAGGGTCTTGGACACGGCTTCGTCGACCGTGAACGCAATGCTTCTTTCCTGAACCAACTGGCTAAGGCGATGACTTGAGACTCCACCGGTAAGCCAAGCGATGAGCTGCGTGCAATCCAGGGGTTTTTCGGTACTCTGACCCGCAGAAGGAATAGTGAAAAGGACCAGCAATATAAAGGTCAGACCGGCTAATGACCGCGAGAGGTCTGCTTTCCGAAAACAGGTTCGCCAGCTCATCTCCGAAACATAGACCGGGGCAGTTACGACGGGTAGGTCACGGAAGTAATGTGGTAACCAGTGCTGCAACTTACAGACGAAAAGCGAGGGTTTGCGGGCAGCGAGAGACAAGGTTCGTGAGGTTGACGGCAAGCACTCATCCCAGTAAGCTGAGGGAAGGTTTCCTGGGGGCGTCTGGAGGATTTCATGTTGGAAGGCCTGTTTCAACCGACGCACTTGCTGGTCATCTTCTTTATTGCCCTGCTGGTGTTCGGTCCCAAGAAATTGCCGGACCTAGGCAAAGGTATCGGCGAAGGCATTCGCGCCTTAAAAGATGGCATGAAGGAAAAGCCGACCGAACCGGCGGAGCCCCCGAAGTCAGAGGTTAAGAGCTAACAACCGCGGCTTCGGGTTTGTTCCCGGCCGTTTCTGAAGCCGTTACTTTCACTCCAACTCCCTGCAGCTTTGCCGCCATCCAAGGCGTCGCGGTGGTATGAACCCGCAAAGGCCTGATTGGACGCGGAAAGTGCGGGCTTGCCTTCTGAGTGCAGTTCACGCGAGTCACAACGCTGTGCGATAGCACGATTCCTATCCTCGCTTTTCCACCCAAACCAGACTTATAGATTTTCCAAGGAGGCCGTTGTGGCCAAGCTGCGCGTCTTCTACCTAGCAACAATCTTCGTCTTTGCGTTTTCAGTGACGCTGTTCGCAGATCAGATCGTTCTGACGAACGGCGATCGCATTACTGGTCAGATCCTGAAGTCTGACGATAAAGAACTGGTGATCAAGAGTGAGTATGCCGGAGAAATTACCGTGCAGTGGCCCGCGGTTCGGGGCATCACTTCCACGCAGCCGTTGCATGTCAGTTTGAACAATGGTCAGACACTGGTGGGTCCGGTCAAGACTACAGATGATAATTTTCAAGTCGCCACCACAACGCAAGGTGCGGTGACGGCGCCGAAAAATTCGGTTGTGCGGATAAGAGGCGAAGCGGAGGAAAGCGCTTACGAGAAATCCCGGCATCCCGGCTTATTGGAAGGGTGGCAAGGTGGCGCCAACGTCGGTTTTGCCCTGACACGTGGTAACAGTCAAACCAAGAATCTCGCCTTGGCATTCACCGCCCAGCGCAAGACTCTCGATGACAAACTTGGGTTGTACGCCAATACCGTATACGCCAGCAACGATGCGCCGGGAGCGATACCCAGCACGACGGCCAATGCGATCCAGGGCGGCATTCGCTACGATCACGATTTGAGCTCGCGGATTTTCGGCTTCATCAACGGCGATTTCCAGACGGATGACTTGCAGAACCTGGATCTGCGGTCGGTTCTGGGTGGTGGGCTGGGTTATCACGCGATCAAGACTGAATCCACCACCCTCGATTTCCTCGGAGGCATCAACTATACGCGGGAGAAATATTCTCTTATCACCCGCAACTTCGCGGCGGCCACGATAGGTGAAGAGCTTTCGCATAAAGTTGGAGCTGGCACACTGGTTACACAGCAGCTGTATTTTTATCCCGACTTAAGCAACACTGGCGAGTATCGCGGAACCTTTAATTTCGGAACCGTGACCAGGATCAGTAAATGGTTAGGTTGGCAGAACTCGTTCGGCGACATTTATGTCACCAATCCTCCAGCGCTCAAGAAACAGAATGACATCATATTCACCACCGGGCTGAATGTGTCGTTCACCCATTGATGTCCCGACTCAGGCGCTGACGTTTGATGTCTGAGATTTAACTAGGTCCAGGCGTATTCTGGAGACATCGAACAAGTAGGGGCTGGCGCCGTTGTCACGCGCTGGAGGATTTCATGGAGAGAAGGTTCGAAGACAGTGATCGCCGCGACCCGGAAGACCGGCTGATCGACGAGAACGATCCGCGGGAACGTAAGGACAAAATGATGGACAAAACCATCGCCGACACCTTTCCGGCCAGCGATCCTCCTTCGTCGCTGCCTGACCCGGGCGAGGATTCATTTGCCGCGACGGCGGTAGACTGAGTGTGTGTGTCGGTATCTCGTTATAAAATAAGATACTAAGGGAGAGCTGACATCTAACTCGAAAACTTCATCCAAGTATCTGGGGCGTCGGGCCGAACGCCTGTCTCGGTGGGTTCTGGAGGCTTTTATGCGCAAAGTTGGCATCGTTTTTGGAATTTTGGTGGTCGTCGTCATTATCGGAGCAGCGATTTTTGCTGCCACCTTTGACGTGAACCGTTATCGCGGACGTATTCAGTCCGAGCTCGAACATCGTCTGGATCGTAAGGTGACGCTGGGCCCAATGCATTTGAGCCTGCTGCCGCCGCGCTTTCAGGTTCAGAACATCGCTATTGCCGAAGACCCCAAGTTTCCTAATCCAAAACCGTTTGTGCAAGCGGATCAGTTGGACGTCTCGGTAAAACTGATGCCGTTATTTAGCAAGTCGATTGAGATCGATTCGCTACAACTGCAGAGGCCTACGGTAGAACTGGTGAAGAACCAGTCTGGAGTGTGGAACTTTTCCTCACTGGGGGCGAATGCTCCGAAGACCTCGGGATCGAAATCGGAGTTTTCACTTAGCAAGCTGGCAATCCAAGATGGTTTGGTGGCAGTGACCGACCTAGAGAAACGGCAGCCTCGAGCGGTGTACGACCATATTGATGGCACGCTGAAGGACTTTGCGCCGGGCCAGCCGTTTGCTGTCCAGGTGGCCGCGCGTATGCCCGGAGCGGGAAATCAGGAAGTCCGCTTGCAGGGAAAGGGTGGTCCTATAGCACAGGATCCGGCATCGACTCCTTTTCAGGGGACGCTGGACTTAAACGGTGTCGGAATCGCAGGGCTTCAACGTTTTCTCAACAATCCCGCATTGGAAAATTCCGATGGAATACTGTCAGGACAGACAAATATCCAAAGTGAATCTGGAAAGTTATCCGCCACCGGCCAAATGAACATACAGAGCGCGCGAGTTCATGGAGTGGACGTCGGCTATCCGATCACGGCCGACTACGATCTCAGTGATGACTTAAAAAATGATTTGCTCACGATAACCAGGGGCACACTCAAGCTGGGACAAACACCGCTTGCTCTTCATGGAACCGTGAATACGAAGCCAACGCCCCCGCAAATAGATCTGAACGTAAAAGCGAGCGACGTTTCAATCGCAGAGGCCGCACGCCTGGCTTCCGCATTTGGGGTGGCATTTGGGCCGGGCACGACGGTCAATGGACGCGTCAATGCTGACATTCAGGCGCGTGGCCCAGCCAGCAAGCCAGTTTTGAATGGCACAATTTCGGGACGGGATATACAGGTTACCGGGAAAGAAATTCCGCAGCCAGTTCAGATTAAGGCAGTGAATTTGGCGCTCACCCCGAATGAAATTCGTTCCGGTCAATTCAACGTTACCTCGGGCAATACGACGATGTCGACGCTGCTCTCGTTGAGACAATACACCTCGAATTCTCCCATTATCGATGCCACGGTGAAGGCTCCAAACGCAACCCTGCCTGAAGTGTTGTCGATCGCGAGAGCTTATGGCGTAAGCGGGTTAGATAGGATCAGCGGCTTGGGGACGATAAATATAGATGGCCGGATTACCGGCCCGGTGAAATCGATCACATCTGAGGATGTACTTCGGGTGTTGAATGGATCCGCGAATCTGAACTTCAATAACGTCCGCCTGAATGGGACCGATATCGCTCACCAGTTAGCCGCGATTGCAGGATTCGCACGGCCGGGAGAAGGCGATCATGGATTTACCAATATCTCGCGCATGACCGGTAATATCCTGGTGACCAATGGGGTAGCGCACACCAATAATCTCCAGGCATTGCTCGACGTGGGCAACGTTAGTGCGACTGGAACAGCGAATCTTGTGACTGAGGCCCTCAATCTGAGCGTTTCCGCTGTGCTTTCGAAAGCGATGAGCCAGCAAGTGGGTGGAACGAGTATCGGCGGATATATGAATACCGCCCTAGCCAACAATCAGGGCGAGATTGTCATTCCCATGCTGGTTACGGGAACATTTAAGAATCCCAGATTTGCGCCCGATCTTCAAAAACTTGCCCAGATGAAGCTCAAGGGATTAGTACCGAACTTTGAGAATCCCGGAGGGGCGGCATCCGGCATTCTGGGAACGCTGCTAGGGCAGAAAGGAAATCAGACCCAACAGCCTCAGCAGCAACAACAGCAGCAGCAACCGGGGGTGCAACAACTTCTCGACCTTTTTGGCAAGAAGCCGCAAAAGAATCCACCGCCGCCACCTCCGAAATAACAGGAGGGCTTGGTGCCCTCGGTGCGTGTCGGCCGGACATACAGGTTTTACTGTATGTTGAGCCAGTACAGGATATGACTAGAATGCACGGGGCCGACTTCAGGCTATCCTGTTCGTGTGCTATTCGGGCCACCCCACGGTAAGCAGTACGAGATTGTTATAGCTTAAAAGACTGGCATCTAGGCGGTTGGTGCGGGTCCAGTGCTGTCCAACGCCTTGGGGTTGTGTTATTGAAAGATTCTCTTGCCGGAGGGCTTGAGATTATGGGAACACGTATCTTGCTGGTAGACGATCACCCAGTGGTCAGGCGTGGACTTAAACATTTATTGGGCGTACAACCGGGCTGGGAAATCATTGACGAAGCCGCCGATGGCGTTGAGGCAGTTGAAAAGGCCCAGCGGCTGGATCCCGACGTCGTATTGCTCGACATCAGCATGCCTAGGATGGGTGGACTGGAAGCGTGCCGTCTTATCCGGGAAACCGCTCCGAGATGCGAGATTCTGATTCTGACTCAACATAACTCCACGCAGATGCTGCAAGAGGCGCTCAATGCCGGAGCTCGAGGCTACGTAGTGAAGTCAAAAGCAGATAGCGACCTGCTGCAAGCTGTGCAAGCAGCCAAGGAGCATAGATCTTTCGTAGCATTGGACTGTTAAATCTTTACCTCTCAGGCAGCGCTACTCTCGCTGATCCCCTCTGCGGTTGCCCCTTCCCGCCGTTCCGCAAGCATTCACTAGCCACGACTGAAATAACCTATTGACAATTAATACTGTTTTTCATACAGTATGTGCCATACACTATGCAGCACATGGTAGAAGCACCGGCCAACAATGAAGTGCTCGAAAACCTGCGCCTTGAGCTGAGACGCGGGTGCCTGATTCTGGCGGTTCTGGCGGAACTGCGCAGCGAGCGATACGGCTACACACTGCGCAAGGCGCTCGCTCAGCAGGGCTTGGAAATCGACGAAGGTACCCTGTATCCGCTGCTACGCCGGCTGGAGAGCCAAGGGTTGCTGGCTAGCGAGTGGCGGGAGGAGGACAAGCGCAACAAACGGTTCTACCGGCTCTCCGCCGACGGCAAACTGATTCTGAAACAACTGTCTGCCGAGTGGAAGAGCATCAATGCATCGCTCAATGAAATTCTTTAGGTTTGAAGGACTTCGTTTTGAAGGGTGTCTTCCTGGAGCACATTATGGAACTGATCGATCGTTACTTGCAGGCAGTAAAGTTCTCGCTTCCGAGGGCGCAGCGGGACGACATTATCAAGGAACTTCGCGACAGTATCCTCTCGCAGATCGAGGAAAAAGAGGCGGCGCTCGGTCGCCAATTGACTAAGGACGAACAGGTGGAGCTGCTGAAGAAGCTTGGCAGCCCCATGCATCTGGCCAGCCGGTACGGCAAGCAGCAGCACGTGATTGGAGCGACTATGTTTCCCATTTATTGGAGAGTTTTGAAAGCGGCGCTGGGTCTTGCGTTTCTGGTGCAGGCCGGCGCCAGTATCGCGATGGCCGCAGTAGGCAAACCCTTTATTCAGAGTCTCAGTCCGCTGCTGCACTATCCCAGTGTCGCTCTCAGTGTGTTCGGCTGGGTGACAGTGGTCTTCGCTGCTATGGATTTCTTTGGCGCCAAGATCCAGGTGAGCGATCGATGGGATCCACGCAAGTTGCCGCCACTGGTGAAGAGCGATCCCCGCAAGTCTCGTTTCGAGTTGATCGCACGGCTCGTGATTCAAATCATCTTTGGCGTGTGGTGGCTGGCCGGGTTGCATTACCAATATCTTATCTTCGGCCCGGGTATTGCTTTGCTCAAGTTCGGTCCCGTGTGGCACTCGATCTATCCGGTGTTTGTGGTAATAGTGCTGGTTGATGTGATGTTCACGGCGGTGATGATCGCCCGGCCGCATTGGATCCAGGGTCGACATGTCGCTCTCCTGGTGATGAGCGCACTTGGTCTCGTCGTTCTCTACTTTCTAATTAATGCTCCTGAGGTGTTTGTGGCTTCCGACCCCAGCGCTCTGCAATCGCAAGAGCTGGTAAAGAGCATTAATTACGGTATTCACATCGGCTTGATGATTGCCGCGATCGTAAACGTCATTAATATCGGGAAGGAGGCCATGCGGCTCATTGGTTGGAGCTTCGGCCGTGCGAGTCAGGCGAGCGTGGGATCGTAAAATTGTTAGCTAGCGCAGTAACTCAGTGCAGAACAAGATCCGAGTACTCCGGGTGTTTCCCGATGTACTCATGCACTGAAGGGCAAATCACATCTACCTTGAGGTTGTTTTCGCGGGCCCATCGAAGCGCGTTCTCTGCTAACAAGGATGCAAGACCCAGCCCACGCAAATTATCAGGCACTTCTGTATGGATCAACTCGAGTATATTTCCGCTCATACTATATTCCAGGGAAGCTACCTGTCCGTCGCGCTCGATCTCAAAGCGGCCAGTGGTTACCTTCTGCGGTGTTTGCGGCTTACGTCCTACAATTCCGAACATTGTATTGTTCTCTCGCGTGCGAGATGCTTTTCTGCATTTCTCACACTAGGAAACATTTTCAAATAGCCTCGTGTCGCGTTCCTCGGCTTAAACGTACCTAGACCCAATGACTTCACACGCGAAGTTCGAAGCTGAGGATTATTCATGAAATCATCGTAAAAGAAAAGCAAGGAGGAGAGAAACAAATATGCAGAATTCCTCAGGAATCGAAGGCAAGGTCGTCGTAATCACGGACGCGAGCACCGGAATTGGCGAGGCGACTGCGCTTCTGCTGGCTGAGCGCGGTGCGAAGGTCGTACTCGGGGCGCGCGGATCGGATCGACTTCAGGCTTTGGCAGCTCGCCTCCAAGATGGGGTGGTGACGCCATCTCCGAGGGTTTGCGCCAGGAAGCCGGCGATAAGCTGCGCGTGACAATCATCTCGCCGGGCTTCGTCCGCACGAACTTCGCGGAATCTGTGACAAATCCGGAGGTGAAAGCCAAACTCGCGGAGTCCCGAGACAAGTTCGCGATGCCGCCAGATGCGATCGCCCGTGCTATTGCGTTCGCGATCGAGCAACCCGCCGATGTTGATGTGAACGAGATCATTGTCCGTCCCACGGCGAGGTCTAACTCCGCATCCGAAGAGCGAAGCCGACCGTATGAGAGTTCATTTACATTCGGCAGCATCGGAATATGAGGCAGCCGTGCAAAGCAGCTACTCTCGATTTCGATTGACAGAGTAACTGGCCTGGGACGAAAATTTCTAAGGCGGACGTGCCAGTAAACACGCCCCTTTCGAGCAATCGGCCTATTCCGGTGCCTCGTAATCTCCGCCTCTACGTCCCCTTCAACCTTCCCGGGCGTTGTCTAAGACAAAGTATCAGGCATGGCCCAAAGCAGGTTTCGCCATATTCCGTTCACAAAAAGTCCGAGCAGAGGTGAGATATGACTCATAATAATTCTGAAAGCTTCAGCCAAGCTGCAGCCGTTGCGAGAAACCTGCCAGCACAACCCCGCGTGCCGTTAATCATAGCGACCCTTATTTTGGTGTGTCTGGGATATCCAACCCGTTCTGCCGCGCAATCGACCATCACTTGCCCGTCAGGCACGTACGACATGCTTGATTGGATGACTTTGGACTCCAGTCTCCGGTCCACTTACCATTTGGAGGGGACTTCCAACCCGTTGTACACGGTTATGCAGCCCGGCAAGTTCTACTGGGTCAAGGGCGGTGGAGGTTACCCGTGGGACATTCAACTTTACGACAACAACTACATCTACTTGTGGATCACAGAACTCTCCTGGACAGTCCCGCAAAGCTATAAGAAATTCACTAACAATACAAATCTGCCATTGGTTCCCCGGTGCACAATCGCCGGGACGCCATGGTCCACGATCAGAGTTGCCAACACCAACTATGATTTGCACACCAACTGCGCGCAGAGTTGCTCAGTGACTCTGGGTCTCCAGAACGCGATTAATCAGGTGTGGGGGCCGTATTACTTCTCATTTGGAGGCAGTCTACCGAGCAATCTGAAAACGCTGGTGATCAGTTATCGCTACAATTGTGATTCCACTTACCAGATCTGCAACGACAAAGAGGAGTATTACGTAGCCCAGCGCTACGGACTCGTGCAGTGGGTCCACTACATCCGCATTCCTGCCACTGGAGCATATGCGCAGCTGCAGAAGACCATTTTCAACAAGTTGGTAGTCGGAGTGGTTACACCCGACTTTCCGTGCTTCTAACTGAGGTTTTGGAGACGAAGCCGGAAGCGCTGGCCTCACAGCAGATCCTATGAGATAAATGGTAGGCACGTGGGGACTCGAAACCCCAGACCTCTGCCATGTCAATTTGAAGTCAACAACCGACGACTCTTTCCTCATCTGCCTTTCCGCATTTTGTGACACCTGAAAACACTGCTCGGTTTTGATGGCACGTTAGTGACAACCTTGCCTTCGTTGTCGCATTCTTTTGCACATCTTGTTACAACAATTGTAACAGTCGTTTTCGACGATTGACCAATTCATGAACTCTGCTATTGTGCTTTCTGCTCGATGTTGTTGAATCGCACAATTGGGAATGCTTCTTATGGACCAAACATCGAATCCTGTATCTCGCAGATCCTCCCTTGTGAATCTCGTCTTAGCCGGCTTGATTCTTTTCAGCCCTCTTTTGAGAGCCCAAAGTTATCTTTACAATCGCAGCGACTTTGGAACTGGTAACAATCCTGCAGCAGTCATCCTCGCCGACTTCAACGGTGATCTCGCTGCGGTGAATTGACAAACTCCATCCCATGACCGGTATCAGCTACGCTTGAAGTGCGACGGTGGTTCGAAAGGAAAACGGTTTCGTAGCGCTTTGTCCCCCGTCGGCCCCCGGTGCGAGGATCTCGTGCGTCGCCTCGGCCTGCCGTAATGAACACTCGCTCGCATTAACCTGGCCAGCGCCAATGCCCTCCGGTGCCTTCAGGTATTGGGCAGTCCAGTTGCCGAGTGCCTTCAGCCGGAGTAGATTTTGGTCTCACAAAGCGTTGGGGGTAGTCCCATGCAGTTATCCTGGTCGCGATGGCAGAAATTCATCCTTGCCGGGGTGGTTTGTCTGATTTGCCGACAATTTGTGATTGCGGCGGATGAGCCAACCCTCAGCAAAGAGCAGATTACGCGGTTCCTTCTTACCGCCAAGGTGGTGGCCAGCACACCGTGGCGCGGAAAGGGGATAACCCATACCTGGGTGCTCACGCTCAGCGATGGCACGGTGACCCATGATGCCTCGTTCCAGCCGATTGACCAACACAGACCCGAGACAACGTTCGCAAGTGGCCAAATTCAACTCAATTTCGTGGACTCCTACAAGTACAACATCGCGGCCTACCAACTGGCTGAGCTGCTCGGCATGGACGACATGCTGCCGGTGTATGTGGAACGCAAATGGAAAGGTGAATCAGGCTCCCTCAGCTGGTGGCTAGCGGTGCAGATGGACGAGCAGGATCGCCTCAAACGCAAGATACAGGCACCCGACCCAGACGCCTGGAACAACCAGATGTACAAAATCCGGGTCTTTGACGAACTGGTTTACGACACCGATCCCAACCTTACTAACGTGCAGATTGGCAATGACTGGAAAATTTACCGGGTTGATTTCAGCCGTGCCTTCCGACAAGACAAAAACCTGGAGAACGCGAAGAACTTGGTGCGCTGCGACCGCAACTTGTTTGCGAAGCTCAAGGCGCTGGATGGAAACGAGCTTCAGCAAAAGACCAAGGGCTACCTTAACAAAGGAGAGGCCCAGGCGGTGATGGCACGGCGGGACAAGATCGTAGATTATTTTCAGAAGCTGATCGCGGAAAAGGGTGAGAGCGAGGTGCTGTATTAGATTTCGGTGAAGGGGGCTTCACCGCTAATTACATGACGTAGTTCTACCGAACAATGCCGTGGATTCAGGCGTGTGCGGAAACCTAAGACTTTCCGCGGGCCTTGCAGGACGATATGCGCATCTGCTATCCATGTCCGGTCTATGGACGAACTCACGGAAGCTGACGTTTGGAAGATTGAGCAGATCCATTCAAACTGGATCGAGTTCGAAGTCGCTGGAGAAGATGACAGCTTGCTGGTGTTGGGCGCTGATGACATCGAGTTGTGGCTGCCTAACGCGCATCCTCTGCTTGGACGCGCGGCGGTTTCGGCGCAGATGGCACACGGGACGACGAGAATTCACAGCATTGAGGTTACCGATCGTCGTATTCGAGGTCCAAACGAGATTGCTTACTTGACCGCAAGCTACAAAACTATGCTTTCCTCGGCGGAAGACTCCACTCCTAGACAAGCCCTCGGAAGCCATCTGTGGATACTGCGAAAGTGGGCCGGTACGTGGGTTGTCACTCTCGTGAGCTGGTCATTATGGGACCGCGCCGCCGTTTCCGGGACTGCTTAGCCGCCTCCGTTCGCCAACGCTGGAGCCACATCCAGAAAAACGCCGTTTCTTTAGCAACAATGAATTGCGCCTGAGGAAACCCTCTTAGCATATAACTCTGGAACAAGCCTCTCATAGACTCACGTTAGTGCAGAGTAGGCCTCGGATGGTAGCTTTGCCTTAGGAGTGCGAAACAAGTGCTTCAAAAATACAAAGAGATTTTCTACGGAATTGTTTTTGGATTGGGCGCGGCCATTATAGACACTGTTATGGACGGACGAATGGAGGGTCATAGCTTCTGGGACGAACTAGTCCAGCATCGGCCCATGTTGTTCTACCGCGCTGTGTTCCTCTTATTCGGTCTAGTTCTTGGCTGGTTGCTCTGGCAGAAAAACAAGCGTGAACGCGATTTCCGACGTTTGGCCGAAGCTTTGAAAAGATTTCATCAAGAATATGGAAGAGACGCTCTTCTGATGCACGCAAAGCTGCAGGTTCTGTTAACTCGACCAGACCTTCATCTTTCGCCCGAAGCCGAAGAACTTGTCCGATTTGTCTATCAACGATCGCTGGAAATTCAGACACTGGTCAAGGAAAAACTGCCTCCGCTGAGCGATTGAGGCTTAACAGAATGTAGCTCCCTTCGCTGTGCCGAGCGAAACAGTTTTGAAACCGCGTCGCGAGATCCGGCTGGTCCGCCGAGCTTGGGCAACATCATGTCCAAAAGAACGACACCCGGAATCGAGAAGTCGAAGTTGGCTGCCGAGAACGGCTCGACGGAACTGATCTCAACTGTTGAGGGTGTGGCAGTAGCTTCCGGATCAATCGGTAACAGGGCGGAATCCTGAGGGCGGCTTCTTCTTGTTCCGATTTGAGCTTTCCGCTCTAGTCCTTTCAGCCAGGAGTGATCATCGCCAAAAGGCGGCGCATGCCATCCAGAAGCTTGCTCAAGCTCTGGGATGCCGGGTCGCCAAGAGGGTTTCCTTTCTCTTCGACGTCGCTGAAACCTGCACGCTCCATTTGCTCAGCGGCAGCGCTGAAACGTTCGCAACTTACGTCGTCCATCTGAAGGAAGCGGAATGCTTGGGCCAGTGGTATCCCATCAGCGGCGGTGTGCAGGAATTCAATTTGTGCAGTCACTTTCCCAAACACGGTGTTCAAACGCATTTCGGCCAACGTTCCCTGAGGAATAGGGCGCTTGGAAAGGACGGCAGAACCTCCGGTAAGGGAGAGACGCTGAATGACTCCAACAAACTTGTGGTTGTCGACGGTGAATAGTGCCCGTTCGTTGTTAGGGACACGGATTCTGGGCGCGCGGGTGCCCTTACGACGTCTCTGCAACTTCTGTGGCATTGCTGCTTAGCATTACAACTGGACGCAGCGCGGTCAATGTTACTTAAGTGTTCTGAAAAGTAAGGATATTGATTTGGGTCGAACCAAAAAGCAACCTGCGGGCCATGTTATGGCCACTCCTGGTGGAAGGAAAAGAAAGAATGCAATAAAGGCAGCAGCGTCTACGCTGCTGTGGATACACACCACACGCTTTCTTGCGCCACTGCGACCCCTTCGATGGGTAAATACGTGGATTGACTCAGCGGAAATACAGACCTACCATCTGTCCCAGTGACGGTTGGGGTGTCGTTCGGCAGGAACCTTCCAGTGATCCGCTCGATCGAACAAGCGCTGAACTTCCGGCCCGGGGAACTGCGCCGTGGTGTGCCCTTGTTTGCCTATCTCTTTCTCGTGATAGCCAGCTATTTGGTTGGCAGAGTGGTGCGAGATAGCTTGTTCCTTTCCCGGTTTCAGGCGGCGCAGCTTCCGTACGCCGACATTGCAACGGCGCTCACAGCGGGTGTCGTGGTCGCGGTTTATATACGTGTTGGACGCCGTTATAGCTTGCGCAGCCTGCTCTTGGGCAGTTTGCTGTTGTTCGCTTCCAACTGCGTAGTCTTCTGGGTGCTAGCTCGTTTCTACCCAGTCAGTTGGCTTTATCCAATGATCTATGCATGGGACGGCATCTTTGGCGTGCTCGCCCCCACCCAGGTCTGGACACTGGCTAATCACGTTCTGACTACACGCGAGGCGCGGCGCATTTTCGGATTTCTGGCTGGGGGCGGCATCGTCGGTGGCATCTTCGCGGGTTTGTTTTCGAAAGTAGTGGCAAAGGCATTCGGCACTGAGAGCCTCCTGCTTGGAATGGCGCTTTTTCTTTCCCTTTGCCTGCCGTTGGTAGTCCAGATTTGGAGACAACACCAGAAAGCCGTCCAGGGATCAGCTGAGGCGCCCGCCGAGCAAGGGCCGCGGAACCTGCGAGAAAGCATGGGGCTAGTCTTTGCCTCGACTTATCTGCGAGCGATCGCTGCCCTGATCTGGGTGTCATCGTTCGTGACCGAGGTCATCGATTGGCAGTTCAAGGCTGTGGCAAAGGAGTTCATTCCGGTAAAAGATCATTTGGCAGCCTTTTTCGGTGACTTCACCTTTTACGCAGGAATTCTCACCCTCGTCGTACAGCTGCTGGTGACTTCGCGACTGCTGCGCCGCGTCGGCATCGGCGTGGCGCTGTTCACATTGCCGGTGGGGTTGGTTGCGGCTTCGGGGGGCATGCTTCTTACGGGAACGCTGTTTTCCGCCATCCTGTTGCGGGGCACCGACTGGGTATGGCGCCATTCGATTGACAAGTCCAGCGTGGAACTTCTTTATTTGCCGCTCCCGAGCCGGGTCAAGTTGCAGGTGAAGTGGTTTATTGACACCGTGATCTGGCGGATGGGCACCGGCCTCGGTGGAGTTACAGTATTGTTGTTTGTCACTTACTTGGGGCTGTCAGCACGTCAAATGAGTTGGGTCGTGCTGGTGCTGGTAGGAGGCTGGCTGGCTGCCGCTTGGCTGGCACGGCAACAATACGTGGCCACACTGACTGAGATTGTGCGGGAGCACGGTCTTGAGGCGGATCGTGCCATTGCACCAGTCCTCGACCGTTCCACTGCCGATGTGCTGGCCGCAAACCTTTCGGCCTTCGATCCGAACGAAGTTCTTTGCGCGCTGAGCATACTTGGGTCAGACCAGCAAGCATCGTATCCTCAAATTCGAGTTCTACTAAATCACCCTGCGGCCGAGGTGCGCAAGAAAGCAATCAGTGTCCTTGACGCAGGCGGTGACAAGGCCGTACTTCCGCGAATTGAGTTTTTGCTGCAGGATCCAAGCCTTGAGGTGCGTACTGAGGCGCTCTCGTATCTGGTTCACTACGGGCACTTGGACCCGCTGGAGAGGATTCAACAACTGGGAGATTTCGCCGATTTCTCCATTCATTCCGCGATGGTGGCGTTCCTGGCTCGTTCAGGGGAATACCAGAACCTGGAGTTTGCCCGTCAATTGCTGGCTGGCATGGTTACAGAAAACGGGCCGGAGGGAAAAAGTACGCGTATCGAGGCAGCTCGTCTATTGAGAATAGTGCCGGATAAGTTCGATCCGTTGCTCGCACAGTTGCTTGCGGATACTGACGTTGAAGTCGTGCGAGAGGCCATTCTTTCGGTTTGGAAGTTGCAGAAACGCCGACTTGTGCCTGAGTTGCTGGATCGGCTTGCTGACCCTCGACTCATAGCCGATGTAACGGAAGTGCTGACTCGATTGGGTAATTCAACAGTCGGTAGGTTGCGTGACCATTTGAGCGATCCGGCCGTACCCATCGAGGTGCGCCGAGAAATTCCTGCGATCCTCGCAAATGTGGGCACGCAATTGGCCTGTAACGTCCTGGTAGAGTGCCTGCTGGATGCTGATAGCAGGCTTCGTCTTCGCGTCGTGTCGGCTTTGAACAGCCTCCACCATCTCCATCCTGAGCTGGAGTGTGACGCGGAAATCTTGGAAATGCTGCTGGCCGCTGAGATCCTAGGCCACTATCGCTCGTATCAGATCCTGGAGAGGTTGGAGACAATGCTCCAGAGCGATGAATCGCTGGCCGGGGCACTATCCGAATCGCTGAAGCAGGAGGTGGAACGCATCTTCCGAGTTCTCGATGTGCTCTACCCGCATGATAACTTCTCCAGCGCTTACGTCGCGCTCCAATCAAAAAGCCTGATTGTGCACGACAATGCGCTAGAGTTCCTCGACAACGTGCTGAAGAGCCAATTTCGCAAGATGCTGGTTCCCTTACTGGATAGCAAGGTCAGCTTAGCCGAACGGGCTACTATCGCTAACCAATTGGTACCTGCTAGGATTGAGAACTCGGAACAAGCAGTAGCCGTCTTAGTGGCCAGCAATGATCCCTGTTTACGCTCCTGCGGAGCTTATGCGGTTGGCATTTTTGGGTTGAAATCGCTGGAGCATGAACTGAATCGCTGTCTGGATCATCTGGACCCACTACTCCGGGAAACCGCGCGTCAGGCTAAGTTGCGTTTGCAAAGGTCCTAGGCCCAAAACGCCTGACAAAGTTCATAACAGGATCTCCAACTCCTACGGCATCGGTTTCCCGCAGTAGGATTCGCGCGCCGAAACCATGTAGTTTTGGGCTCACTTTTCTAGCGATCAAAAAGCCCGAATATTCAGGAAGTTACAATGCCCTGTTGCGGGACGCTTTTCGGCGCAAGCGCGTGCCGATAGAATAGGGGCAGCAGCTCCTTCAAACCAATGAAGATCACCTGCTTAGAAAAAGAAGTCGGTCAGTTCCTCGGCGAGGCATTCTACAAGATCCCTCGATTCCAGCGACCGTACTCATGGAATCACGCGAACCTCGAGGAGTTCTGTAATTCTGGAATGATGTAGTGGTAGAAAATGATGCGGATTATTTCATTGGGAATTTCGTCGTCTACGACGGTAAAGGAGTTCGGGGAGTCGTAGATGGCCAGCAACGATTAACAACAATAACAATGCTGCTGTGCGCTTTGAGGAATCTTTTTCAGGCGCAGGGCTTTAATCCTCTCGCAAAGGGAGTTCACAATTTAATTGAACGCCCGGACATCAAGAACGAACTCTATTACGTCCTCCAGACCGAAACCTCCTATCCATACTTTCAGGAACATATTCAAAAGTTCGGCAAAGCTGGTGTCGCGCCCCAAGCAGGCCCGGAAGAACGACTTCTGAAGCAAGCCCATGATTTTCTTAGGACTAATCGTTCAAAAAATGGAAAAAGGAGGAGTTGGATTTGAGGGATTCTTTGACAGCCATGAACCTATTCCGAATCAAACAGCAATTGCCCATGGTTCTAACTGTTATGCGTCACCATGATGACGATTTATTGAAGCCCAAGAATGTAAAGGACATTCTCTTCTCCGTTGAGAATTTCCATCTTGCGTTTACTGCAGTAGCTTCGCAGCGGTCTTCAGGAGGGATATCCTTCATGTACGCGTCTGCTGCACGGAACCTGCAGGTTGCAGGCTCCCCGCAGGACAAGCTGACAGTTCTCGATAACCTAAAACAGAAGCTTAAGACGAAGCGCCCCTTAGCGGCGGAATTTGAGGCGCGGTTCATGGAACTCAAGTATTCAAGCATTTTCACCAAGCAGAAGAACTTGGTACGGTACATTCTGACCAAGGTCTATCAGCAAAATACGACCGGGCTGCCGATAGACCCCGAAAAGATGACCATTGAGCACATTTCACCGAAAAACCCCAGCAAAGCATCGGGGCTCAACAATGAACAGAGTGCAGCCATTGGTAACCTCATCCTCGTGGATCAGAGCCTAAACAAGGAGCTCGCGAACAAGAGTTTCAACGAGAAGAGACTCCTTTTGCAGTCCGCTAACGTCTGGGTGGATGCCGCGATCCTGAATGCCTTCAACTGGGGAGCGGCAGAGATAGAGGCTCGGACAAAGCTGCTTGCCGCAGAGGCTTACAGCAACGTGTGGAAGATTTGACAATTGTCTTCTTCCAGCGCAAGCCTCTGGTTATCTCTTGTTGGAGACAAGCCTCTTTCGCGCGGATCGAAAATCCTTCATACGTCTGCTGCTCTAAGTTGCTGATCTAGAGAAGTTCAATATCCCAGGATGTTTTGTGTCGAAACCCCATGTTTGTGGAACACGGACCCAGGATCAGGCGCGGCGAAAACGTCCGCCCCCTGTAAGAAGACCCTGAAGGGCTCGGCCCCCGCTATGCCGACCTGCAGCGCCGGATAGGCCTGCCGTGTAATAAGCGTATACTACTTATATACGCACCTCTCCGCCATCCTTAGCGAGGCGACGGTCTTCTGCGTCACTGGAGGCTATCGTGGCTAAGAACAGTAAAAGCCATTCCAAGAGTTTAGACATTCCTACACAACTAAGCAGACGTTTAAGACAGTTTTCCCACCCACTCCCAACCACTGATGGTGGGAAAGAGCGGGACAGCGCCGCAGTCCTCAGACGCTGACATCGACTGGCGACATGAGTGTTGAGAGCGAATCATACTTCATGATCGGATCGCGTGACCTAGAGAGACGTATTAGGTTCGAAAGCGCTTGTCGTTCGCTGACGCCGACTGACACATTCTTCACCTTAACAAGTCGAGCGTGATAGCAGATCAGCGAGGCAGGGAAGCGTTCTCGTTTTTGCATACACTGATCAAGTTCCGTCTGTGCTGCTCCCATTGTTCGAACGAAAGGAGCGGCTAAAAGCGCTCATGGCTTTTCAACCCATCACTGGCTCCGACTCGTCACCCGGCTCGGGGGTATTCCCCATCCTGGTATTCGTGCAGGGGAACGAGCAGCGCATGATGAATCTCGATCACACTCCGTTCACGGTGGGACGCAAAGTTGATAAGGACCTGGTAGTGGCCGATCCTCGCGTCTCCCGCGACCATGCTCTGATCACCTCGGAAAACGGGCAGTTCAGCGTAGTGGACCAGGGCAGCAAGCACGGAACTTTCGTCAACGGCGAACGGGTGCAGCGTAAGACGCTGGAGCGGAACGATCGCGTGGAGTTCGGCGTCCGCGATGTGACCTACGTCGTCTTCCATCCCCATCATGCAAGCTCCAACACTGCGCGGGAGTTTTTGAGCCAGATCTCCGGGATTCAGCTCTCCACGGACAGCACCGATCTGGAAAAGCTCACCCTTTTTCTGGAGGCGGCCCGCAAGCTGAATACGGCTGGCGTACTCGACGAAATCCTAATCACTTTGCTGGACGCCACCCTGAGGCTCACGCGTGCCGAGCGCTGCTACGTTTTCATAAAGGCCGAGGATGGAAGTCTGAGCCTGAGCGCGGGGCGTAATTCCAAAGGTGAGCCGCTACTGGACGACAAGACGATTTCGCACTCCATCCTCGATGAGGCGATTAAGTCCAATTCCGAGTTCGTGATTACAGACACCAGCCAGTCCCTCAACCAGGCGGGCCGGCAGAGCATTGTGGCCTACGATCTCCGCACCGTGATTTGTATCCCTCTGCGCAAGCCGCAGGTACAAACCACTCGTGATACTCAGGCGGCAACGCCCGCAGACACCTCCGCCGAGGTTATGGGAGCGCTCTACGTGGACTCGCGTTTTGCCTCGCGAGATATCTCGAGTGTAAGCAACGATATTCTCCACGCCTTCGCGACCGAGGCTGCTTCTGTGATTGAGAATGCGCGCCTGGTGCAAGCTGAAGCGGCCTCCCGCCGCTACCAGCAGGAACTTTCCATTGCGGCGTCGATTCAGCAGGGGCTCATGGAGGTCACCATCCCGGAAGTTCCGTTCGCGCGTCTAACGGGCAGAAGTCTTTCCTGTAAGGAAATCGGAGGCGACTTCTTCGACGCGGTCAATACCGACGAGGGTTTGGCCGTGGTGCTGGCCGATGTCAGCGGCCAGGGAGTTTCCGCCGCCCTGCTGGCTTCCATCCTTCAGGGCATGATCCATTCCCAGCTTCTCGCCGGAATGCCCTTGAAGGAGATTGTGGCTGCGGCCAACCGATTCTTCACCCACAAGCATATCAGCGAGGAATACGCGACCTTGATCATTGCGCGGCTTCAGCGTGATGGGGAAATGGAATACGTGAACTGCGGCCACGTGCCGCCGCTGCTGGTTTGCAATCATGAGGTGATCCGCCCGCCCCATGGCAGCCTGCCCGTCGGCCTGCTGGCCGATGCCACCTACGAGAGCGACCACGTCAGTCTGCACGCCGGGGATCGCTTGATTCTGGTGACTCACGGCGTTACCGACGCCGAAAACGCGCGTGGCGATTTGTTCGGAGACTCGCGCCTGGAAACCGTGGCTGCCAAGAGTTTGAGCATGGAAGACATCTTCTCCGCCGTCGCCAACTTCTGCGGGGGCACTCCGCTGAGCGATGATTTCACCGTGGTGGAGCTGGTGTACACGGGCTAGGCCCGCCTCTTCCTAGATCGCGCACCAGGTGCCCAGAATCACGGGCAGAGCGCTGATTAAAGGTAAAGCCTATGACAAACGTGAGCTGAGCCAAAACTATTTCCTTTCCGCACTCAAAGCCAGATACCTCGTGACGGCTCTGACGGGTCAAACCACAAGGCGGCATGCGGGTACAACGGGCGATGCCCTGAGTGCGAGCCGATGGAACTCAAACTGCCCCCACTACCGCGCTGTTTGACAATCCCAGACATGAGACTAGACTAGTAGATGAGCGATTAGACCCAGTCGCTTTTTCAGATTCCCTGAGCTAAGTCAGTCCTTCTGAAGTTCTCTTCTCTTAGATCACCCGACGAATCGCACTGCGGTCGACATGTGTGCGTTGGCGAGTTGCTCTACATCTCAAACCCAGCACCGTTGCTCGCATGAGTCGTTCGGAACCTTAAGGAGGTTCGTTCCATGAAAACTCTTTTATTAGCTACTCTCGCTATGTGCCTTGCGCTGAGCGTTGTTGCTGTCGCGCAGGACAGTCCTAGTCAGGCGCCACAGAAGGATCAGGCCGGTGCAACAGCCCAACTGACAAGTCTCAGCGGCACAATCAAGGCCGAAGGCGACAAACTAACGTTTGTGAGCGACACTGACCAAAAAGCGTGGACGGTAGACAATCCGGGGACACTCAAGGGTCACGAAGGGCACCATGTACAAGTGAAGGCCCACGTAAACGCTGACAAGGAATCGATTCACATCGCAGAAGTCAAGATGTTGCCCGCAGGTAACAGCAACAAGAATGACGTGAAGTAAGAGGAACCCCCGCACCCTCGTAGTGCGTCCGCCCACGTGGCTTGCCATCGCCTGATATCGCTGACCATGTGGGTTTTTTTATTCCTCTTACGGTGCTCCTTTCCCCGCCATTGGACTGTTCAGGGGCGTGGGGGCCGACGGGGAGGGTGCTAATTGGCCCAATTCACAAGGCGAAGAAGCCTTTTACCCGATTCGTGAGACTGGATTTCAGGCGTCAACTGTTTTTGACTAGCTTGCCCAAAAAACTTTTGAATTGGTGGTAGACCGGAACGCTAATCTTGGGATGGCGGCTCTTATTACTGGGTCGTTCCGGGGGATTCCTCAATCGGCGGCTGCCGATAAATTCTATATCATAGCGGGGGCCGGATTCCACGCAAAGGTACGCTCGCGAGGATGTACCGTTTGCTGGCGTGACCATTCCACGCGGTTCAATAGTGCTCGCCGTAATCGCTCGGCCAATCGCGACGGAAGCGAATTTGAGGATCCGGACCGGCTGGACATTCGCCGCGAGAAGAACCGCCACCTCGCTTTTGGCCTACAAGCATCACCACGGTCAAAATCGGTTTCGCTGGGTTGAAACCGTTCCTTTTCCGCGCAATCGGGCGGGCCGCAGTTGAATGTAATATCAGCGGCTGGGCAGGGGCTGCACGCAGGAGTGGAAAATGACTTGCCGGAAAGGAGTCATACAAACGTCTCGCTAGTGCTGGTGACTGTATCCTACTATTCGGATCGCGCTCGGCAAATCGTAGCGCATCTACTCGACATCTGCAGTATTCTTCCAATTGGAGCACTTTGGATGGCTTTAAGAGTACAGACCCAGATATCTGGGGACGTGTTCATCCTTCGTTGCCACGGTCGCATCGTGTTTGGTGATGAAGTCGCTGCCTTGCGCGAAAGAGTCGGAAACATGCTGACAGGAAGCCCAAGAATTGTTATTAACCTTAAGGGGGTGCATCACATCGACAGCGGCGGGCTCGGTATCCTGGCTGGACTCTATGTCTCGGCGAGAAACCGAGGTGGCGAACTCAAGTTAGTGTCGCCCAGCAAGCGTGTCAACGATGTGCTTCGGCGCACCAATCTAGACAGAATACTGAGGGTGTACGCCAACGAGGAGGAGGCGGTCGCGGCCTTCCGCACACAAGTGGCCTGAGGGATCGTCGGCAATTCCGCAAGACCGATTAACTGAAGCCGGTCGTCGCCGCTGCCCTTCATTTGTGATCCCACCAAAACCGTTTCTTTTTCAAACGACGACGGCAGCTGCCACGGCTCCACCACTCAGCCTAGCGGGTTGAAACCTCATTTAGGATTGCACGCCAGGGTATGCCGAATCTGTTCCGCATACTTTCCGCATGGGCCGTTGAGCCCAAGATTCACTCGTGGTTGTTTTTCTATCCCGAGTTGACCAGAGCCAAATTACTCTTACCATGCGGAGCCCTCCAACGTAACGTACGTACGTTACGTAAAGATCAGAGCGGCTCACGCCATGGCAGAATTGAACATCGAACCAAATCCAAAAAAGATTTTTGCGCCACATTTAGGGCAAGCATGATTCCGAGAGCGTCCTTTGTGGCCGCAAGAGCACTCCACATAAAACTCGAAGCAAATTATATGATGGTTACGCTTTGCCTTTGCCCGCTCCTGT
>Ga0207684_10000937_pt1 | contig 32973 bp, 25 predicted proteins | sample KBSK5501metaG_FD_184342 | JGI IMG/M metagenome (GOLD analysis project Ga0207684, IMG submission 184342) | Corn, switchgrass and miscanthus rhizosphere microbial communities from Kellogg Biological Station, Michigan, USA - KBS K5-50-1 metaG... | ecosystem: Host-associated > Plants > Roots >... | reverse complement strand
CCTTCAGTAGATTGTCAATGAGCTCGTTGTCTATGGTCATCTTTTCTCCTGGACCAACCTTAACCGGTTAGTCGCTCAATGACCATTTACACAAAACTATTTACACCCTCTCGGCGATTTCCTCTTTTCTTCGCAATATTGTTTTGTAAATCGGCATTTGAACCTCTTCTCCAATGTGCGCTCGAATGACTTCCTTGGAAAACATTCTGCTAATCGTTCATCCTTTGCGTTGCGCTCGGGCCGTCGGTCGTTACGCGGCTCTTCTTTTGCTTCTACTCAAATCCCTGAAGTCTTTACTCATGTTGTCAGCGGCTTCTCTAATGGCGGCGGTCTGCATCTCCGCATCTCTGGCTTCCAAATTCGAAAACGCTACCACAATCATTAGTCCGCATATCGCCAGGGTCGAAAGCACGTAGAGGACAGCTACTTGTTCCTCGAACAACAACGCACAAACCGCAGCCGCTGCAAATAGCCAAAAGAGCTTTCTACGACGTCGTCTCTGTATTTTCATTTTGTTTTGGTGCCTCATCGAACCAACCCCTTTCGTTTGTTTGATGGTGCACTCATGTGCGGTGCTTCCGGGCTTCATAACGGTTAAACACACTTACCACCTTCGTTTTCCCATCTCTCAACTGCTCTCTTCTCATTAGTGTTTGGGATCTGATCATTCATTTTCTTAAGTCCTTATCTAACTCATCTCTTAGCGTTCATACGCCAGCTTCAAGTTGCCGGGCCATCGCCAGGTCTGTCTTCGGCGAGAATGCTTCTGAGCATCCACGCGGCCTTCTCATGGGCCATCACACGCTGTGTCAGCAAGTCTTCGGTCGGTGCGTCAACGGTCGTGCGCGCAACCGAAAGTGCCCAACGGGCAGTGCGTGCACACGTTTTATGATCTCTTAACAATTCAGCGATCATCTCGTTAGCACACGGTACAGCCTCAGTCTCTTGGAGGTAGCTGAGGTTCGAGAATTCGCGGTACGAGCCGGGCGCAATGCATCCGAGGGCACGGATCCGTTCGGCGATGGCATCGCCTGCTAGCCAGAGTTCGTTGTACTGCTCCTCGAACATCAGGTGCAGCGTATAGAACATTGGTCCAATGACGTTCCAGTGGAAATTGTGCGTCTTTAAATACAGCGTGAACGTGTCAGCTAACACCCGTGACAGGGCTTCAGCAACTTGTGCGTCTGCTGTTACACCCATTGTGGGTGTTATTGCCTTCTTCTCGATTCCAATCGCGCTCGACATTTTTTTCCTTCCTCACTCTCAAAGTTGTAATGGGTCCAAATTGATTCATTGCTCAACGGCCTCAGCATTACAATCACCAACATAAGGTGGATTCAAAGACCACGAAACCGTGTTATCACGCGCGTATGGCAGGTGTTTTCACCGTGCTTCAACTACAGCGGTGAAGGAGAAGGGGTTAACACCTGTGAAACTTCAGCGTTAACCCCCTCTTAGGGACTGGTTGTCTGGCTTAGGAACTAAAAGGGTTGGACTCCTACCAAAGAGCCGCCAATGCTCCGCAGAAGGTAGTCGCCGTAATGCTCCAACGACATCACCGTGAGACAGCCGATCGTTGGTGCGAGAACGTTGAACCGGTGCGCTCCCAAGGCGAGTATCTTCCCATGACACCCGCTCGCATCCGGTAAGTTCATCGCAAACAACGATCGGCATGTACGATCGTACATTTAATGCCAGGCCAGCTTGAGCGTGATAACACTAGATGGGCTTAAGTGGAAACTCCCTTTCGACCTCTCATCTTCTAGTTTAGCCTCAAGGTGATCGATGTTTCCCTTCGCCTGCGATCACTTAGGGCGCTTGAGGAACTGGTTTTTATCAAATCGATCCGCGGATCGCGTGGGCTTGAAACCGGCATCACTGACCGTGATGTTTCGCGCGCAACTTTCTCTTAATCCAGGAGCAAAAGTAATGACTTATTTCTTAAGCTTGCGACTACTTGCCATCTCATTGATTTTGATTTTCCCCCCACTTCTCCCATCCGCGGCGCAAGGTCAACAACGGTCTTATACAAATAGGAAACTCGACTACGTTCTCGATCTCCCATCAGCCAAATGGAGCGTCATTAAGGTGTCCGGCGTCGCTCACTCGAGCACCGAGTTTACATACGGCGACAAAGGCCCGGTGCATCTACGCGTCCGAAGAGAGTTGGTGGATGCCGGTGTTTCACCGGCAGACCTTATTCAGCGTAAACAACGATTCGATAGCGTTTTCTTGTCCGGTTACGTGAAATCGAAAGTTGAGCGTTTCGAAGGACGATTGAGCGGCGCCAAATACGCATACGAGTACGTCACTGCAGGCAACCCAACGGCAGTACTTATTTATTATCTGCAGGCCAACAACCGACTTATTTATAGAGTTGAATTCGTCGGACCCCTAAATGAACTGTACGCCTTAAGTGATCAAACCGATTTCATTGCTGGAAGCTTCCGCATGAGATAACGCTGAGGTTAATTCTACTAACCTCGCTACTTAAAAAGTCGCGGGAACCGTGCTTGAGGAGCTCAAAGTCTTCGTGCGCCTCGATCTGTTATGTGCTGTTTTATTTGTGCGATTTCAGTCCTAACGTTTTAGGATTCCAACTGGCCAATACGTGGCCAAAAATAACAGCAGATGACGTATATGCGATGGGAACGAATGGGAACGAATGTAAAAACCCTTGATTTTCTTCGGTGGCTGCAACTGTGGAAAAGGCAATTACTTACGTTTTTGCCGAGCGTCTAATTCGCAACGCAGAGGTCGAGGGTTCGAATCCCTTCTCCTCCACCAGCTGCGAATTAATTAGCCCATCTCGAGTTGCACCGAGAGGTCCTCGCGACAGTACTTCGCGGTTGAATTGCTCACCTGTCTTATCTGCTTCGCAGTCCTCTGCGACGAATATGATCGATATTTCTGGCCGTCCGCCGATTTTACGTTAATCGTTAGCTCTTTAATTGATCTTCTATTCGCTTGTCATTGCTTCCTACCGTGACGGTCGCAAGAATGCGCCGACGATTAAAAAGAGTGCCAGCACTCCGTAACCCACAACCATCAAATAAAACAACGCCTGCGACAACCGCTGTAAGAGTTCCATGACTCGTTCACCCCGTTACTTTTTCTCAATGACAAACTTCATTCCAAACTTGCGTCCGACTCCGTTGTAGAACCCGCCGAACTCATCGCTCGCGAGGTTTCCCTGGAAGTCACGCGGATTGAAGTGATTTGTCAGGTTGAATACTTTGACTCCAACTCTGACTCGATAGTTCTCGCTGAACCGTCCGGGCACGGACACACTCTTCAGCACTTGCAGATCGAGCGAAGCGAAATTGGGAAAGCGTCCCGCGCGATTGCGCGGCCCCACGAAGTTGCGATCCTCGTCGATCACTGACAGCGGAAAGCCGTTGCGAATGTCGAGCACCGGCGCAACCGTGAGCCCATACTTCACGCTGAAGTTGCTCCAGAATACGAAGCGGTTAGGCGCATCGAACGGCAGCAGCGATTGTTCGTTCCGGCGGATGATCGGATTCTCGAAGTTGGCATAGTACGAATTGAAATCGTTCAAATCCCCAAAGGCCCGGGACCGCACATAAGACGCATTCAACTCATCTTGTCTGCCAAACGTGTAGCGCGTGGTGATCTGAAATTCCCGGTAGCGCGATCTTCCACCATTACTGAGCAATAACGAACTGCCACTCGTTTCCGAGTCCAGTGGGTTCAGGATGTATTCGCGCGTTCCCTGGCGTTGTTGATAGGCGACGCGGACCAGCAGGTTCTTCAGCCACTCGCGGTCGAACTCAATGTTCCAACTCACACTACGCGGTGTCAGGAACCCTCCGTTCTCCACAGCCGAGTGTTGCAGTTGACTTGTCTGCCGTCCATCCAGCCCGAAGCTGGTGATTAGTCGATCCTGCAACTGCGAAAAAGTAGCTACGTTCAAATTAATCCGGTCGTAGAACAATCCGACACCGCCACGTACAACCGTTCGGCCATCGCGTATCGGACTGAAGGCAAACGCCAGCCGTGGCGCGAGATTATTTTCGCGTGCGATTGTGTCTCGATCCAGACGGACGCCATACTCCAGCGTCAGGCGATCGTTCATGGTCCACTTGTCCTCGAAGAACGAAGAGAACTCAGTAGTGTTGCGACTCAGGGTGCCGTCCCCGACAAAATCGATCTGCTCACTAATCGTACCGTCGCGTCGCAGGATGCGAACGATGTTGCTTCTGTTGCGTCCATCAAAGGTGGTGTGGGTCAGGCCCAAGCCCACCTTCATAAAGTGCGTGCCGGCAAAATCGGGTGGCGTAAAGTTGTAAATCTCGAGTGCCTCCACGCGCGTGCTGCGACGATCCTGCCGGTTGAAGTAATTGCCTGAGTTCACATCCGGTGCAAAGTTCATCGCTTGCTCACCTGAACTTGGGAACACGTCCGCCTCGAATTTCTTCACGCTGAGGTACGATTCAAGCACAGCCTTATCGCTCACGGTCCAACGCTCATTCAGACCCCAGAAGAAACCTCGCTGTTTGTAGTTCGGCGTGACTTCCTCCGGATTGAAAGTGTTGAGTCCAACAAACCTGAGCTTCTCCGGGAACAATGAAAAAGTGCTGGTAAGATGGTGCCTCGTATTGACGTCCCAATCGATCTGCGTGACGGAATCGAAACTCTCGAGACCTGTATCGCGCTTGTCGGACGGCAGACTCTCGACGGGCGTGCGGACGAAACGATATTCGAATGATTGCATGAACCACAGTTTGTTTCTTTTCAGTGGACCACTGAATGCCAGCCGCGGAGTAAATGCTTCGATTCCACTCCATTTCTCACCGCGCCGTCGCACTCGCGGGAAAAAGCTCTGCGCCTCGACGTTGAATTTGTCTGTTCCCGAACGCGTTGCAACCGCAGTTACGCCGCCGCTGAAGTTGCCGTACTCCGCAGCGTAGGGATTGGTGAGCACCTGGACAGATTCAACTGCTTCAATCGGCAGGTTGAACGCGAACTGACCGGTAACTGGATCGGTTACGTTGGCACTATTAACTGTCATCGAGCTTTGACTTGCGCGCGCGCCGTTCATGTCGATCTCACCGTCTGGACCACGCACAACTCCCGGCACCAATGGCAGAGCGTCGAGCAACTGCTCGTTTGGCAGCGGTAGAGTTTGCAGTGTGTTCTGTTTGACGGTATTGGCGGTCGCTGTTTCTGTGGTCCCCACAGTCTGGTTTGTGGAGGCCACTGTAACCGAAGCGGTTACATCAGCGAGTTCCAGCTTGACATTCTCAACTAACGTTTCGGCAGCGCGGACGGTGATGGTCTTGCTAATCGGCTTGAAACCTTCGACAGTTGCTTCCAGCGTGTACTCGCCCGGCAACACCCTTCCGAATTCATACTCGCCCGCGTCATTACCAGAAGTTTCGGCGATCTGAGCCCCTTGCTTTAGCTTTATGCTTGCGCCGGGAACGTTGTACGACAGACCATCAGGTCCTGCGGTCGCAACAACACCGCGTACTGTACCCGTTACACTCTGCGCATCCTGCGCGTTTGCGACGCTGCTAAAGATCACTATTGCGAGAAGTGATAGGACCATTGCCGATAATATGCTTTGCCTGTGTGGGCTGGTCGTCATCGTCTTGTTCCTCCGCAACCCCGAAGTGCAACGGACGTTCCAGCGAAAAGCACTGAACTTTCGCGCGAAACGATAAAAGAGTTCTTCGTAATTTCACCGAGATTTCGTGGAACCACGACAAAGATGTTTCGCGCAAAAGGCAAAGGCGCAAAGCACTGCCGCGTTTCCACCGGCTTTACTTTGCGCCTTTGCGTGTTTGCGCGAGAACTTGCGAATACTAATTCAACTGATCGCGTGAAGATTGCTCGCGCCATCTAGTGAACGAAGTAGCGAGAACGCCGCCGCCTGCATCACGCGGTTGCGCGCTTCCCATTCAGCAATCCAGCTTTTCACCGTGTTCGCCGTTTCCCGTTCACTCTGTAGAGCGGTCCTTTCAACCTTGTCTGGAGAAGGGCCGATTGTGCTGGCGAGTTCACCACGCTTAATGATTTTGATTTTTGTTTGCATTGTCGCCCTCACCTGTCGATCGTCGTCGTCAACTTCAATACTTTCCCTTCACGGAAAACGGTTACAACGAGAGGGTCTCCCGGTTTGAGGGCGGCGACGCTGTTATAAATCCGTTCATAGTTTTCATCGCTTGTTAGATTGCCAAGCGACTGAGCGGAACGAGGGTCAATGATGGCGATGTTGTTGACGCTGAGGATGACATCACCGCCGAGCAAGATATCGGTTCCCTGAATTGTTACGCGCAGGGTTCCCTGGTTAATTCCCAAGTGTGAGCCGATGGAGCCGTCGCCGACGTGTTGGACCAGCACCCCGGCCGCTTGTGGCAGGTTAAGTGCCCTCGCCAGAGTACCTGTCACCACCAATCCGTCGATGCCGGACCAAAATGGCTTTTGGTCCAACAACAACCGCTTCGCCGTATTCGCAGCGGTAGCAAACGCCAAGCCTTCCGAGCCTCCGGAATGACTCATGATGCTGCTGACGATACCGATTACGTTGCCGTCCGTGTCGAACATGGGCCCACCCGAGTTGCCGGTGTTTATCGCGGCATCGGTTTGTAGAAACTCGATTGAAGTCGTACTCCCGTTATCACTGTTCAGCCGATGCCGTCCGCTCAAATGTCCAACACTGAGCGTCTGACTGATGCCGTAGGGCGCGCCTATCACAAATATCTCGTCCCCGACTTCTACCTTGTCAGAGTCACCAAGCGGTGCGGCTGCGATACCCTTCGGCATTTGTTTGAGCTGCAAGAGAGCGACATCCGTTCGAACATCAGAGCCGATGACACGGGCGACAATTTGCTCCCCATTTGGAAACTCGACGCTTGCAACGTCCGCAGTCTGCACTACGTGGGCTGCGGTTAAGATTTTTCCATCATTAGAAATCAGCACACCCGAGCCTAAGCCATCGACGATGGACATCGGTTCGTCGGCTGAGGGCACCACTTCGACCCGTTTGGTTCTGACAATGACGACCGACTGGCTTACCTTGCGAAAAGCGTCGCGAAGCTGCTGCGCGTTCGAGGTGATCGAGATCGCCGAGAACGCGAGCAAATTGAGCACGAAGAAGAATCGGGATCTGGTTTTCATAACTGCCGCAAAGCGCAACAACTGTTCCAGACCAAGATCACGGATCAGATAGTTGAAAAGGGAGAAAAGATAGTTGAAAGAGGGAGTTTGCCGGACCCTTGCGGAGAGCTGTGGGAATTCCGCACTCGTGATTCCACGAGGTGTTCGTAGAATTACGAGACTTCCTGTTCGATCCAACGCGTGACGTAAGAGGGGACGTTCTCGATTTTTATCTTGCTCGACTTAGCTGCGGCTAAGAACTCCATCGCCGCCCGATCCACGAACGTGACGTGCATGAGGTCAAGTGCGACCTTGTCCCTCTTGTGACCATTCTCTGAGAGAGCTTTTTCAACCTCGGGAACGTACTCGCCCGTGAGGTGGCCATGCAGACTCACTCTAGTCAGTTCAGCGTTTTCTGTTTGTTTCGTTATCTTCAACATGTGCTTATCAACCGGGGCGCATACCACCGCCCGGCTAACGAGCACATCCTGTGCCAAGTTGAGGTTGAGATTATTTGAACTGGTGCTTGTTAATGCTGAACGAGCGGATTTGCGAATCCAGCGTTGTTGCAGGCAACCCGAGCCGCGCAGCAGCGCCGTGTGGTCCATAAACCTTGCCACGTGTCTCCCGCAGCACGGTTTCGATTTGGACCTTTCGCTCTGATCCGAAGTTGGTCGAAACTGGGGCTATCGTCATTAATTGTGGTTCTGGCATTAGCATACCAGGATCAACCCGCAAAACTTCACCGTCCGCCAAAATCACACACCGCTCAATCACATTCTGCAACTCCCGAATGTTGCCGGGCCAGGAGTATTGCTGCATAGCACAGAGCGACCGCTTCTCGATTTGGCTGATCTTTTTTCCCGTTCGCCGTGCTAGTCGCGCCGCAAAATAATCAACCAGCACCGGAATGTCATTCACACGTTCACGCAACGGCGGCACGTAAACAGGGAAAACATTCAATCGATAAAACAGGTCCATGCGGAATCGCCCTTCGCTCACTTCCCGCCATAGATCTTTGTTTGTGGCCGCGATCACGCGCACGTCCGTTTTGATCGTTCGGTTCCCACCCACGCGCTCAAACTCTTTCTCTTGCAAGACCCGCAAGAGCGACACTTGAATTTCCGGACTCAACTCCGCGATTTCATCGAGAAAGATCGTGCCGCCGTTCGCCGCTTCGAACCGGCCAATGCGTTGCTGCATTGCACCTGTGAATGCGCCCTTTTCATGGCCAAACAGTTCGCTCGCAATCAACTCTGCCGGCAGAGCCCCGCAATTCACTCTTACGAACGTGTGACTGCGGCGTGGCGAGCCGCGATGAATCGCATTTGCAATCAGCTCCTTTCCAGTTCCTGTCTCGCCGAGCAGCAAAACCGTAGATTCAAACGGAGCGACCTTTTCCACCAGTTCCAGCACACGTTTCAACGCCGGACTGTTCCCAACGATCTGGTTTGCCTCAGGTTTCTCCATCGCGAACGCTGTGCAAGTGGAAACTGGCAGTTCGCGACGAGCGTGTAAGGAACGGACGTTAGTACCGAATGGAAATGCGGTGTGGTCTGCCGTGTGTAAAGGAGCGTTAGTGTCCGCAAACGTGGCCAAAGCTGTACTCATTGTCGTCGGTCCTTTCCTGCTGTTGCGCGGGATTGTGCGCGCAGTATGACTCGACGACAACTCCTAAAGGGTGACAGGTTGCACCAAAACGACAGGCTTGGTGATCTCTTTGGAGTTGCTGAAGAGGCTCTTTCGGGAACGTGAGGTGCAGCTGATCAGACTTAGTTTTCGGGCCGCCGAATCTCAATTCGCTTCCATCCAGAACGCCGCGAGTCCACTGACCAGGTCCCGGCACCAAGGAGCGCAAGGGCAACACCGAGGCTGGCCAGCAACACACTGAGCCACGGATCGTGACCGTGTAAGAACGCGATCAACAATTCGCTTATCGCCAGAATCACCCCCGCTACAGGCATCCATAAGCCAAAGAAGAGGAACAAGCCGGCTGCTGCCGCAATCGCGTGCGGTGTGATGGTGTGTAGCGACGCGCCGTTTACGAGTTGCGCACAACGCACAATGAGCGTAGTTCCGACAATTACCCTGAGGAGTAGCAGACCGTAGCCCGGTAGGCGATCCGCAAACGTGGAGGATACACGACGCATAACTGGTTAAGGTTATGTGGCACCCAAACCAGCCGCAAACCCGAAAGAGCTTTTTTAAAGGCTATTTCGAGTATTAGAGTTCGATGATCCCGCGTTTTATCCCAATCATCGCGGCGTGGGTGCGATCATTTGCACCCAACTTTGAGAGGATGTTTCTGACGTGGCCCTTGACCGAATCCTCGCTGGCCGACAACCTTGCTGCAATCTCTTTGTTGCTATTGCCTTCGGCAATCAGGCGAAGAACGCGCACTTCCAGAGGAGACAGGGTCTCCTCCGCAGCATGCTCGGCGAGATCAAAAGAAACCTCAGGTGAAAGGTTTTTTCTCCCGGCGTGAACAGCCCGAATGGTGTCCAGCAGTTCCTTGTGCAGGCTATTTTTTAAGAGATACGCGCGCGCGCCCGCTTGGAGAGCCCGCCGGGCTTGGACGTCGCCTGTGTAGGTGGTGAGTACGATAACCCGCGCGTCGGGAAATTCTCCGCGGATCGCAATCATCGCATCGAGACCGTTCATCTCAGGCATCTGCAAGTCCATCAACGTTATGTCTGGGTGATGCGTGCGGAACTGTTGAATTGCTTCGCGGCCGTTCGCGGCTTCGGCGACCAGGGTCATATCTGATTCATCTGCGATCAGGCCCGCAATACCCTGACGCAGAATCGGATGATCATCGACTGCAAGAATCCGAATCCGTTTAGAATCTTCATTCATGACGCACTCCTACTGCGGTTTACGCGGGTGGTTGCCCTAAGGTTACGGACTGTTGGGGAGTCCATCGTAAGCGATAGTGCCCGGAATACTCAGCTCGACCTGCGTGCCGGAATTGATCTTGCTCCAGACCTCCAGACGTCCACCCACAATTTCTGCCCGCTCACGCATTCCTGGCAGCCCAAAGTGTCCTGAGGGCTGACGCTGCATGGTGTCCTCGTCAATGCCCTTGCCGTCATCACGGATGCGCAAGAGAAAGTGCCGTTTGTCGTATCGAATCTCCACCGCGATCCGCCGCGCCTGCGCGTGACGGAAAGCGTTGCGCAACGCTTCGCCGGCGATCCGGTATGCCTCGTCGCGCACGACGGGATTCAAACTGCGCGGCGCACCTTCTACTTCGAGATCAATAACCGGAGATTCGCCAGCAGCGGTTTCCTTCGTGAGTTCTTCTGCAGTGGCAGCTATTGCATTGGCAAGATCATTGGTTTCGAAAGCCGACGAGCGCAACCCCTGCACAGCGTCACGACCTTCGGTAATCGCCTCAGCCGCCTGCTCAATTGCGTTATCAAGCCGTTGCCTGGCTTCGTCTGGACGCTCGGGCAGGAGTTTCGCAACCGACTGGAAGCGGAGTAGCAGACCCTGAAAACTTTGCAGCAGCGTGTCGTGCAGATCGCGCGCAATGCGTGTGCGCTCACTCACGCGCGCTTCCAGCGTTCTATTGAACTGCATCGCGAGTTGCCGGACACGAAACATGTAAGCGGCCCAAAGCAACGCCAGAAAAAGGACTATCAGCGCCAGACGGAACCAGGTCGTCTGGTAGTACGCCGGCGCGATCGAGAAATCCAGCACCGCCCCTTCCTCGTTCCACACGCCGCTGTTGTTGCACGCCATTACGCGGAAGTGGTAATTACCGGGCGGGAGGTTCGTGTATTGCACCTGGCGGTCGTTGACCACCTCGTGCCAATTGCCGTTTTGTCCCTCGAGCTTGTAGCGGAAGTGCACCTTCTCCGGAGCGACCAGGCTTAGCGCCGTGTAATCAATCGCGAGATTGCGGATTCCTGGTGGCAGGCGCAAGCCGTTCTCCGCTTCATAGGTCTTACCATCGGCAGTCACTTGTTCGATGTGCACTGGAGGTGGGACCTTGTTGAATGGTACATGGGGTGGATCGATCACGCTGACGCCGTCGTAAGCGACGTACCAGATTCTGCCATCCGAAGCCTTGGTCACATCCTGTACAACAGAAACGTAAGAATGGGTGCGCACACCCTCCGAGACATCGAGCAGCGTAGCCTGCACCAACTTCGATGGCTCATCGACCCACGCGTCCAACTCGGGCCGGGGAATCCGTACCAGGCCGCAAGCCGTATAGACCCAGATGAAATGGTCGGTGTCGTCCATGCTCCATTGAACCGTGTCACAAGGTATCCCATTCTTGGTCGTGAGCGTCGTGACGCGGTTGTTCTTGATGCGGCTCAGCCCGTTTTCAGTGGCGACCCACAGCGCGCCACGCGGCCCAAATCGAAGACTATTCACCCGCCCGGCGCCAAGCCCATGGGCGGCAGAATAAGACTTCCGAATCGCTCCGTCTGCGAAGTAGGAGACCCCTCCCCCGCTGAATCCCAACCAGACTCCCTCCTGAGAGGGGTCGGCGACGACAACACTCGCATGATCGTTATGCCCGAGTGCTGCCCAGCGAATTTTCTCCACTACGCGGCCCTGAAATAAATGAAAGAGGCCGTAGTCCTGTTTCGCCAGCCATAAGTGTCCCGAGGGACCTTCGGCCATCGATACGACGCGTCCGCCGGGAACCTCGCGCACAGACACAAATCGATCATTCCTTAGGTATCCGAACTCCACAACGGTTGAGAACCATAGCCGTCCGCCGCTGTCCTCGAACAAGGAATATGGCTCTCCTTTGGGTGCGCCAGGAGAGCTTCCAGGCTGGAGCAGCACATCGATGCGGCCGTCTTTCCACCGGTTCAGGCCGTTGTATGTTGCCACCCAGACACTACCGTCTTTCGCGCCCACGATGGACACACTGTTGATGTTAGATAATCCCTGCTTAATCGACATGTTCGAAACGGCATATTCACGGAACCGGTCAATACCGTTGGTAGTGACCGCCCAAATGTCGCCTTCCTGATCCTGAAGAAGCGCGGTCACCGTGTCGCCAGAAAGACCATCAGCCTCGGAAAAAACATCCGTCCTGCCTTGATGGAAATGGATCAAGCCACGGTCGGGTGTTCCGACCCACACGGCTCCGTCACGGTCTCGGAGAATTGGCGATGCCTTGGACCCGCGCAACTGCAAGTTGACAGGCCTCAGGACTCGCCTGTCACTGGACCTCTGGAGCGCGGATTTTTCATGCTCTCCTAGCGACGGTAGACCATAGTCGGTACCTGGCTTTTCGAACGATTCCGGTCGCCCCGACTTCCATTTCCCAGAGCCCTTTTCGAAGCCTACCCAAAACTTTCCCTCGGAGTCGGCATTTATAGGCCCAACGTTCTCCCCAAAAACCCGAGGTTCGTCGGTAGCGACCCATACGGTGCCGCTGCGATCCTCGAGCAATGCAGAGATCTGGCTTCCATTCAGCTCGGCATAGGTAGTGAGCTGGCCGTCTTTCCAACTAGCAAGCCCCTTCGTTGTGCCGATCCAAAATGTACCGTCATGTGTGACCAGTAGCGTCGGAACGTTATTGCTGGGAAGTTGGCCCTTGGGCGGTGTCCAGGTCACAGTCCGAACGCCATCGAACCGCAGCAAGCCAAATTCCGTGCCCAGCCAGAGATACCCATCCGGTGTCTGTGCGATGGCGTAAATGAAACCCTTTGCGAAGCCGTCGCGCACTCTCCAGGCGGTATGCGCATACTGGCTGATATCGAGAGAGTGGTCCAATGCGAACGCGCAAGTGCAGCACCCCAACATCACAGCCAGACCGACAATCGACTGTGCGCGTCGCTTTCCCATAGCACCGATCCTGATGCGAGCTACTTCAGCATCGCAGGCCAGTTAAGAACGACAGAGTAGGATTCCCGAAAGCCCTTACGTGGTTCTAGCACCAGAAACTTCTGTCCATCTTGAGTTACTGCATACTGATTGACTGTGGGATCTGGAACCAGTCCGGTGTCGAACAGTTTTCGTGGTGGACCTACATTTACAAACGAGCCGCGGTCGACGGTAGCTGCCATCATGGCTCCGTCATAGTCGATGAAGAAGAGTTCCCTGCCGTCTCCGCGCCACCGCGGTTGTGCGCCACCGGCGTCTGATACCTGCTTTGTATCTTGAAACGCCGGAAACGAAGCGACGAAGACCTGCCACTTCCTGTCGCGAAGCTCACCGTAAGCGATCAAATGTCCATCTGGGGACAGATGAAATTCATCCTTAAGAAAACTCGATGAATATACAGCCTTAGGTTTTCTATCCCCGGTCAGAGGTAGAACCGAAAGGGTTATCGTATCGTGCGTCAGCAGAAAGCGACCATCCCCCGACCAGTCTTCCACCCAGTGTCTTTCATTATCGCCATAAATCGGCTGTGCTTGCTGGTTGCCGATTTCAATCTTCTCTACCAGGTATGGCGGATCAGTCCCGCCGTTTGGAAGTAGGTTGAACGCTATGTAGCGCGAATCGGGAGACCATACGGGATCAGATTGTGCGTGCGGGTCGATCGTCAGGGGAGTAGTCGTGTTCGTCGCGATGTCGATCAGCCACAGACTGCCGGTAGCATGCTGTCGGAACGAGTTGAGTGCCAGGTGCTTGCCATCCGGAGAAAGCGTGAACTGCTGATAATCGACCACCGGATCTAAACCGCCAATCGTTGAGCCATCTCGTGCATACCATTTCAGCTGATCGAAGGACGATCCCTCTGCTGTGCCATAGATCAGCACCCCGTTTTGCGAAGCAGTGAACTCAGAACTGCCCAGGTAAGCTGGAGGCGTAGCGACGTTGCGGGCCACTAACACAGGTTCGCGGATTCTTCGCAACGTGGTCCAGTCTATGCGTTGCGCGAACAGATTTTGCTGGCGCGCAAATAGCAGGTAATCCGGAACGGCTACTGCCCGGTTCTCACTCGTGAGGAGTTCAGTAGGAGGCCCACCTTCGAGCGGCTGAGCGTACACCTTGGCCTGCGGATCATCCGCTGCCAGGCTTGTCCGCGCCAGGTACATGAAGCCTTTGCCATCTGGCAGGAATTGGACCCACATGTGGCTGACCTGTCCTGGGAGCAACGAGGTCGCAGGTGTCGCATTCGTGCTGTTTGGAGACAAGCGGAAAATTGGACTGTTAACGGCTTTGGCGAAGAGAATCGTTCCATCGGGTCCCCAAGCTCCTTGCGCAATTTCCGGAACGCTGAAGATCACTTCGGGCGAGCCACCCGAACGGCGTATTTTCTTCAGTTTGCCACCAGCCCAGAAGCCGATGAACTGTGAGTCTGGTGACCAGAATGGCAGAAGCGCTTGCTCAGTTTGATCCATTCTCTGCGCGTCCGAAGAATCCAAACGCCTGATCCACAACGAACTTTCGCCAGAAGCATCAGTTGCGGCGAAGGCCAACGTTTCGCCGTCAGGAGAAAGCGCAAGATGTTCGAACGGGTGCCAGTTTCTATGTAATGTTAGTCCGCTCGGCAGACCGAGCGACAGTCTTACAGCGTTCGACTCACGTGGCGTACGGAACTTCGATGAGAGCATCAAAGCAACAACTACGACCGCGACTAGCGTAGCGACCAGGACCACTGCTCCAGGCCGCGACCGCAGCCACGCGAAACCACGCAAAATCGATCCTCCCCGGCGGCCCATGTACACCTTTTCAGCCGAGACCTTATCCGGCTTATCGAACTGTTGCGGTGTCGACATTGCGGCCATGTTACCGCTTAATGCAGCGCATGCCTACTTGCGTGTAGCAATAAAGGAACAGACCATGCCAGTGGGAAGTCAGGAAAACTGTTTTGGATGTATGCCGAGTTTTTTCATGCGTGAAAGCAGCGTCGTGCGATTGATGCCAAGGAGCGAAGCAGCGCCATTCTGGCCACCGACGCGCCCTTTGGTATCGGTCAGTGCGCTCACGATCTGCTCGCGTTTCTTATTTGCAAATTCGTCAACAACGCTCTTCGTCTCATCCAGCGCGTTGAGGGTTTCTTTCACAATTCGAGCAATCTCATCGCGATCTCGGGGGGCCGCAGACGCCGTCGACTGGTCCATATAACCTCTTCGTAGTTCTTGCAGCGGTACCTCCAACGATCCTCCGCGCGTGAGGATCACGGCGCGCTCGATGAAGTTTGCCAGCTCTCTGATGTTTCCAGGCCAGTCCCATTCCGTTAGTGCTCTCATCGCGGCTGACGGGATCGTTTCGATCCGTTTCTGCATCTGCTGTGCGAACTTCTGGGCGAAGTAGCGAGCCAGCACCGGAATATCTTCCCTGCGCTCACGCAACGGAGGAATGCGAATGGGAAACACATTCAACCGGTAATAAAGATCGCTCCGAAATTCGCGGTCAGCGATCATCTTGTCAAGATTGCGGTTCGTGGCTGCCACGAGCCGTACGTCAACTTTCTTCGTGCGCGTGCTGCCCAGCCGTTCGAATTCACGCTCTTGCAGAGCACGCAAAAGCTTCGCCTGGATTTCGAGCGGCACGTCTCCCACCTCGTCGAGAAACAGCGTGCCTTGATCGGCCAGTTCCAGCCGTCCGACCTTCTGACTGATGGCACCGGTGAACGCTCCTTTTTCATGTCCAAACAACTCGCTCTCGAACAGCCCGGTTGGTATTGCCGCACAGTTGAGTTTTACAAAGGTGCGGTTTTCGCGGCGACTGTGGTCGTGAATCGCGCGGGCGATTAGCTCCTTTCCCGTGCCAGTCTCACCGAGCAGCAGCACCGTGGAATCACTGGGCGCGACTGTTTGGACCAGCTCCAACACCTGCCTGAGTGCCGGGCTGTCGCCGACGATCTGATCGAAGTTCATCTCGCTGCGAATCTCTTCTTCGAGATAGAGCTTCTCCTGGGCCAGCTTGTCTTTGAGCTCAGAGATCTCTCTGTAAGCCAACGCGTTCTCGACGGCGATCGCAATCTGCTTTGCGATGTGCGTAAGCAGTGTCACGTCTTCTTCGGTGAAAGCGCTTTCACTGCGGCTGGCTATGTCCAGTGTTCCCAAAGTTCGGTCATGAGCGACGAGAGGAATGATGCATCCAGACCTGAGCCCATCGTTGTATGCGTGTCTGATTTGTGGGGCAGGAAATTCCTCGAGATCCAGATGGCTTATCAGAACCGGCTGGTGGGAAGTGAAGGCGCGACCTTGGGGACTGCCCTCTAACGGAAACAATGCACCTTCTCCAAGATCGCTCGCATATTGCAGATCGAAGCTGTGCAATCGCAGTTGTTTTGTCTCGGGATCGTAAAGGCAGATCGACGCCGCGTCGTGCGGAATCACTTTGCGCAGAGAATCGCAGGTAGCGCGCAAGAGGTTCCCCAACCCTAGTTGGGTGACCACGGCATTGTTGATGTCGAGCAACAGTTGGTAGCGGTCGCGCTCGGCTTCTACGTCTGCAAGGACGGTGTCATACGGTTCACCAGCGGCAATATCGATCGGAGACGGCTGCTCGCGCATAAGGGAGATCTCCTGAAATGTAAGAACGACGCGGGCCAGGATTGTATAAATAAACCAAGTACAAGCAAAGTTTGTTCTGTCGAAGGTGACATCGACAGTTTCGACTTTCAACACCTCTGTCTCAACATCGATTCCTCAATCACCCTCACTTTTCCAATGAATTTCGACCAAAGCTGACACTCCGAGGTCCGGCATTACTGTTGCCCAGTGCATGCGCAGGTAAGCAGAAGGAGAACGACTCATGCTGAGGATTTATATCCACGATCAAGTGCCGGTGACGAGCTTCGTGCTCGAGGGAAAGCTGGTCGGACCGTGGGTTAAAGAATTGGAGAAACACTGGGAGAGCGCGTCGGCTGCTAATGCTTCCAGGACCATGTTGGTGGATTTAGCCGAGGTTAGTTTCATCGATGCTGAGGGGCGAGCACTGCTCGCCAGGATGCGACAGAACGGAGTCAGGTTTTTGTCCACTGGAGTTCTGATAAATGCAATCGTTGCGGAGATTGATGCTCAACAGCGCAATCGCCAATCGCACGACGTGAACACATAAGGAGCAAGCAATGGGTAACCGAATCATTTGTTTATTGGCGATCATCATCCTAACAGCGAGCCCTTCGAGTGTTCCGGCCCAGCAAAGTAGTGCGGCGGCCGCAGAATTATTGACGCTGGACCAGGCAATCTCTCTTGCATTGCGTGATAACCGCGAAGTGAAAAACGCACAGCTAGGAGTTGGCAAAGCTGAGGATGATTTCGCAGCGGCCCAAACGTACCGGCTGCCGAAAATCGAATTCAACGCGCTCGCCGGACAACAACTTGTCAGCCCGGATTTCACTTTTACCAAAGGTGTCCTCGGCACGTATGCCAACGTCGGCCCAATCCCCGATCACGACGTCAAGATGTCGACCCCAAGCCGGCCGACCGCCATTCTCTTTGGTCAAGTAACGCAACCGCTTTCGCAACTGCATCGCATTCGACTCAACATCAAACAGGCCGCTTTATCGACTGATATCGCGCGTGAACAACTGCGCGGTCAGGAGCAGTCTGTCGTCAATAACGTGAAGCGCACCTACTACGCGATCGTGCAGACGGAGAGCGCGCTACAAAGCGTCCGTCAGGCGCTCGCCTTCTATCGCGAACTCGAACGCGTGACAGGCGATTACGTTGCGCAGCAGGTTGCACTGAAAGCTGACGATCTTGAAGTGAAAACCAGATTGGCAAAGACCGAAACTGAGGAACTAACAGCCGCTAATCAACTGTCCACCCTGAAGGAGCAGCTTAATCAACTGATGGGTCGCGACATCAGGAGTGAATTCAGAGTCGCGGCAGTCCCAGCGCCATCATTGTTCGAAACCGACCTTGTAGCAGCGCGCGAGCGTGCGTTGGACCAACGCCCGGAGATCAGAGAGGCGCGCTTGCAAGTGCAACAGGCCGAGCTGGAGAAGCGAATCAAGAAATCTGAATACATTCCGGATGTCAGTGTGGCTTTGACTTATGCCTCGCCGCGAAATTTCGACAAATACGTCCCAAAGAACTTCGCTTCTGCCGGCGTTTCCGTGAACTGGGAAGTTTTCGATTGGGGCAGAAAGAAACATCAACTCGACGAAAAACAGAAAACTATCGAGCAGGCAAACAATAGCCTGCGTGATGCAGAGAACACAGTGATGATCGAAGTCGGGGCGAAGATGCGCGACCTGCAACAAGCAGCGCAGACGTTGCGTGTCGCGCAACTCAGGCAGGAAACGGCTCGCGAAAACATGCGCGTTTCCATCGACAAATACAGATTAGTGGCGACGCTGTTTTCGAACGTGTTGCAGACACAGGCCACGTTGGCAGATGCAGACTATGAATATCAAAAGGCGTTGCTGGCTTTCTGGACGGCCAAGTCTGAATACGAGAAAGCAATCGGAGCCGACAAATAAGGCCCGCCAGCGCTGTTGGACCAGAAGATCGAGATAACTCAATACGAAAAGCATAGGAGCGCACGAATGAAAAAGAAACCATTCAAAATAGTTGCAGTGAGCACAGTGCTCCTGTTGGCGATCGTGATAGCAGTAGCGGCTTTGAAGTCCAAATCCAAACCGCTGGAGAAACTGCCTGTTCCGGTGAAAGTTGCGGCGGTCGAGTTGAACACAGCGAACAGCGAGGCGAGGTATTCAGCGACAATCATTCCCCGCACGGAAGTTCAATTAGCCTTCAACGTCGGCGGTTATGTTGACGCGCTTCGCCAGTTTCGCGGCGTCGACGGAAAAATGCGCGATCTCCAGGAAGGGGATCGCATTAGCGTGGGCACGGTGCTCGCGCGTGTCCGCCAGAGCGACTACCGGGTGAAATTCAAACAAGCAGAATCTCAGGCGAGCGAGGCGAAATCGGGCATTGACGTTAGCAAAGCACAATATGAAGAAGCAGTTTCGGGCGTCGCCTCGAGCAAGGCGCAACTGGTTGAAGCAGAGGCCGCTTACGTGAAGGCCAAGCTCGATTTTGAACGCGCCGAGATTCTGTTTGCGAGCCACAGTATGACCAAAGCTGATTACGACTCGGCGAAAGCTCAATATGACGTGACTAGCGCCAAGGTCGCTGCTGCGCGCTCGCAGGTTCAGATGATCCAGGCCAAAGCAGATTCCGCGAAAGCGAATATCGACGTCATTCAGGCGAAGTCAAGAGGCGCGCAGGCAGTCGTGCAGCAGACAGAGATTCCACTACACGACACAGAACTGAGGTCGCCGCTCAACGGCGTCCTGCTGGAAAAATCGGTCGAGAAGGGAACACTGGTTTCTTCGGGTGACAAAGCATTCACGGTTGCCGACACATCGTCAGTCAAAGCAGTGTTCGGGGTCGCAGACGTCGCGGTGGCGGAAATGAAACTGGGAAGCACATTGAGTGTCGAAAGCGAAACAATACCTGGGAAGGAATTTCAGGGACAGATCACATCAGTGTTTCCCGCCGCCGATTCGAAGAGCCGAGCATTCAATGTCGAGGTGACGATTCCGAATCCTGATTATCTGCTGCGGCCGAACATGATCGTTTCGCTACGGGTGGGAACTCGGCACGCTACGACGGCCCAGCCGGTGGTGCCGTTAAATGCGGTCATTAAATCAAGGAGTAACGCGAACGGTTATGCAGTCATGGTGTTGACTGAGGAAGGTGGAAGGCAACTCGCGCGGCTTCGCGAAGTGAAGCTGGGCGAATCATTCGGCAATGGCGTGGCCGTGGCTGAAGGACTGAAGCCCGGTGATCGAGTAATCATAACGGGCGGGACGATGGTGAACGATGGCGATCAGGTAAAGGTGATTCCATGAAGCGAGTCCAAATCTTATTACGAAAAGCACGCAGAACAGTGCGCAGGTTGGTCCATAAATCGCCGGCGAAGAGCGCGGCCCACGACGAAACCAACGTTGCACAAGCTCACGGCCATCACGATGTGGACCAAAGCAAGCGCAACATCTCTCACTTTTTCGTCGAGCAGCGGCACATCACCTGGGTGATGCTGATCGGCGTCTGTGTCTGGGGCATTTACAGCTACAAGAGCATGCCACAGCGCAAAGACCCGGATACTCCGGTTAAGACCGCCGTGGCCATCACTGCCTGGCCTGGAGTGAGCGCGGAGAAGATCGAGCAACTGGTGACCAGGAAGATCGAAGAGAAGGTGGCGCAGAACGCCAACGTGGAAAAGATCCGCTCGATATCGCGTACTAACATTTCGGTTGTTTACGTGGACCTGGATGAGAACTTTCCGGGCAGTCAGATCGGCAAGGAGTTCGACGACATCGCGCTCAAACTCGACTCGATCAAAGATCTTCCGGACGGGGCTGGGCCTATACAGTTCATCAAGGACTTCGGCGACACGTCGGCGCTCATGCTAACCGTTGCCAGCCCGAAGGTGAGTGAGGCTGAGATCGAAGTGCGCGCTAAAAAAGAGGTCGGCGAAGCTATCGCGCGCAACCGGGCACAATACGCGCCGGCGGTGGGCGGAACACGCTTCACAATTGTCAGCGCGCTTACCCAACCGGTAAGCCCGCGCATCGTGCAGGACCCGCTCAATCTGCTAGCCGATTACCTCAAAGACAAGGGTGTGGCTGGCGATCTGCACGTCATTACGGAGCAGGGGTTCGTTGGTGTGGACGGTGTTTCCGACGCGAGCGACGACACGCTGCTCGGCTACACGCGGCAGTTTATCAACGAGCGATTGCAGGCAGCCGATTTTCATCCGGATAGCTGGCCGCCCGTGGTTATCCGCGATCCGAACGAGGCGCGCGCAAAGCTGGGCGCGGTCGCGGGCGACAAGTACAGCTACCGCGAGATGGATGATTTCACAGACACCATAGAGAAGGGTCTTAAGAGCGTTCCGCAGGCTACGAAGGTGTCGCGGGCGGGCATCCTGTCGGAGCGGATCTTTCTGCTTTACTCCCAGGAGCGCATCGCCTCGTACGGCCTAAAGCCCGGAGACCTGCCAAACATTTTGGGCGCGCGCAACATCACGCCCGCCGGCGGCCAACTGGAAGCTAATGGCAAGAATTTTTCGATCGATCCTTCGGGTGAGTTCAAGACTGAAAAGGAGATTGGCGACGTTGCGATCACCCGTACGAACCAGGGGGCGCCGGTTTACCTCCGCGACGTGGTGGACGTCGAGCGAAGCTATGACAGCCCACCGAGATACCTGAATTTTTACGACTGGCGCGACGCACAGGGCAATTGGCAGCGCAGCCGTGCCATCACGGTCGCCGTCCAGATGCGTCCGAATGGATTCATAGGCCAATTTGGTACAGACATAGATGCGAAGCTGGCGGAACTACGGAAACAGCTACCGGACGACTTGATCATGGCGCGCACCTCCGACCAGCCTCGGCAGGTAACGGAGAACGTTAATCTGTTCATGAACAGCCTTTACGAAGCGATTATCCTGGTAGTGATCGTTTCTCTTATCGGTTTCTGGGATTGGCGTTCGGCGTTGCTGATGGGGCTGGCGATCCCGATCACGCTCTTCATCACCTTTGGGATGGCCCACATGCTGGGGATCGATCTCCAGCAAGTTTCCATCGCCACGCTAATTATCGCCCTCGGCCTGCTCGTGGATGTACCGGTAGTTTCCGGCGACGCGATTAAGAACCAGCTGGGGGCGGGCCTGCCGCCGCTCACTGCCGCGTGGGTGGGGCCGACAAAACTCCTCAGGGCGATCGTCTTTGCCACCATCACCAACATCGTCGCCTACCTACCGTTCCTGACCCTACCCGGAGGCATGGGCGAATTCTTATACAGCTTGCCGATCGTACTGACCTGCTCTCTGGTGGCGGCGTTAATTGTCGCAATGATCTTCATCCCGTTCCTCGGCTACTTTTTGCTGAAGCCCGAACTCCAGCCGTCTATGGAGGAACGGCGCAAGAAAGGATTCCCGGCATTTTATTACCGGGTCGGAGAATGGGCCATCAATCACCGTTGGATGGTGTTGCTGGGCTCGCTCTTACTTTTGGCGGGCGGATTCCTGGTCGGAACCCGGCTGAAGACAGACTTTTTCCCGAAAGATCGTTCTTACCTTTCCTACCTCGACGTATGGCTTCCTGAAGACGCGCCGCTTTCAGCCACCAACGAAGCCGCGCGGCGTGCGGAGGAAGTAGTGCGCGAGGTGACCGAAGAGTATGGCCGGGAGCACCTCGAAAAAGACGGCAAACCGAGTGAAGTCCTGAAATCCCTGACGGCCTTCGTCGGCGGTGGCGGCCCGCGGTTCTGGTTCTCGGTTTCGCCCGAGCTACAACAGCTCAACTATGCGCAGGTCATCATCGAGGTCAAAGACAAGCATGACACGAGCCATCTGATCGGTCCGCTGCAAAAGGCGCTGGACGAGCGCGTCCCCGGCGCGCGCATCGATGTGCGGCAACTCGATACGGGCAAGCCAATCACGATGCCCGTCGAAATTCGTATCTCCGGCAGCGACATGGCCGCGTTACGTCAGGAGGCGGAGAAGGTTAAAGATATCCTGCGTGCTACGCCGTACGCTCAGCGCGTCCGCGACGACTGGGGCGAAGAGGTTTTCACCGTCAAGCTCGAAACCGACTCGGACCGTGCGAACTTAGCGGGAATCACCAACCTCGACGTGGCTGCCTCCTCCGCGACAGCGATCAACGGCACCAAAGTGACAGTCTTGCGTGAAGGCGACAAGCAGATCCCCATCGTGGCTCGAATGCGGATGGAGGAGCGCGCGCAACTGGCCGACGTGCAGAACCTCTACGTGTATTCCGCGCAGGGATCAGAGAAGGTGCCGCTCAGGCAGGTCTCGTCGGTCGAATACGGAATGGAGACCGAGAAGGTGCGCCGGCGCAATCAATTCCGCACGATCACGGTCTCGTGCATGGCCGAACCTGGTCACCTGCCGTCCGAGATCGTCAACGCCGCGCGCCCGCAACTGACCGCTTTTGCCGCTCAGCTCCCTTCCGGCTACCACATGGACATCGGCGGGTCGGAGGAGGAGCAGGTCAAGGGTTTCAAGAATCAGACAGTCGTGCTGGTGATCTCACTAGTCGCGATCTATCTAAGCCTGGTCTACCAGTTTAAGAATGCCATCAAGCCCTTTGTCGTCTTCGCCGCGGTGCCTTACGGGGTCGCTGGAGGGCTGGTGGCGCTCTGGATCATGGATACGCCGTTCGGGTTTATGGCCTTCCTGGGGATCATCAGCCTGGTTGGGTTGATCGTCAGTCACATCATCGTGCTGTTCGACTTCATCGAAGAGAAGCATGCTGAAGGCGAGCCGCTGAAGCAGGCCGTGCTGGACGCCGGCATCATGCGCCTCAGGCCGGTCATGATCACGGTGCTCGCCCTGGTAATTGCGCTCGTCCCGCTGGCGATGCACGGTGGGCCGCTGTGGGAACCAATGTGTTACGCGCAGATGGGCGGGATGATGATCGCGACTTTCATTACGCTGCTGCTGGTGCCGGTGATCTATTCGGTCTTCGTCCTCGATCTCAAACTGATCAAGTGGGACTCCACAGAGACCGCGAAGGACGTCTCGCCAGCAGTTCCGGCTAGTGTAGACGCAGAGGCAAGCGCATGAGACGACACAAAATTCAACGTGTGCGCTTCAAGCTCGTCATATTCGTAGGGCTCGCCCTCGCGCCCTCGACAGCAGTTGGGCAAACCACTTCGCGATCCACGCGTACTGCAGAGCCCCGCGCCGAACTGAAACACGCAAGCGATGACTACAAGTCGAACGTCGAACAACTGCTCGCTCTCTACGACGGCGAGTCGAAGCAGGCCGAAGCGCAGCTTACGAAGGCCAGAGAGTTGTTGGCGCATGGACTCGTCACGCGGCGCGAGGTCGAGACGGCCGAACAGGCTGCGGCGCAAACACGAATTAAAGTTGCCGAGGCGCAGGTACAGTTGAAAAACGCTGAGGTCCTAATCGCTGAAACAATGGTCGAGGTCGAAGCGGAAGAGTCCAAGCGCAAGATCGGGTCTAGTTCGCCGTCGCGAACTGTCAACACGCTGGTCCAGACCACAGCCTATATCCGCTACGGTGGTGCGCACGCGTGGTCACTCTCGGACGCATCCGTCATAAAACAGTTTTTCGCTCGCAGGTTCGGTCGCGCACTTCCTATTGGCGCTTTCGGTCAGTCAGCGCTGCACGACCGCTGGGGCTACGACCATCGCAACGCAATGGACGTCGATGTGAGTCCTGATACAGCGGAAGGCCAAGCTTTGATGGAGTATCTGCGGGCCAATGGCATTCCCTTTACTGCGTTCCATTTTGCGGTGCCGGGTAAAGCCACAGGACCACACATACACGTTGGCCTGCCTTCTCATAGAATTGCAACCAGATGGTTAGCGGCGAACGCCGGCAACATATCACGCTAGCGAGGAAGGAAGTCTTATGGATGGTGAAATATCAAACGGGTTGGCAGCCATCATGGGTGCTTTAGTAGGAGGTCTTGCGTCATTGGCGAGCACATGGGTAAGTGAACGATCTCGACATAAGCGAGATCTGTTACAACGAGAAATCACCAGGCGAGAGACTACCTATTCCGACTTCATCGACCACGCCTCCAAACTTTACGTCACGTCGGCCACGCACAAGGTTAACGATGGTGATGCGAACCTCGAATCGGAGCTTGCAGGCGCGGTCTCACTTTACGGAATCGCGAGCCGCATTCGCTTGTTTGCTTCTGATCGAGTCATCAAGGAGGCGGAAGCCGTGCTCGATCTAATACTGATCCAGTTTGGAGCTGAAAACATCTCAGTCGAAGAACTTCGCGAAAAGAAGCTAAACGAGAGAGATCCCTTAAAGCTATTCAGCGTTAGTTGCAGGCGCGAACTCCAGGACCTACAAAGAGTGATATAGGTTTACGCCTGATTTTGGAGGCTCAACGTCATGCCTGAGACAAAAGCACAAATCATCCTTGAAGTCGCGGAAGCGATAGGCACTCATCTTCGAGTATCTGAATTGCTCGCGGCGTTGAATGAGAAGCTCAAGCCGATTATCTGTTTTGACGCCATCGGGATCGGAGTTCTGGAGGACGAACTCCTAAGGATCTATTCCATTCATCTTGAAAGTACTCGGCGCATTGAGGGCGAATCTCTCCAGAGCCTTATGGACCGCCATGCACCTGAGATTGAACACCCGCTTAGCCTTGCGTTGAGCGACCACCCTGTCAGTGAAATGGTGCAGTTGGCCCAGCCGTATGTCTGTGCGGACGTGGAGACTCAAAGACGCTTTGGACATGACGAGCATTGCTTGAAACATGGATTCCGCAGCTACATCAGTCTTCCGCTCATCAGGCAAGGGGACGTGATCGGCGTGATTGAGTTTCTGTCGAACCAAACCGGCAACTACCGCGACGACCAGGTAGGTTTGTTACAAGACATCGCCAAAATTGTCGCCATCGCTGTCGCAAACGCTCTGGCCTACGAGGAAATCAGATCTCTCAAAGAACAACTCGCGCTCGAGAATCGAGTGCTCCAGGAAGAGATCGTTCAGCGATCGATCTATGAAGAGATTGTTGGTTCGTCGAGTTCGCTTCAGAAGGTGCTGGTCGCAATTGAAAAAGTTGCATCAACGGATTCGACCGTCTTAATTACCGGTGAGACAGGAACGGGAAAAGAGCTGATTGCACACGCGATCCATCGGCGCTCTCCGCGCCGCGATCGCGCGTTGGTGAAAGTGAATTGTGCGGCGCTGCCGGCGGAGTTGATTGCCAGCGAACTGTTCGGTCACGAGAAAGGTGCGTTCACGGGTGCAATGCAGCAACGCATCGGCCGATTCGAAGCCGCTAATGGAGGCACGATCTTTCTCGATGAGATCGCGGAGCTGAGTCCGGAAATTCAAGTCTCACTTTTGCGCGTGTTGCAAGAGAGAGAATTCGAACGCGTCGGTGGTAACCGAACCATAAAAACGGACGTGCGCGTGATCGTAGCTACGAACAAGGATCTCCGGCGTGACGTTAGCGAGGGCCGATTCCGCATGGACCTGTTTTATCGCCTGAATGTTTTTCCTGTTCACGTGCCGCCATTGCGTGAACGTGTGAACGACATTCCGGTGTTAGTGGATTACTTTGCGGCGCGGCTGGCAGCCCGCACAGGCAAGAAGATCAGTCAGATCGAGAAGCGTTCGTTGTCAGCGATGCAGCAATACGCGTGGCCGGGAAACATCCGCGAGCTGCAGAACGTGATCGAGCGTTGTGTGATCCTCGCGGACGGTGAGGTCCTACGCGTTGATCCCGGCATGCTGTTGCAGGAACCGTTCTCGACGGTGAGACCCGTAGTTGCGGCCGACTACGGATCGGATCGAAGATCTCAAATTGAATCCGTGCTGCGCGAGACGCGCGGCAAGGTTTATGGACCACACGGCGCTGCCGCTCGGCTTGGCCTGCCTGCCACGACACTTGACTCACAAATGCGCGTGCTCGGAATCAACAAACACCAATTCAAATAGTGCTGCCCTCGAAAGAGCGTCTCCCGCAACTCCAAAGAGATCGCTAACGCTTCCGATTTTGCCGAACGGCTCACACTTTCGGCATTTCCAGTAAATGAAACCAGGCGGAAAATCTGTCGCAGTTAAGTAAACCCCCGACAGAGGATGAACTATTGGTTTCATTTACAAAGGAGAGACATCATGGTTGCAGAAATACAGACACAGCAAGTAGCAAACAACTCCTTCTTCCTCGATCCCAAACTCAAATGTGCGCAGGCTCAGGAATTCGACGAACGGCTTTCGGCGCTAATTATCGGTCAGGAGAATGCCGTTCGCAGTATGGGCAATCTGTACCAGCTGTTCCTCGCGGGAATGAACCAGAGCAACAAACCTCTTGGAACCCTGCTTTTCCTGGGGCCAACTGGTTCCGGCAAAACACGGGTGGTCGAAGCCGCAGCGGAGATTCTCTTTGGAGACCGTAACGCGGTTATCAAGATCGATTGCGCGGAGTTTCAGCACTCGCATGAGATCGCTAAGTTGGTCGGCTCTCCCCCGGGATATCTGGGCCACCGGGAAACTGCGCCACTTCTCACTCAAGAAAACCTCGACCGTTTCCAAACGCAAGACACTCCGCTTTCGCTTGTTCTATTTGACGAAATCGAGAAGGCATCGGATTCGTTGTGGCGGCTGCTGCTCGGCATCCTGGATAAGGCGACATTGACGCTGGGTGATAACCGGCGCGTCGATTTTTCACGGTCTTTGATCATCATGACCTCGAACCTGGGCGCGAGGGAGATCTCCGAATTGATCGAAGGCCGGATCGGTTTTACCGCACCTTCGGAACTGAAGAACCTCGATCAGAGCCGGTTTGCTATTGACGAGAAGATCCAACGCACGGCCGTCCAAGCGGCCAGGCGGAACTTCTCTCCTGAGTTCATGAACCGGATCGACAAAGTAGTGGTCTTTCACTCATTGAACGAACGGCATCTGCGGCAAATTCTCGATCTTGAACTTGGCTCCCTACAAGAGCGGATCATGGGCTCGGCTAGAACCAAGTTTTTCTTTCACTGCTCTGATTCAGTGAAGGAACTGTTGTTACGTGAAGGTATGGATAGCCGATATGGCGCGCGCCACTTGAAGCGTTCGATTGAACGACTGCTGGTCATGCCCATGTCAAATTTGGTGGCGAGTGGCCAGGTACATTTAGGTGACTCGATATATCTCGATTTGGACCACAATGGTTCCGACATTTCGTTCGCTAGTCGTTCGGGGCTAACAACGATTGACAATTCGTTTCTTACCGAACCTTCGGTAGAAGAATTTGGCGCGCCGTTGCATGCTGCGCCGCTCAGTCAGCTGGCTGCTGCTTAATCCCGTTCGACTTTATCGATGAGGTACTCGAAATGCTGAGACGATCCTGGCCCGCCCTGCTCTTAATAATTGCATTGGCTTCCGTGCTGCGCGCCCAATCAACGCACGCGTCGCTCAATGGTCGCATCACCGACTCAGTCAAGGCTGTTATCGTCAACGCGAACGTCGCCGCCATCAATCTCGGCACCAACGCGCGCTACGAGACCACGACGAACGCCGAGGGCGAGTATTACCTGCTGAATCTTCCTCGCGGCCTCTACCGGATCGAGATCGAAAAGTCTGGCTTCAAGAAGTTGATCAAGCCGGGCGTGAGCTTTGATGTTCATGATGCAACCGAAATGGATTTTGAGTTAACACTGATGTCAGACGAACCGGCGTCACAACAGAACGCCGCCACGACGCCAGCTTCGGCAAAATCGCAGACGAGCAACCAGATTGCGCACGACCCTACGTCTCGTCTGTTTCAGCTCCTGCTGCCGAGCGAACATCTGTTTGGGGACTGGGGCCGACTGCGATCGAAACTTAAAGAAAAGGGCATCACGCCACGGTTGATCCTCATCACCGATCTCGCTGGCAACGCCAGGGGCGGGCGATCGCACGGGGTGACCGCACCCAGCAGCGTCGAGTTCAGCCTGTTTTTCGATCTGGAGAAGATATCTGGTCTCAAAGGCGGTTCTATCCTTGCGTCGTTTTCGGAACGTTGGGGCCACAATCTTTCACGCGAACACATCGGCAACACCTTCAGCACACAACAGATTTTTGGCTTCCAGACGTGGCGCGTCCTCGACGTCTCTTATCAGCAGAAACTGTTTGACGACCGTGTTGAGCTGCGCCTCGGGCGCTTCGCCGCGATGGATGACTTTCTCGTTTCACCGTACAACTTCGGGTTCATGCAGAACGCTTTTTGCGGAAACCCATTCGGGATCATATTGAGTGCCCCCGGCATGAGCGCCTACTACGGCACTTGGGCGGCTCTCGGGAAGGTGAAGCCTACCAAGCGAAGCTACGTGATGACTGGTGTCTACAACGGCGATCCCAAGGTCCGCGAGAACAAATATCATGGTGTGAATCTTTCGCTGCATGGACCACTCTTTGCGATCAGCGAGGCCGGTTATCAGATCAACGGGCTGCCAGGCGACAGCCAACGCTTGGGCAATTACAAGCTCGGGGCCTGGTACGACCATTCGACTCTTACCAATTTCGACTCTGGGGCCAGCAAGCGCGGAAGCTGGGGCTATTATGGGCTCTTTGATCAGGTGCTCGTCCCATTCGGCGCGGCCGGCAGCAACCGCGGATTCGGAGTCTTCGGCTCCGCGACTGTCGCACCAAATTCCCGCGTCCAGCAATTGCCCTTGTTCGTCACAGCAGGCGTTTCGGCGCGCGGGTTGTTCGACGCGCGTCCCAGAGATGTCGTTTCAATAGGCGTCGCATCCGGTTACTTCAGCGAAGAGCTGAAACGCGCGCAACGAACTGGCCGGCTGCTTGGTCCTGATGGCGGCGTTCCGGATCGCGAGACGGTCACCGAATTGACCTATCGTTTCGATCTTCGCAAGGGCGCCTACTTCATCCAGCCGGACTTGCAATACATCAATCGGTCTGGCGGCACGGGCCAATTTAAGAACGCGCTCGTGTTGGGTGCCCAGTTCGGCATCAACTTCTGATTACTCCAGGTCCATATCCTCGTGGTTCTACGAAGAGTTCGTGGAATTACGGAGTGCAATGGTCTCCTGTCTTTTCGCTTCATCTTAATGAAGCGCAGCACAAGTTCAAATCACTGAGCAAAATGCGTCGATCGAGAATGTCACCGTTGTGTTGGCTCGCAGTTGGTCCAATGGCAAGCCCGTTGCTAAGAGGTCCATCGGAGGTGAGAACTTGAGGAATTCACCTTTAGAGACGATCGAACTGATCGATCCATTAATCAATCATTGATACAGCAAAGGAGTTTTTTTAGATGAGTCAAAAACAATCCAACTTAACCAATAACGGCGGCGCGTGGGACCTGCGTCACCCCGGCCTGATAATGAAGGGCGCAAACGGCCAGGAGATCCACGAGTTCACGGGCATGTGGCCCCTTAAGCCGGATGCCGACCTTGTGGACATGGAGAATGCGCTAAGCCGCGAGGCCCCTTTCTGGGGAGGGCCTGGAAAGACGTTCTCGGAGGCGACGACAATGCTCGGCCTTATCCGGACTGCGCGCTGGTTCGTCGGCACCAGCACCGAGTTCGGTCCCACCCTCTATTTCGTCACGCAATTCGATAGCAGCCTGGAGAAGTACTTCGATGACTTCGTGCTCAACGGAAAGAGGAACTTGTTGAAGGCCTGGGGCAATTGCATCGGCTGTCCCGATGGCCCGGACACGACGGCGCGCGACGTCGTTCAGTACATCGCACGCGGGCAGATCAAGACCATGGTGTGTTACGACGCGCTTCCGAGCCTGAACTTGAGCCAGATCCAGAAGATGGCCGACTGGTACGAGAAGACGCAGAAGTTCCAGCGTGCGGTCTACGCCGGCGACGGCAACGTCGAGGACAAGGTCAACGCTTTCTTCAGCGAGCTAGCCAAGCCCTACGAATTCGTGCCGAGCGGCGCCGACATCGATACTGACGTTGCCAACGAGTGGCAGTTCACCGACGTCCCTGAACGGTTGGGCGTGATGGAGACCGCTTAGTACCTGAATTTGCGGCAGGTGGATCGGCCTGGAGGACATTCTCAAGGTCGATCTCATCCGCCGATGTAGTGGTGAGTAGTTTTCAAGTCGAGGACGACGATTATGAGCACCTTAGTTAAGGCAGAAAATTTGGCGGCTGCCGACCTGAACGAAAACATTCGGGACATTCAGGACAATGTCGTGGCGCCTATCTTGATGCGTTACGGGCGTCACATCTTTTTCAAGTTCACCGATGACCAGAAAGCACGCGCATGGTTGCGCAACATGTTCAATCGCGTGAATGCCCGACAGGAAGAGCATGGAACGCGATTCACCGTCAACATCGGATTCACTTACGAAGGGTTAAAAGCCTTGGGCCTTTCTCTGCGATCGCTGGATAGCTTTCCGCAGGCGTTTCGCGCGAGTATGCGCGCGCGTGCCCGTGAGGTCGGTGACGTTGGACCACATGCGCCGGAACATTGGGAGGGCGGCCTCGGTGGTCCTGATATTCATGCTATGGGTTGGATTCGAACCGATTCCGACGAGGGCCGCGACGTGGCGACGCAGATCATTCGCGACGAGATGGAAGCGACCGGCGGAGTCGAGATCCGTTTCGTCCAGGACACGAAGGCCCTCGCGCATGAAAACGGGATCGGATCAGAGGGCGAGCATTTCGGTTTTGCCGATCCTATTTCACAGCCGCCAATCGAGGGCGCTAACGCGCCTGTTTATCCCGGCGACGGTGTGCTCGAAGCGGATGGCACCTGGCGCGCGCTGAAACCTGGCGAGTTCTTGTTGGGCTACGAAGATGAAGTTGGGCCCGAAGGTACGCAGACGCCCGAGCCTTTTGAGCTGCGCGTAAATGGGACCTATATGGTCTTCCGCAAACTCTACCAGGATGTCGCGGCGTTTCGTCGATATTTGGCCACAGCCGCGAAGGGACTCTACGGTTCCGACGATCAATATCACCAGGATTTGGTGGCAGCCAAGATGATGGGACGCTGGCGCAGTGGATGCCCAGTGGATTTATCGCCCGACAAGGATAATCCCGCGATCGCGGCCGACCCTCATCGTCGCAACAACTTTACGTATGCAGACGATGATCAAGGCCTGCGGTGTCCGCTTGGTGCGCACCTACGTCGGAGCAATCCGCGCGCGACGCCGCTGAAACGCGCAACAGCGGTGAGGCGGCATCGCTTGATTCGGCGCGGTGTCGAGTATGGACCGCACTTGCACGATGGCGCGCTTGAGGATGACGGCGTCGATCGTGGCCTCGTCAACTTGTTCATCCAGGCCGATATCGAACGGCAATTCGAATTCGTCCAGAAAGAATGGATGAAAGCCGGCGAGTTCATCGGACTCGATCCGAACGAACAGGATCCGATCAATGGCGTCGGCGGCGAAGGCTCGCAGATGGTAGTGCCGGGCGCCAAACGACCGTTCCTGTTCGACCTGCCTACCTTCGTCACAGTGAAGGGCGGCGAATATCTATTCGTGCCCGGGCTGAATGCACTTAAGGGCATCATCGAACAGAAATTTTGAACCTGCAACAAAGGAGCAAAGCACAATGTCAGACCATTTCAGTGGGCCAGCGGTGATGGGGGATCCATCAATCGATATTACCGATTTCTACGCGTTTCTCAGCCCAGAACGCGCCGGCAATCTTGTCTTGATCATGGATGTATTCCCAATGGCAACATCGCAGTCGTTCTTCAGCGACGTTGTTACGCATCGTTTCCGCCTACGGCCGCTGATGCGGTCGAACGGCACCATCACACATGACGCCGTCGAATACACCGTCGATATCCGGTTCAGTGATGTCCCGGAAGGGACTTCAGTTCAGAAAGGCAACGTCGTCACGTCTGACGGACACGAGGCGAGCTTCGTAGTTGGTCAAGCAATGGAAGCGGATGGTATACGCATCTTTGGGGGACTGATTAGCGATCCGTTCTTCATGGATGTCGAGGCCGCGCTTCGCACGGACATGTCCGGCAAACTCTCCTTTGACACAGCCGTTAATACTGTGCAGTTGCGAGATGTTCTATCCATCGTCATCGAGATTCCGTTCGGCCCAATCGTCGAACGTTTCGACGGCGTCACGCTAGTCGGTGCAATCGCCGAGACCGTCGTCACGCGCCGCGGCAAGGCGATTCGACTCGAACGTGTCGGGAGGCCGGAGATCAAGAACGTCATCATGGCAAATCCGATGCGCGACGCTCGCACGAAGGGCGTTGAGCTTCGCGATCTCTACAACCGCGAAGACGCGTTTGCGCTCTCCAACGTGTATCGACCGCTATACGAGTCACGTCTCGATGCCAACCTGGCCTTCTGGGACGGTCTCGACGGCAAGACTGCATGGCCGCTAGCACCAGACGGAGGCCATCCGTTACGCGATCTGATTGTGAAAGATTTTTTGATCCTTGATCTCGCGCACGCATTCGCACCCGGAGGTTTCCTCGAGATCGAACGCGCGCTGGTCAACAACCGTTCCTAGACCACCG
>Ga0207684_10000936_pt1 | contig 32980 bp, 38 predicted proteins | sample KBSK5501metaG_FD_184342 | JGI IMG/M metagenome (GOLD analysis project Ga0207684, IMG submission 184342) | Corn, switchgrass and miscanthus rhizosphere microbial communities from Kellogg Biological Station, Michigan, USA - KBS K5-50-1 metaG... | ecosystem: Host-associated > Plants > Roots >... | reverse complement strand
TAAAGGTGCCTGACGACCGGCCAGCCCAAATTAACACCGAGCTCCCGGGCACCAAAGGAAGTCGGGCCGCTCCCACTAAACCAATTTTCATAGCTGTAGGCACCCGACCGGGAAGGCGAAATTAACAGGCAGGCTTCCAACCCTCATCGGCGCCGCCTAGCCTGGGCGCCATGCGCAACTTGATCCGCTTTCCCCTGACGTGGTTGTTGGTGGCCGAGGTCGTCATGCTGGGCGCCCTTGGCATCGCGATCTGGAACTTCGTCGCGACCGCCGGCAGGCCGGTCCTGGCCTCACCCAACCTCCAGGCGCCTGACGTGGCGGGGGACACGAGCTCGCCCCTGCCGGCGCTGGCCGACGTCCGAGCCAACCCGCTGCGCGGTCCTCGTCCGGGGCTCAACGTCGACAGCGCGTTCTGGCGGGAACGGCTGGCGCAGCTGAACCTCGACCAGGCAGCGCTGGAACGCCTCGAGTGGCGGATCGTCCGCGGCGCGATGGACGCGGCGAAGCGCTACGTCGAAACGGTCGTCCTGCCCGCCGTCCGGAGCGCCGAGGGCGGAGGAGGCTGAGCGGCCAGCCCTAGCCCTTCTCCGACGACATCGTGACGTTCCCGTTGAGGGTGGCGCCGTCCTCGACGGTCAGGCGGCCGACCTTCACGTCACCGTTGAGCCGGCCCGAGCCGCCGAGCGTCAGCCGGCGCCTCGCGGTCACGTTGCCCGTGACCTGGCCGCGGACGCTGATGTTGGCGCCCTCGATCGCGGCCTGGATGGTCGCGGTCGAGTCGACCGTCACGTCGCCGCTCGCCTTGAGGTCGCCCTCGACGGTGCCTGCGATCTTCAGGTCGCCCTGGATCTCCAGCCGCCCCTGCAGGGTGTCGCGGGGGCCAAGGCTGACGACGTTGTTGCCCCCGTTCTGGGCGGTACCTGCGGCCTGGGCGGTTTTTTCACCTTGCGCCATGGAATCCTCCGTTGCGTTTTCCATACTTTCATCCCAACCCGGCAACGAGATGGACTTGCCCCTTCCAAGAAGGGCTGAGTTGAGATTCGAGGGAGCTAGCATCGTAGCAGCCGTGCCCCCAGTCGTCGAGAAAGGTTAAGCAGCAAACCGTGGCCCTCATGGACCCTGATTCAACAGACGAGATGGTCGACCACCTGGTCGACTTCTTCGACCGCATCGCGCCCGTGTACGACACCTGGGCGGGCGGGCAGCACGCACGGGTGGCGGCGCGCCTGGTCGACCTCGCCACCCCGGCCAAGGACGAGCAGGTGCTGGACGTCGGCACCGGGACGGGGCTCGTCGCCCACCTGGTCGCCCCGCGCGTGAGCCCCGGCATGGTGTTCGGCATCGACCTCTCGGACAACATGCTCTCCATCGCCCGGTCGAGGAGGGCAAAGAACGTCCAGTTTCTCGGCATGGCGGCCGAGCACCTGGTCTTCCGTCCGCGGACGTTCGACCTGGTCACGATGGGCGAGACGCTGGCCTACCTGGCCGATCCAGCCCAGGCGCTCGCCGAGGCGAATCGCGTTTTGAAGGAGGGCGGGCGGCTCGCCGTGTCGTGTCAGCGGCGGAGCTTGAACACGCGCGCGCAGGAGCTCTTCTTCCAGGGACTGGCCCCGCTGGCGCGGCGCCACTACCTCAGCCTGCCGCGATACAGCTCCGAGCGGTCGAGGTTCGGCGAGCCGGACGTGCTGCGACAGATCCTGGACGCCGCCGGGTTTGAGGTCACCCGTTTCACCGAGACTGTCACCGGAGGCCGCGCCAGTGACGCCAGGGATTGGACCGAGCTGATGGCGGGCGCCGGTCCGCTGCCCTACACGCTGATCCGGGCGCTCGGCCCTCGCTACCGCAACGAGCTCGAGGCCGAGGTCGAGGCGGCGATGGCGAGCCTCGGCGACCCGGACGACGCGTTCAGGTACCACCACTCGTACGTTCTGGCGGTAGCGACCAGGCGATGACGACGGCTGCCAGGAGGCACACCGCGGCGGCGATCAGGAAGATCTCGCGATACTCCTGAAGGAACGCCGCTGCGACCAGCCGCTCGAGGTGACTGATACGGGCTTGTAAGTCGGCATCGTCGATCACGGGCGTGCCGAGGATCCGGTGGAAGCGGTACAGCCCGAACGCCGTAAGCGCCGACAGGCCCACGAGCATGCCCATCGTCCGAGCCAGCACGACCAGGCTCGTGGCGAGGCCATGGCTCTGGCCGCGGGTGAGGGCGAGAACCGAAGCCGTCAGAGGTGCGATCACGAGTCCGAAGCCGAACCCGCAGATCGCCAGCGCGATGTCGGCCTGGCGCAGCGGTCCGGCGTGGAGGCTGAGCTCGTCCGAGCGCCAGCCCGACATCTGCAGAAACGCCACGGCGGCCAGCACGACGCCGAACGCCGCGGTCGAGCGGCTTCCAACTCGACCGGCCAGCATGCCGCCGGCGACCGCGCCCACCGGCACCCCGACCAGGAACTGGGTGAGCAGGAGTCCCGAATGCAGTTGGTCGAGGTTGAACACGAGCCTGCCCAGCAGCGGGACGTCGACCAGGGTCACGATCAGGGCCGCGCCAACCAGGACGTTCGCCGCGGCGGCGCCGATGAACGCGCGGCTGCGCAGCAGGTCGCGCGGAATCAAGGGCTCGAGCTGGCGCAGGTGGCGCCACCCGTACGCCGCGAGCGCGATCACCGCCGCGACGAAGGCAGGCACGAACAGTGCGTTGGTCGCGCGGTGCTCGGGATCGTCCGGGTAGAGCGCGACCACCAGCAGGCCCAGACCGATCCCGAGCAGCAGGGCGCTGATCCAGTCGATCGACGAACCGGCCTCGCGCGTGTGGGGCTCTGTCCGCCGCGACGCTGCCACGAGGCCTGCTCCGCAGATGGTCGCGAGAGGCACGTTCAGCCAGAAGACGAAGCGCCACCCGCCGAGCCCGCCGGCCGCCGCTGCGAGGCTCGCGCCGTAGAGCGGGCCGAACACGCTGCCCGCCTCCTGCAGCGCGGCCACCGAACCCAGGGCGACGGTGCGCGAGCGGTCGCGGTACAGGTCGGCGGCCAGCGCGAGCGACAAGGGCACCAGCCCGCCGCCGCCGAGTCCCTGGACGAAGCGGCCCGCGACGAGCCACGGCAGCCCGGCGAATCCCCACAGTCCGGCTGTTGCGGTCATCACCGAGCCCGCGGCAAAGGCCGCGATGCAGGCCACGTAGACGGGAACGCGGCCGCGCACGTCGGAGTAGGCGCCGAGGAGCGGCATCGCGACGACATAGCCCGCGAGGAAGCCGGTGACGATCGGCGTGGCCTGCTCGAGACGCTCGATCGTCAGCCCGATGTCGGACATCATCGCGGGGAGCAGCGTGACGACCACATAGGCGTCGAGGGCGGCGACGAAGAGCCCCGTCCCCGCCAGCCCGAGTACGACTCGCCGGTCCACCCTCAGGGAGTGGGCGAGCTGATGCTGATCGCTGTGTCGAACCCGGTTATGTCGACCTCCACGGCCGCTTCCTTGCCGCCGTCGCCGAACGCGCCGTCGAGAACGGCCTTGCGGATCAGATGATCGGACGTGCCGACCCACACGTGCGCAGCGACCGGCCCACTCGACGTGAGCTCGGAAAGCAGGCCGTGGACCTGCTCCGGCGTGTAGCTCGTCGACACCTGGTAGGCGCTCTTGCCGTCGACCTGGTCGGTCGATACGTATTTGGGGCTGGCACCGGCGGGAATCACCGCCGGCAGGCCGGTCGCCGAGTCGAAGAGCTTGGCCATGTCCGGAAACGCCGTGGCGGAGGCGCCGGTTTGCTCCTGGAATGCCGAAAACGGCGCGTGCAGGTACACATGGCCGCCCGAGATGACGACCTGCAGGCTGAACAGAAAGTCCTGCTGCTTCACGGTGTACGTCGTGTCGCTGTCGGCCGGCAGCCGTACGGACGTCCGCGCGCTCACCAGCGCAAAGCCCTTGATGCTGACAGTGCCCTTGTTCAGCTTGAGGGTCGCGCTGACGGTTGAGAGATGTGCCATCGCCGCCGCGCCGTCGCGCAGCACTTTGGCCGCGTCCACCGCCGGAGACTGATCTCCGCCGCACGCAGACATGACGAGAAGAGCCGCGAATGCCGCGACGGTCCTCTTCACCGGCGCGCCCTGACGATGATGCGGACCGGCCTGTCGTAGAACACGTACTCCCACGCCCAGTTCACCAGCACGACGAGCTTGCTGCGGAAGCTGATCACGTTCACGAGGTGGACGCTGAGCCACATCAACCAACCGAAAAACCCCGAAAGGTGCACCCAGCCCAACTGCGCGACCGCCGAATTGCGACCGATGGTCGCCATGATGCCCGGGTCTTTGTAGCGGAACGCGCTTGCGCCGCCGTTGCCCACCATGTCGGCGATCGTCGCGGCCACGTGCCTTCCCTCCTGCATCGCGACGGGGATGAGCATCGGTAGGATCGCGCCGCCGCCCGCCGGATCGGCCGCACCTGCCAGGTCGCCGATCACGAAAACCACCGGGTGGCCCGGGACCTGGAGCGTCGAATCGACCTTGATCCGCGCCTGGCGGACCAGCTGCACCTTTGTCGCCATCGCGATGTCCGAGGCCTTCACGCCCGCGGTCCAGATCACGGTGCATGCCGCAACCTCCTGGCCGCCATCGAGCCGCACCGCGGAATCGGTCACGGACTCGACCCTGGCTCGAAGCATCACCTCGATCCCCTTGCGCCCGAGCGAGCGGCGAGCCGCCTCGCGCAGCGACGGGATGAACGTGCCAAGCACATAGGGCGCTGCCTCTATAAGCACCACCCGGACCTCGTTTATGTCGAGGTCGCGGTAATCCTTGCGCAGCACGAGCCGGATGAGCTCGGAGATCGCGCCGGCCATCTCGACGCCGGTCGGCCCGCCGCCTACGACCGCGAAGCTCAGCAGAGCCCGCCGCCTGTCGCGGTCCTCCGTCCAGCGTGATGCCTCGAACTGGGACAGGATCCGGTTGCGAAGGGCGAGGCCCTCGTCGAGGTCTTTGAGCCCGAGGGTGTGCTCCGCCAGGGAATCGTTGCCGAAGTAGTCGCTCTGCGCCCCGGTCGCCAGGACCAGGTAGTCGTAAGTGACAGGGCCGTGATCGGTGAGCAGCCGGCGTCGCTCGAAGTCGACGCCTGCGACTTCGGCCCGGAGGAAGTCAGCGTTTTGGAGCGGGCGGATGAGCTGCCGCACCGGGCGAGCGATCTCTCCCGGGTCTAGCAGCGCGCCCGCGACCTGGTACAGCAGCGGCGTGAAGAGGTGGTAGTTGTTGCGGTCGACCAGCAACACATCGACCGGTGCGTGCTTCAGCGCCCGCGCGCATGTGAGCCCGCCGAAGCCGGCGCCCGCGATGACGACTCGCGGTCTATTTCTCAGGTGGATTGCGCTGGCCCTTCTGCGGTGGATAGCGGCTCCGGCCACTGCTGTGGCGGCGGTTGGCCATCTTCTCGATCGCGGGCGCGCCGCCGGTGAGCTGCAGGAGCGACTTCGGGAGCTTCTGCTTTTTCTTGATGACCGGTTCGAACAAATCGCCGTGCTTCTCGACGCGCTTGAGCACCTGGTCGGAGTCGAACACCAGCAGGCTCGGATCTTTCGCCTTCAAACACTTCTCGACCTCTTCCCACGACACGGGCGTCGAGACTGTCGGCCGGGCGCGGGCGCGCAGCGAGTAGACGTTCACCGTCGTCTTGTACTGGTCGTTCTGGCTCCAGTCGATCAGGACACGCCCCGTGCGCAGCTCCTTGAGCTGCTTGTGCACCACGAGGTCGCGATGCTGATCCTCGAAGAGCTGCGCCAGGCCTTTGGACACGACCTTCGTCTCGACGTACGTGACCTTCATGTTCAAGGGGACGTACAGCTGCAGGCCTTTGGAGCCGGACGTCTTGGCGCAGCACTCGAGCCCGTGCTCGGCGAAGACGTCGCGCAGCATGAGCCCGACGCGGCAGCACTCGACGATGGTCGCGGGGGGGCCCGGGTCGAGGTCGAACACGAGCGTTCGCGGCTCGGGCAGGTTGCTGCACAGCGAGAGCGACGTGTGCATCTCGAGCGTGGCCAGGTTGGCGAGCCACACGATGGTGGGCAGGTCCTGGGCCAGGCAGTAGTACATGTCGCGGTTGTTGCCTCCGCTCCACACCTTGGCCGTCTCCACCCACTCCGGCCTGTGCTTGGGGCAGTTCTTCTCGTAGAAGAACTCGCCGTCGACGCCGTTCGGATATCGCTTGAGAGTCAGGGGGTGATCGCGCGTGTGCTGCAGGAGCACGGGAGCGATGCGCGTGTAGTAGTCGATGACCTGCGCCTTCGTGAATCCGACCTCCGGGTAGAGGACCTTCTCGAGGTTGGTGAGCTTGAGCGTGCGTCCTTCGATCTGGACCTCGACCGAGGTTTCCTTAGCCACCCTCGCGCAGCACCTCTCTGGCGGGCTTGTCGTTGCGGAAGCCCTTGAACGCCGGCGCGCGGAGCTGACCGCTGCGAGTCCATTCGACGAACTCGAACTCGCCGACGAGCTTCGGCTTCACGAAATGCGCTGCGCGCGGCGGCGAACCGACATCGAACGGGTTCTTGTCCGTGGCCAGCGCTTTCAAGTCCTTGTTCAGCACCTCGAGGATCGCGTCGGTGAAACCGGTGCCGACCTTGCCCGCGTAGGTGAACTTGCCCTTGTCGTCGTAATAAGCGACGAGCAGGGCGCCCGGATAGCCGCGGCGCTTGCCCTCGCCGTCGAGCCAGCCCGCGATCACGAGCTCCTGGCGGTTGCGGTTCTTGATCTTCTGCCACGCACCGGTGCGTCGGCCCGCCTCGTACTTCGAGTCGAGCTTTTTCGCCATGACGCCCTCGAGCCCGGCCTTGGCGCTCGCGTCCTTCATCGTCTCGCCCCCGCCCTTCTCGGACGGCGGGGTCTGCCACGAGGCGCCCGCGAGCTTCAGCCGGCTGAGCGCCTTCCGCCGGTCGGTGTACACCTGCTCCATCAGCGAGTGGCCGTCCTGCCACAGCAGGTCGAACGTCATGTACGTGACCGGGACCTCTTTCATCTTGCGCCGGATCTCCGATTCCGAGGTGAGGCCCATGCGCTGCTGGATCTCCTCGAAGCTCGGCCGCCCCTTGTCGTCGAGGGCGACGATCTCGCCGTCGAGGATCACCTCGCGCGACCCGAGGGCGCGGCCCATGGGGTGGATCTCGGGATAGCGCGGCGTGATGTCCTCTCCAGTCCGGCTCTGCAGCCGCACCCTGCCGCCCTCCACGAAGGCGATCGCGCGGATGCCGTCCCACTTGAACTCGAAGCCCCATGCGTCGTCGGGTGTCGGAAGCCTGGAGGCGAGCTTGGCCAGCATCGGCTCGATCTTCTGCGGCATGGGCTTGCGGTCGGGATCCTGCGGCGGATCCATGCGGTGGATCATCCAGTCCTGTCCCCTGGTCTGGAAGAGAACGTAGCGGCCCTTCAGCCGCTTGCCGTGGAGGTCGACCATGACCTCGCGGTCCGACCACTTGATGGGGTCGTACGTCCCTTCGTCCCAGATCAAGACCTGTCCGCCGCCGTACTCGCCCTTGGGGATCTCGCCCGCGAACTTGAAGTACTCGAGCGGATGGTCCTCCACGTGGACGGCGAGGTGGTTCTGCTTCGGATCGGGCGGGATGCCCTTGGGCACGGCCCACGAGACGCCGACGCCGTCCTTCTCCAGGCGGAAGTCCCAGTGCAGCCGCCGCGCGTGGTGCTCCTGGACCACAAACCGAGGCGCCCGAGCGGCCTTCTTCGGCACTCGAGCGCCTGGTTCCGGCGTCTTCTTGAAGTCGCGCTTGGCTTCGTATTCGGCGAGCTTTTTCGCCATCAGATGAAAGGTTAGGCTACGGCCGCTTCCTCCTCCTCGGTCACGAGCTGGACTCGCGGCTTGCCCCGCACGAAGGTGGTGGCCACGGCCGCAGCGATGAGGACCACTATGGGCAGAACCAGCGTCGGGTGCATCGCGTCGACGAAGGCGTGGGTGAAGACGAAGTGCGCGATCGCCTGGACCTGGGCGGGCAGCTGGAGGCTGGCGCCGGACTGCCCCGCCCCGACCTCGAAACCCGAGTGTGCGGCGTTGCTGAAGCCGTTGACGAACGAGGCCCGGTATTGCTCCGGAAGCTGGCCGGACGCCGCGACCGCCTGGTCGTGCAAAGCAAGGGCGAGACGGTTCTGGAGGAAGGCTCCCACGATCGCGCTCGCCAGCACGCCCCCCAGCTCCTGGATCGTGTTGATGACTCCCGACGCGACGCCGCCCAGGTGAGCTGGCAGGTCGCGCGTCCCAAGGCTGAACACGGGCGTCCAGATGAAGCCCATGCCGAGGCCGCTGGCGATGAGACCGGGCACGAAGTCCCACCGACCCGAGTTGGCGTGCGCGGCCCAGTCGATGTACCCGCTCCCCGCCGCGAGCGCGAGCAGTCCGGGAATCAAAAGGTACTTGCCGTTGACCTTCTGGCTGAGAGCCGCGGCCACGCCCGAGGTGAACATGGTCGTGAGTGGCTGAATCGCGATGGTCAGGCCGGCGTCGATCGCGCTGAGGCCGAGCACCGACTGCAGGTAGATGGTGAGCGGCAGGTAGAGGCCGAGGATCGCGAAGCCCATCGCCGCCATGACCAGCGTCATGAGGGCGAAGTTGCGGTCCTTGAAGACGGCGAAGGTCAGAAGCGGCTCCGCGTCCTGACGGCGTGACTGGTAGTAAAAGAACGCGGCGAGCAGGACGGCGCCCGCGCCGATGATCTCGGGGATCGTGACGATGCCGGTCACGATGCCCCAGTCGTAGCGCTGGCCCTCGATCAGGCCGTAGATCACGCCGAGCAGGCCTGCGGTGGCGAGGCCGACCCCGAGCAGGTCGAGCCGGTGGCGGCGTCCAGGGCGCAGGTCGGGGATGACGAGCATCGCCAGGGCGAAGACGACGACCCCGATCGGAAGGTTCACGGTGAAGATCGAACGCCAGCCGAAGTGGCTGACGAGCACGCCGCCTACCGTCGGGCCGGCGATGACGGCCAGCCCGGCGACGGTGCCGTAGATGGCGAACACGCCGCCGCGTTTCTCCGGCGCGAACAGGGTCAGCATGAGCGGCAGGCCCTGAGGGGCGAGCACCGCGGCGCCCAGACCCTGCAGCGCGCGTGCGACGATCAGCTGTGTCGGGTCCTCGGCGAGCGCGCTGAGCCCGGACGCGATCGTGAAGATGACGATGCCCGCGGCGAAGACGTTGCGCGGGCCGTAGATGTCGCCGAGCCGCGCCGAAGTGATGAGCAGGACGGCGTAGAGAAGGCTGTATGCGTTCAGCACCCACAGGACCTGGTCGAGGCTCGCGTGGAGCCCATCGAGGATCGACGGGATCGCGATGTTGACGATGGTCAGGTCGAGCAGGGTCATGAACAGCCCGAGGGCGAGCACGGCCAGCGCGGCAATCGGGTGGTTGCGGATCTTGTTCACGGTTTGAATCTCCTTTGATCAGCTGAATGCGAAGGGTTGGCGTTGCGGGGGACAGCGAAAGGCCAGCCAGCCCAGCGCCACGTACCAGGCCTGAAGCTCGACGACGAGGATTCGCTCTGTCAGCCCGGCGACGCCCGTTTGCACGCCCTGCACGGTTGGCGTGAAGGTCGCGAAGTAAAGGACTGTCAGCGCGAGCGTGAGGGGACCGGCCACGATGAGCCCGGTGCCGAGCCCGCGCCACGACGGGATTCGCCGCAGCAGAAGGCCGGCGATCGGGAAGCTCACGATCGCGCTCAGGGCAAGCGCGAACCCGACGAAGTGCATGACGAACGACTCGAGGGTGAAGAAACCGTCGAGCACGCTTCCGGCTCCCGGCAGCGCGAGCAGGCCCGCGCAGATCCAGCGTGCACGCACGCCCATCTCCGCGATGCCTTGAAAGACGCCGACAACGCCGGCGATGATCAGCAGCCCGCTGATGACGAAAGCGGCGTTCATGAAGGGGCCGGTGGGGCCCAGGCCGAGACCGCTCAGCGGCTGGCTGATCGCCGAATAGGGCGCGATTCGGGTGCCCCAAAGGCTGTACCCGGGACTGATGAAGCCCAGGACGAACCAGGCAAGGGTCAACACCAGAGGGCCGGCGACGGCGCCCAGGGCGAGCCACCGATTACTTACGGAATGTTCCATTCTCTCTCCTTTACCTAACGGTGTTAGTGGTTGATATGCGCTACAATACCCCTAACGATGTTAGGAATGCAAGTACCACTACAAGAATTAGAGGAGAATCAGCGAAAGTGAGCCCGGAAGAGGAAAAGCAGCGTGGACTGACCAGGGAGCGGCTCGTCGAGGCCGCCCTGGAGCTGATCAACGAGGATGGCCTCGAGGGGCTGTCGATGCGGGCGCTGGCCGACCGCCTGGAGGTGAAGGCCGCCTCGCTGTACTGGCACGTGCGCGACCGTCGCGAGCTGCTGGAGCTGCTGGCGGAGTCGATCCTCGAGGGCGTCGGCCACCCACGGGCGAGGCCGTCGTGGCGCGACACCGTGCTCGCGTTTGCCGACGCGCTTCGACGCCGCGTCGCGGCGCAGAAGGACGCCAACCGAATCCTGCTCGAGGTTCCCGAAGCGTTGGAGCGGAGTGGCCCCTATGCGGCGATCAAGACGCACCTCGTGGCGGGTGGCTTGCAGCCCGTCGAGGCCGGCGACCTGGCGTTGATGGTGATGACGTACGTGATCACCGACAGGGCGGTCGCAGACGCGCCCGAAACCGAAACCTCAGGCGAGGTGGCTTCGATCGCGATCGACAGCGGGTCGCGCGGCGTGATCCTGCGCGCCGGAACCCCCGACATGCAGTCGCTGATCCGGGTCCCCCATGACCAGAGCGCGGCAGCGCCGGCCGTTGTCCGGGGTGAGACGGTCGTTGTGCGGCGCCTGCGCGGAGTCGGGCGCGGCGAGATCGAGCTCAACCCGCGCCGGCCATGGCGTTTCAAGATCCAGGCCCCGACGTGGAACACGGTCCTCGACGTGGGCGGTCTCGACGTCCGCGGGATCCATGTCGACAGCGGCGCCGCGAACCTTCAGGTCTTCCTGCCGCAACCGAAGGGCGTGGTGCCGATCCACATCTCGAGCGGCGTGGTCAACGTCTCGATCCGACGGCCCGAGGGGGCGGCGATCGTAGCGCTCGCCCACACCGGTGCGTTGAAACTGAAGCTCGAAGAATTCTCCACCAAGGTCGCGGTCTTCGACGTGAACTGGCAGACCCCGGGTGCCCCGGAGGCGCGCAGCCGCTATGAGCTCGAGATCAGCGGAGGCGTCGTGGACCTCAACCTGGGCACCTACACGCCGAAGGTCGGACTCGTCGACTCACCGCCGGCCGAGCCCAAGCCGAAGGGCAAGCCCGCCTCAGCGCTAGAGATCCTGCTCGATGGAGTGGAGGCCCGAACGAAGTCGCGCTAGTTCGACGGGACAGGTGTAGGCTCACCGCGGCGTCATTGACAAAGCAAATTCCGTGTATGGCGCCTGGGTGTTCGAGCGCTGCCACAGACAGGCGCGAACGCTCTCTCAATGAAGCCACGACCGGTGCGGTTGTGCAACTGAACTGGCGGTTGTGTGGAGTACACGCTGCTGAGTACGACGCCGACCCGGACGCTTTCCTCCGACGTATGGCCGCCTTCTCGATGAAGCACTCGCGTGATGCGTGAGTGTCTGCGCGGAGAATCAGAGGTGGCGCTCCGCTTGAACCACCGGTCTTAAGGGCATCGCCGCCGATCCGAGGCGGGCCTCGAGGTCCGGTTGGTCTCGAGCGGTAGCATTGTGCCGATTCGGATAGGGACCGTTGAGCGAAAGGGAAGAACGTCGCCGTTACGCGCGCTGCTCCTTCTGCGGTAAGGGTCAGGACCAGGTGCGCAAGCTGATCGCTGGCCCAGGTGTCTTCATCTGCGATCAATGCATCGACCTTTGCCGGGAAGTTCTTGAGGATGACAAGCGCCCAGCCGGCACGAGAAAACGGAAGGCGCTCTCTGCTGATCCGCAACGCCGCGAATCATTTGAGCTCAGCGCGCATGAGCTTGAGTTCGCAATTCTGTTTGCCCACGGCATGGGCGTCGAGGCTATAAGCAGCTGCGTCGGGCTGAACTCGCGTGTTGTCGAAGTAGCCCTCATGAAGGCGTACAAGAAGATGAGCGCCTCGCCGAACGTTCGAGTCGCGTCCCTCCATCGACGCCAGGTGCACGACTGGTTGAGCGAACGCGGTCTGTTACCCGACCGGCGCGAGTCGGAGGCAATCGTGGCCAGGGCAATATCGGCCCAACGCGAATCTGAGACGGTGCTGGATCGGGCGATGTCAGCAATGGAGAACGCTTCAAGTCCCTGGCCCAGGTGGATGCGTCGGTGGGTGAGCTCTTTGAGCCGTCAACCCAGCGATCGTGACCGCCTCGAAAAGCGCTCGGCGGAGGAGATGGCGATGTTAAAAAAGGCACTCAGGGCCATTCGCAAACCGTTTCCCCGCGAAGAGTGACCGCCGCGCCAGGCGGGGGTATGGCGCAGGGCCGAGCGTGAAGCGCTGTTAACAGGCTGGGTTCCCATTGTGAGGGCAAGTTCGTAGCCTCCGCCGAAACGCACAGGAGGCGCACATGCTCTTTCTCGCCGGCGAACCCGACATCACACCCATCGTCAACCTGATCAACACGTGGATCCACATCGGCCAGGCGCTCGTCGGATCCATCGGCGCGCTCGCGTTCATCTTCGCGTTCATCTGGAAGATCACCGCCGTGGAGACAAAGTCAGCGCTCGCCGCCAAGCAGTGGATCCAGCGCATCGTGGTCGGCACGATCGGCGTGGAGGTCGCGAGCTCGCTGGTCGGAATCCTCACCAGCTCGGTGCCTACGCACTGATCGATGGACTGGCTCCACGAGCTCTACGTCGAGCTCAGCAGGATCGAAGGCTATCTCTACACGATCGTCCACCCGAACCTGATCCTCGCGAGACTGCTGGACGACAGCGTCGGCCTCCTGCTCAACGTCTGGTTCAAGTTCATCCTCAGCACGACCGACTTCGAGACGGGTGGCGATTTCGTGACTGCCGCTGTCATCCAGCGCTTTGAGCCCAAGGTGCAGATGGTCGCCGACGCTGCGCTCGTCCTCGTCGCGCTGTGGGCCTCGTACCGAATCATGTGGGGCCACGGCCTCTTCACCCAATACACCGCGCGGATCCTGCTGCCGCGGCTCTTCATGGCCGCGGTTTTGATCAACTTCGCGATGCCTCTGTTCCAGATGGGCGTGGGCGCGACCAACGCGATGAGCCAGGCGGTGCAGAGCTTCAACACGCACGACGACCTCTCGACTCTCGCCGCCGGCATCATGCACAACGCCAACGAGGGCACGTGGGAGGTGATCACCACGGGAGCGCTGGCCGCGGGCTATGGCGTGTTGGCGATCGCGTACCTCGTCCGCTACGCGGTGCTCATCGTGCTCGCGATCACTGCGCCTTTCGCAGGCCTTCTCTTCATGCTGCCCGAGACGAACCACCTCTCGAAGATGTGGGTTTCCCACTTCACGACCAACCTCTTCATGCAGCCGGCGCAGCTCTTCGTGCTCTCGATCGGGTTTGGGCTCGAGCACGACGGCGTGAGCCCGGTCCACCACCTGTTCGCTCTGGCCTCGCTGCTGGTCGTGTTCAAGGTTCCTGGGGCGATGGGCGGGACGGAGAAGGCGGCGCACAAGCTCGAGTCGGTCGTGCACCACTCGTTCGTCCAGATCGGTCACGCGCTCGCGAAGGCTTAGATGCGACTGCTTGCCATCGCCGCGCTCGGGATGACGGTCTGGCTGGTGGCCGCGACCCAGGTGCCGGTCCAAATCCGGCTGCCCGTGGAAAGCGTCGTCATCGGGGCCACGGTGACGCAGCCGTTCGGCTGCACGACTCTGGAGCTGGAACCCTTCGACGCGCTGTGTCCGTGGCACCACACACACACTGGGATCGATCTCGCGGCTCCTGCCGGCACCGAGGTGCACTCGGCGACGGAAGGCGTCGCGATGGTCGGCTTCGATCCCGCCGGGGCAGGCAACTTCGTCGCGGTGACGGTCGACGCACACGTGCGCGTCCTGTACTGCCACCTTGCCGCCTTCCTGGTTGCCGCTGGCCAGGCGGTGACCCCGGGGCAGGTCGTCGGACTTCTCGGCGCGACCGGGCTGGCGACCGGTCCGCACGTCCACCTCCAGGTCAACGTCGACGGCCATCCGGTCGACCCGATCCCATTCCTCGCCTCTTAACAACCTGGGTAGGCGCCGGCGCAAGGCGCGCTTAGCCTGGAACCAATTTCACGGAGGTGATGCGATGGTCAACAAGGTCACTCTCATCGGCAACCTGGCGGCGGAGCCCGAGGTCAAGGCGACGCCCAAAGGCACGTACGTCGCCAAGCTGCGGCTGGCGACCAACACTTACATCGGCAAGGACGACGAGGGCAACGTGCGCGAGCAGACCGAGTTCCACCACCTGGTGGCGTTCGGCAAGACCGCCGAGTTCGCCGGTCAGTACCTGCACAAAGGCAGGCTCGTCTACGCCGACGGAAGGCTGCAGACCAACAGCTGGGAGGACACGGGCGGTCAGAAGCGGTCGCGGACCGAGATCGTGGTCGACAGCCTGAAGCCGCTCGGACCGAAGCCGCAGGAGGCCGCGGCGTAGGTTCGAACTTCAAGACAAGGCGGGTCCTCGGGCTGTAACGTTGTAATCAATGCCCGAGGACATCCGCTCCTGGTTCGCGTCTCGAATTCCGGCCGGCTGGTTCGCCGGCCTACCCGAAGTCACGGCCGACGGCGAGGAGATCCTCGTCATGGGCACGCTCCCCGACGTGGAGCTGGCCGCCGGCACCTCAGAGGAAGCCAGGGCCGCCGCCCGGTCGGCCAGGATCGAGCGCTTCCGCGAGGAGTCCCGGGATGACCGGATCCGGATCGCCCGCGAGGCGGAGCGCCAGTTCCGGCGCAAGGTCGCGTGGGGAGCCCGGTCCGGCGACGAGGTCAAGGTGTTCACCACCCTGAGCGTGCCGGTCATGACGCGTCTCCGGATGCCCGAGCGCTCGATCCTCGACACCCTGGTGGCGGGGGGCGTCGCCCGCAGCCGAAGCGAGGCGCTCGCCTGGTGCGTGCGCCTGGTCGGGATGCACCACGACGACTGGATCAAGGGCTTGCGGGACGCCCTCGTCAAAGTGGACGAAGTTCGCAGTAAGGGACCGAAGAACTAGTTAGTCCCGTTGATACTTGTGCCCACTTTGATCGCCGAAGGCGAACGCAAGCACGTCGTCGTGATCGGCGCGGGCCCCGCCGGGCTCACCGCCGCCTATGAGCTGCTGAAGCAGGATGTGCCGGTCACCGTGGTCGAGAAGGACCCCGTGCAGGTGGGAGGACTGGCCAGGACCGCGGTCCACGATGGCTACCGGTTCGACATCGGCGGCCACCGCTTCTTCTCCAAGAACGCGGAGGTCGAGAACCTCTGGACCGAGATCCTCGGTCCCGAGATGTTGACCCGGGGCCGGCTGTCCCGCATCTACTACCGCGGCCGTTTCTTCGCCTACCCGATTAAGGCCGGCAACGCGCTGTTGAACCTGGGCCCGGTCGAGGCGGTGCGGTGTCTTGCCAGCTACGCGCGAGCTCGGCTCCAGCCCGTGAAGAACCCGAGGAACCTGGAGGACTGGGTCCGCAACCAGTTCGGCTGGCGGCTGTTCAGCATCTTCTTCAAGACCTACACAGAGAAGGTCTGGGGCATCAGCACGAAAGAGCTCTCCGCGGACTGGGCGGCGCAGCGGATCAAGAGCCTTGACCTGTGGGTGGTTCTGCGCACCGCGTTGCTCCCGGGACGCAGGTCAGGCAAGCGCGGCGAGATCGTGACCACGCTGATCGACAAGTTCCGCTACCCGCGCCTCGGTCCAGGCCAGATGTGGGAGCGCGTGGCGGAGACCAGCGCCGCGAAGGGCCACCCGGTCCTGCTCGGCAGGTCGGTGGAGAGGATCACTCACGAGCGCGGTGCGGTGACCGCGGTCACTACGAGCACCGAAGACGGCGCCACCGAAACTCACCGCGGCACTCACTTCATCTCCAGCATGCCGATGCGCGAGCTCGTGGCGAAGCTGGATCCGCCCGCGCCGGAAACAGTCCGCACGGCGGCGGAGTCTCTGGGCTATCGCGACTTCATCAGCATCGCGCTGATGATCGATCGTGCGAACGTGTTCCCCGACAACTGGATCTACATCCACGACCCGGGCGTGCGCGTCGGGCGGATTCAGAACTTCAAGAACTGGAGCCCGGACATGGTGCCGGACCAGTCCAAGACATGCCTGGGTCTCGAATACTTCTGCTTCGAGGGCGACGGACTCTGGACGATGAAGGATTCAGAGCTCATCGCGCTGGCGACCGAGGAGCTGGGCCGTCTCGGCATCTGCTCGGCGGCCGAAGTCTTCGACGGCGTGGTGGTCCGCCAGCGCAAGGCGTATCCCGTCTACGACGACGGGTACGAGGAGCGTGTCGCGGTCGTGCGCGACTACCTGGCCGCCGCGCTCCCCAACCTGTACCTGGCGGGGCGTAACGGCATGCACAAGTACAACAACCAGGACCATTCGATGATGACCGCGCTCCTGGTGGCGCGACAGATCGCGAACGGCTCCCCGCTAGACCCGTGGAAGGTCAACGCCGACGCGGTCTACCACGAGGACATCAGGGCCGGCGAGCGCGACCTGGGCGGCCGCCTCGTTCCGGAGCGGGTCTCGGCCTCTTAGGCGGTCCTCGGTCGGGCGAAGTTGAAGGCGATGAACGACGCGACCGCAAGCACCCCGAAGAGAATTGCGTGCTTGTAGTGATTCCCCGGCCCCGAGGTGAAGAGCTGCAGCACGCCGAGTGCGTACAGGGCCGCCGCCACCACGCAGATGAGCCCGACCAGCAGAAAACCGTATGCGAGCGGAGTCGATTTCACGCTTTCAAGGTTAACAGTGCCAGGCTGAGCAGCCCGGCGGCGATGCAGTACAAGCCGTACGGGTCGAGCCGGCCTGAACGGAAGTAGCGCAGCAGGAAACGCGCGCTCGCGTAGGCCGCGATGCCGGAGAGCACCGCGGCGGCGAGGTACTCGGCGATCGGCACCCCGCTGGCGAAAAGCGACGGCACCTCGACGATCCCGGCACCGAGGATCACGGGCGTGGCCAGAAGAAAAGAGAAGCGCGCCGCCTCCTCGTGCCTGAGCCCGGCCACCAGGCCGCCTCCGATCGTGACTCCTGAGCGCGAGATCCCCGGCACGAAGGCGAGCGCCTGGCAGGCGCCGACGATCGCCGCGGCGCGAAAGCTGATCCGCTCGGCTGATGCGAAATGCGCCTCCTGCTCGGCGCGTGATCCGGTCACGAGCGCAGCACGCCGCTCGGCGCGGCGCCTCAAGGACTCGAAGCCGAGCATCAGCACTCCGTTGACGACGAGAAACCCGGCGGCCTCGTACGGGCTGGCGAACAGCGCCTTGATGCGCGACTCCAGGAGCACGCCGAGGATCGCCGCCGGGATGGTGCCCACGAGGAGCAGCATGGCGAGTCGCTCGGCGTCGTTTTCCATCCGGCCGCGGATGGCGGCACTGACGAATCCGCGGATGATCGCGACCCACTGGTCGCGGTACAGGATCAGGAGCGCGGTCGCCGTCCCGATGTGGAGCAGGACGAGGAAAGGCAGAAACGACGGGTCGGACTGCTTGAAGCTCCAGTGCAGCAGGCTCGGCACGAGCACGGCATGTCCGAGTGAGGAGACCGGGAACAGCTCGCTCGCGCCCTGCAGCAGGCCCATGAACAATGCCTGCCACAGACTCACTGGTTAGATTGTCAGGCAATGGCTCGTCTGGCCGCCATGAACCCGGCGATCAAGCACCTCGACGAATCGGCGGCACGAGCCAAGACCGCCGAAAGTCTCGGTTACGAATCGGTCTGGACATCCCAGCTCCCGCCGGCGCGAGACGCCTCGCTGGTCCTGGCCGCGTACGCCGCGGGCACAGAGCGCATAAAGCTTGGGACGGCCGTTCTCCCGATCTACACGCGGCACCCCACCGCGATGGTGCAGATGGCGGCATCGCTGGACGAGATCTCAGGCGGCAGGTTCATCCTTGGCATCGGCGTCAGTCACAAGGTGACGGTCGAGGGCATGTGGGGCATGCGGTTGGAACATCCCGTGGACGCCATGCGCGAGTACCTCACGATCGTCACGACCAGCTTCCGCGGGGGTGGCTGCAGCTTCGAGGGCCGGTTCTTCACAGCGCGCTGGGCTTATGCCGCGCCACACCGACCCGACATGCCGGTCATGATCTCTGCCCTCAGTCCGCGCATGCTGGAGCTCGCGGGCGAGCTCGCTGACGGCGTGGTGCTCTGGATGTGCACGCCGCGATACATCAAGGAGCAGGTCGTCCCGATGGTCACGGCCGGGCGGGCGAAGGCGGGCAAGTCGCTCGAGGGCTTCGACATCGTCGCCGCGGTGCCGGCTTCGCTCACGTCAAATCGCGAGCTTGCTTTGGGCGTCTTTCGGCTGACGGTCAACACATACGCGAGCCTGCCGTACTACCGAAAGGCGCTGGATGCGGTCGGGTTCAAGGAAGAGCTCGATGCAGGAAACCCGAGCGACGCGCTGCTGGACGAGCTCGCGGGTATCGGAGATGAAGAGCAGGTAAGGGGTGCGATCCGACGCTATCGCGAGGCTGGGGTCACACTCCCGGCAGTCGGTCCATTCGCCGGACACGAAGGGGCAAAGGGTTACGAGGCGACGCTGGAGGCTGCCGCGTCGGGCTAGAGCTTGCCGGTGGCTGCGCCCAGGAGCTCCCGGGCGGTGGAGAACTCGCGATGGACCGAGGCGTCCTCGGCGCTCTCGAGCATGCGGACCACGTCTTTCCATCGCTCCGCGTCGCGCTCGTGCAGTGCGGCGCGGACCTGGCCGATGGCCTGCGTCGCGAAGAGCAACCCTCCGCCCGGGTTGTCCAGGATGTCGCGCGCGATGCCGAGCTGACCCTGCGCCCAGCCGACGATCTCGTCGCCCGGATGTGTCTCGAGCGGTTTCGGACGGAGGACTTCCATGCGGGTCTATTCTCCGGCAAGCGCGCGAAGCGATTCAACGGTCAGCCGGTATACCGTCCACTCGGCGTTCGGTTTCGCGCCGAGGCCCTCGTAGAACCTGATCGCCTCCTTGTTCCAATCGAGCACCGCCCACTCGAGGCGCCCGCAGCCGCGGTCGACCGCCGTCTGCGCCAACCGCTCGAGCAGCGCCCTTCCCACGCCGTGGCCACGCTGCTCCGGGACGACGAAGAGGTCCTCGAGGTAGATGCCGGGCTGGGCGAGGAAGGTCGAGAAGTTGTGAAAGAAGAGCGCGAAGCCGGCCGGCTCACCGTCGACCTCAGCGATCAGCGTCTCCGCGTAGCGGCGCTCTCCGAACAGCGCGTTGGTGAGCTTCTCCTCGGTCATCATGACCTCGTCCTCCAGCTTCTCGTATCGCGCGAGGCCCCGGATCAGCTCGGCGATCAGCGGGACGTCGGCGAGGTCTCCCGGCCGGACGCGGAGGGTCATTTTGGCCGGTCCCGTAGCCGGAACACGAAGCGCATCGCGCCGTGCGTGTCGGAGAAGCTCGCGATCTTGTTGTCCACCAGGCCGGCCGCCAGCCCGCCTTCGATGAGGTCAGTGTCACGCAGCGGACTGCCTTTGCCTTTGCGCCGGATGACCCAGATCGCGCCGTTTGGCTCGATCCAGCTCTTCACCTGCTTCAGGCGCTGCAGGTCGCGGACGTCCTTGGCACCGACGAACACGATGTCGCAAGGGGTTCGCGGCTTGCCGAGGACGACGTCCCTGGTCCTCGCGCGAAGCAGCTCCAGGAAGCCGGGGTCGTCGAGGTCCACGACCGCAACCCTGGAACCTGGTTTCACGCCGAGCTTGTCAAGGAGCGGTTTTGTCGTTTCCGCCACGCACTGCTCCGAAAACGATCACACCCAGCAGCCAACCTCCGTACGCCCCCGCGATCGCCAGGACGATGACCGGGATCGGGTTGCCGACGCGGCTCGAGAGCAAACCCCCCAGCCCGGCCATGGCGAGGAACACCAATGCTCCGGCAATCCCGCCCGCCACCGCGCCGATAAGAGATGGAGCGGTGCTGCTCGGTCTCAGACCTCGATCACCTGCAGGTCTTTCACGGCGCCGGTCGTGGTGCCCGAGTACACGTGGTTGAAGAGGAACCGAGTGTCGGGATGGCGCTTCCTCAGCTTGGCCGCGTTCTCCCAGCTCATGTGGCTGAAGATGTCGCCCGGTCCTGTGGCCTCGACGATGGCGACGTCTGCGCCATCGACCAGCGCGTCGAGTGGCGCCGTCGGCTCGGTGTCGCCCGAGTAAGCGACGACCTTGCCGTCGACGTGGATCCGGTAGCCATTGCTGCCCATCGTCCCGTGGTCGAGCTTCACGGTCTCGTACCGGACGCCCCCGACGGTGCCGTTCGGCTTTGCCGTGAGGTAGCGCACTTTGAATTGGGGACGCATCACGCGCTTCCAGTCAGGCCCCCAGCTGACCTCCCACAGCTTCTCGAGGTAGTCCTCGACGCCGGCAGGGCCGACGAACGTGATTGGCCGGCGATCGACGAACACGCGATGCAGGACGAAGGGGGGAAGACCGAGCGTGTGGTCGCCGTGGAAGTGGGTGATGAACACGACGCTGATGTCGCCCGGGTCGACGCCCAGGCGGTGCATGTGCGGCAGAAGGGGCGCGCCGCCGTCCAGCAGCACGCGGCCGTCGACCACGACGGCCCCGTTGTAGCGGTCGAGCGAAAACGCCGCCCCGCTACCGAGGAACGCGAGCTTTACGCGACCGTTACCGCTGGATTGAGATAGACGTCCTGAATCGCGTGTAGTAATTCGATGCCCTCCTTCATCGGGCGCTGGAACGACTTCCGGCCGCTGATCAGACCCATCCCGCCCGCGCGTTTGTTGATGACGGCGGTGCGGACAGCCTCTTTCAGGTCCGTCGCGCCCTTGCTCTCACCCCCCGAGTTGATGAGACCGGCCCGCCCCATGTAGTTGTTGATCACCTGGTAGCGGCAGAGATCGATGGGGTGGTCCGTCGAGAGCTTCGTGTACACCGCCGGCGAGGTCATGCCGAAGCCGATGACCTCGAAACCGCGGTTGGTCGTGGGCAGCTTCTGCTTGATGATGTCGGCCTCGATCGAGACGCCGAGGTGGTTGGCCTGGCCCGTCAGGTCGGCGGCCGCCTCGTAGTTCACGCCATCCTTCTTGAAGGCCGGGTTCCGCACGTAGCACCACAGCACAGTCGCCATGCCGAGCTCATGCGCCTCGTGAAATGCGACGGCGATCTCCTGCAGCTGGCGATCCGACTCGGCCGAGCCGAAGTAGATCGTGGCGCCGACCGCGACAGCACCCATCTCCCAGGCTTCCCTGACGGTCCCGAAACGGATCTGGTCGTAGTGATTGGGGTAGGTAAGGAGCTCGTTGTGGTTGATCTTGCAGATGAACGGGATCTTGTGGGCGAACCGCCGGGCGACCGAGCCGAGGACGCCGAACGTCGAGGCCACGGCGTTGCAGCCGCCCTCGACCGCCAGCTCGACGATCCTGGCCCCGTCGAAGTAGATGGGGTTCGGCGCGAACGAAGCGCCGGCGCTGTGCTCGATGCCCTGGTCGACCGGCAGGATCGAGAGGTAGCCGGTGCCGGCCAGGCGCCCGTGGTCGAGCAGGGACTCCAGGCTTCGGAGGACCCGGGTGGGTCGGTCGCTGTCCTTCCAGACCCGGTCGACGAAGTCGCCGCCCGGCAGGTGCAGCTGCTCCTTCGGCACGGTTTGACATTTGTGCTCCAGGAGGTCGCCGGCGTCGCCTCCCAGGATTTCTTCAATCTTCTCGAGGGATCCCCTGGTCACTGTTGCCATCATTGCCTCTTACACATTTGATTAGCTTGTTCCGCACGATCTCGAAGGTCTATCCGTCACTCTATAGTGCGCCGATATGACACAGCGGGCCAGCGATCTGCTCGCCGAGGTGGCGGACCGGCTGTCGGATGACGCCTCCCAGAGCGGGCTGGTGGCAGCCGAGGCGGTCAGGGCGCTCGAGCCCGAGATCCTGCAGGGCTTCAAGGACTCCACCGACGAGCTGGTCAAAATGTCGGTGGACTTCCTCAGGGCCCTGTTCCGCTCCCTGAAGCCGAATTCGAATCTGCCCTGGCCCGAGTACTACACCGAGGCCCGCGAATTCGCCCGCCGCTACGCCGAAAAAGGCGTCCCCCACGAGTCCCTGTCGGAGGGCCTTGCCGTCTTCCGCCGGACGGTCATCGCCCGAGTCACGGAGGAGCTCGGCGACAGCCAGTACGGCGACGAGGTCCTGCTGCTCGCCCAGAGCCGGCTCGGTGACGTCATCGAGCACCTCAACTCGAGCTTCATCCGGGGCTACCTGGACTACACGGAGAGCAAGCACCACGCACGGCAGAGCGAGCTGCATGGCCTGTACCACATCGCCAGCGCGCTCGGCCGCTCGTTGGACGTCAGCGAGATCGCCGAAGTCGGCCTGCGCGAGACCCTGAAGGTGCTCGGCCTGCAGGCGGGTGCGGTCTGGGTACGAGAGGGCGCCCGGCTCAAGCTGGCCAAGACGATCGGCCTGCAGCCCGGCGAGGAGGAGGAGTTCTCCGAAACCGGCCGCTCCGGCCTGATGAGGGTGGTCGAGGTGGCCTCGGGACCCGCCGAATCGCGCGTCGACCGCATCGCCGGCGAGTGGAGCGCGATCCGCGCCGAGCTCCGGACGAAAGGCGTGTTGTTGGGCGCGATGACCGTGGCGACCCGGTTGCCCCGGACCTTCGAGACGAGCGACCTCGCATTCGTCGCGGCGGTGGCCGACCAGATCGCGGTCGCGCTCGACCGGGCACGCCAGCACACCAAGGAGGCGCGCACCGATTTCCTCACCGGGCTCGCCAACCGGCCGGAGTTCGAGCGGGCGATCGACCGCGCGGTCGCGTCCGCGGAGCGGCACAAGCGCCGGCTCGCCCTGATGATGATCGACCTCGACAACCTGAAGGACATCAACGACACATACGGCCACCACGTGGGCGACGAGGCGATCCGCGTGCTTGCGGCGGAGCTGCAGAGGGCGGTCCGCGCCACCGACACCTGCGGCCGGCTGGGCGGCGACGAGTTCGGCGTCGCGATGCCCGACGCGGACGAGCGCGACGCGCGAGAGGTGGGCATCCGTGTGCGCGAGGCGCTCGACCACCTGAACCGCACCGCGAAGCTGCCCGTGCCGGTGGAGTTCAGCATCGGGATCACCGCGTGGCGTCAAGGTCTCGACTGGCAGGCCATGTACCAGTCGGCTGACAAGGCGCTTTACGTGGACAAGCGCCGCCGGCACGCGGTCAAGAAGAGGCTCGGGGAAGCTCGCGTCTGACGGAGCCCCTCCGACCCTGCCCGTCCGTCGGCTGCGCCGCCACCTCCCCATAAATGGGGAGGACAAGGCCACCTCCCCATGAATGGGGAGGACAGGGCAAGATCCTCGACGCGGCGTTCTTCGACCGGGAGACGACCGCCGTCGCCCGGGACCTGCTCGGCAAGGTCCTCGTGCGCCGGCTCGACGGTGGCACGCTGTGGGGCCGCCTCGTCGAGGTCGAGGCGTATCTCGGTCCCGACGACCTGGCGGCGCACTCGAGGGGCGGCCGCCGCACGCCGCGCACCGAGGCCATGTTCGGCCCGCCCGGCCACGCCTACGTCTACTTCACTTACGGGATGCACTGGTGCCTGAACTTCGTCACGCGCGAGGCGGGCGTCCCGCAGGCGGTGCTGGTGCGCGCGCTGGAACCGGGGCCTGGAGTCGGACGCTGTGGCGGTCCGGGGCTCGTGACGCGAGCGCTGCACATCGACCGTGCGCTGAACGGTGCCCCTCTCAGGCCTCCCGACCTCTACGTGGTCGACGACGGGGCCACGCCACGACGGATCTTCGTCACGCCGAGGATTGGAGTCCAGGGCACCGGCCGCTGGGAGAAACGGCTCCTCCGCTACGTCGTGGATTCGCCTGCCTTATCGAGGCCACTCCGGAGGAAAAGGGTCCGGCCGCGGTAGCTTCTCCCACTCGGCGCGTCCGGGAGCAAAGACGTCCACCACCGTGGCGCCCTGCGGCCCGGCGACCGCGTCGTGCGGCACGTGGCTGGGGATCGCGTATGTGTCGCCAGGGTGCAGCTCGCGTTTTTCGCCTCCGATGGTGAATGTCATCGAACCCCGGATCACGAACCCAAGCTGCTCGTTTTCGTGGTGATGCTCGGCAACGGTCGCATTCGGTCCCAGGTCGACAGCGGCGAGCGTCATCCTCTCGCCGTTGACGACTCGAGCGGTGACGCCCTCCCAGATGGCATACGGTCGCAGCTCGGCCAGCGGACGGAACGTCTGCGTTTTCATTCCACGACTCGGTCGATGATCGTCGCGGTGCCCAGCCCGCCGCCGCAGCACATCGTCTCCAGGCCGTAGCGGAGATCTCGGCGCTCGAGCTCATAGAGCAGGCGGTTCATCAGGATCGCTCCGGATGCACCCAGCGGGTGGCCCACCGCGATGGCGCCGCCGTTCACGTTGGTCTTCTCGAGGTCGGCGCCTGTCTCCTTCTGCCACGCGAGCACGACCGAGGCGAACGCTTCGTTGACCTCGAAGAGGTCGATGCTCTCGAGGTCAAGGCCCGCGCGCTTCAGCACCGCCGCCGTGCCGGGGATCGGCCCCTCGAGCATCAGCACTGGATCGGTGCCCACCACCGCCTGCGCGCGGATGCGTGCCCGCGGCTTGAGCCCGAGCTGCTTTGCCTTCTCGAGCGACATGAGGAGCACGGCGGCCGCGCCGTCCGAGATCTGGCTCGAATTGCCGGCCGTGATCGAGTGCTCGGGGTTGAACGCGGGCTGGAGCGCCGCCGTGGACTCGTACGTCGCGTTCGCGCGGATCCCCTCGTCGCGGTCGAAGATCTCAGTGCGGCCGTTGGAGATGTCGACCGGCATGATCTGCGACTTGAAGTAGCCCTTCTCGGTCGCCTTGTGCGCGCGGCGGTGGCTCTCCACGGAGAACTCGTCCATCGCCTGGCGCGAGATGCCGTACTTGCGCGCCATCAGCTCCGCCGAGATGCCCTGAGGCACCAGGTCGTACAGCTCCATCAACTCCGGTGGAAACGGCGTGCCGGGGGACACCGCGTTGGAGCCCATCGGCACCCGGCTCATCGATTCGACACCGCCGGCGATCGTGATGTCGCATACGCCCGACTGAATCAGGTTGGCCGCGAAATGGATCGCCTGCTGGCTCGATCCACACTGGCGATCGACGGTGGTCGCCGGCGTCGTCACGGGAAAACCCGCGGTGAGCCACGCGTTGCGCCCGATGTTGAGGCTCTGCTCGCCGGCCTGTCCGACGCAGCCGAAGACCACGTCGTCGACCTGGTCAGGCTCGATGCCCGCGCGGCGCACGACATCTTTGAGGACGAGCGACCCGAGGACGACCGGGTGAATCTCGTGGAGCTTTCCGTTGCTCTTACCGCGGGCGATCGGCGTGCGGACGGCTTCGACGATGACGACCTCGCGCATTTTCAGAGCACCTCCAATAACGACTGACGAGTCGCCGTGTCAAGCCACCAACATTTGCCTGGCGATAGCATTTTTTTTGCTGTTGACGTGCCCATAGGCTCCTGTTAACTTTCGCGACGCCCCAAGCGGCTGAGTACGGTAAACCTGAGGATACCGAACGTCGAGTAGGTGGAAGGTCCGGGGCAACCCGGGATGGAAACCGAAAAACGCATAGGGGACTTCAGGGTAAACAGGAAGGTCTCTTGGGGCATTACTTTTCCCCAGAACTCCCACACGGGCGATTCAATTCGAATAGCCCGTTTTGGACGCCTTAAAGCAGGCTTTGTCCACAGCTTCCGCGCCGAAGGCAGCACCCCTCCTCCTGAGCCTTCTGACCCCGGCGGCCAGCCGCCCGACGGGGTCCGGGTCTTCGTAGCGAAGCCACCGGTACGCATCCGGGGCGGACCATGGCTTGCCGGTGGACTCGTAGAGCCTGCGGTGGCTGTCGACGACCGCCTCTTCCACGTCCTTTAACACTCCGGAGCCGACGAGTTCCGCAAAATCCTGCCCGGCCATCCACGCCAGGAGGCGCTCCAGCCGCCGCCCGGGGTCAGGCGACGGGACCTGGCGCCGCGGTGGGAATGTCGTAGACGCTGGCGCGCAGAGTGCAGATGAAGGGCAGGTTGCGGTACAGCTCGCGGTAGTCGAGCCCGTACCCGACCACGTAGTCGTTCGGGATCTGGAACCCGACGTAGCGCAGCGGCACCTTGACCAGGCGCCGGAGCGGGCGGTCCAGCAGGGTCACGACCTCGAGCGACGCCGGTTTGCGCCCGCGCAGCTCCGACAGGACGTAGTCGAGCGTGAGGCCGGTGTTGATGATGTCTTCCACCAGGAGGACGTGCCGGCCTTCGATCGGATAGTCGACGTCGCGCGCGATCTTGACCCGCTCCTGGGGCAGGGCGCCGGCGTAGCGCTGCAGGTCGAGGTAGTCGACGACGAATGGAACCTTGATCTGTCGCGCGAGGTCGGCCAGGAAGAAGGTGATCCCCTTGAGCACTCCAACCAGCACGATCGATTGCCCGCGGTAGTCGCGTGAGATCTTTCTGCCCAGCGCGCGCACGCGGGTCTCGAGCTCAACCGGCGAGATGAGGATCTCGCCGACGTCCTCCTTGCGCAGGTGCTGCACCTCGAGCGCGCCGTAACCGGCCTTGGCGAGCAGCTGCTGGTAGTCCTTGCGGTAGAGAAGCCGGATGTTGAGCTCGGGATAAAGCTCGCGAAGCATGCGCACCTTTCGGTTCTTCGGCGTGACGAGCGACTGCTTCATCGTCGTCAGCTCGATGTACAGGTCGTGCTCGGGGAGGTAGAAGTCCGGCGTGAACATCTCGGCGACGCGCTCGCCCTCCCATGCGATGGGAAACGACACCGGCTCGTACTGCCAGCGGATGCGGTAGTAATCGAGAAAGCGGCCGAACTCCTGCTCGGACGGGTGGGCGAACTCAATGCGCGAGTGAGCGGGGCCCGAGCGCCTGACCAGGCGCGAACGCTGCCTGACCGGGCGGCGCCATTTCTGTGGGACGGACGTTTGCGTGGACGACGACGCCAAGGAAACGTTTGTGATTGTACTCTCGGCAATTGGAGGCATCCCGATGAGCACACCGGCGCAGCGGATGGTCGCCGAGCAGCTGCGTCCGCACGGCGTGACGGACGAACGCGTGCTGGAGGCGATGGCGTCGGTTCCGCGTGAAGAGTTTCTCGCGCCTCGAATGCGCCGCCATGCGTACGAAGACCGCGCGCTCGCCATCGAATGCGGTCAGACGATCTCCCAACCGCTTGTCGTCGCGTTGATGATCCAGGCCGCCTCCCCACAGGCCGACGAGATCGCGCTCGAGGTCGGCACCGGATCGGGGTACGCAGCCGCCGTCCTGAGCCGGCAGTCCCGCCGTGTCATCACCATCGAACGCGAACCTGCGCTGGCCGAGCACGCGTCTGAAACCCTGCGCCGGCTCGGCTTCGCCAACGTCGAGGTGGCGGTCGGCGATGGGAGTCTCGGCTGGCCCGCCGAGGCTCCCTACGACGTGATCCTGGTCGCGGCCGCGGCGCGTGACGTGCCGCAGGCCCTTCTCGAACAGCTGGCCGACGGCGGGCGGATGGTGATCCCCGTCGCCACCTCCGCGGACGAGCCGCAGGACCTCCGCCTGTACGTGCGCCAGGGCGACGACGTGGTCAGCCGCTCGCTGTTCCCGGTCCTCTTCGTGCCGCTACGGACTGGCTGAGGCTTTCGGCGAAGGCGACGGCGATGGATTTGGCGCGGTTCCGGTCGAGCCGGTGATCGCCTCGATCTGGGCGAGCAGCTGGCCCACCGTCTGCATCTCGGTGCCGAAAGTCGCGAGGTCGCCGCGCGCGAGGGCGGCGTAGGCGGCCTTGTAGTGCTGGTTCGCCTGGGCGACCAGGCTCTGCAGCTGCGCGAGCTGGGCCGCGGTCAGGGTTGTGACCGGGGGCTGATTGGGAGTCGTGGGCGGGGCGTTGCCGACGAGCTGCTGGATCGCCTGGTCGAGGGTCGTCGTGTAGACGACGCTGTCCTGGGTTGCCAGGATGATGCGCTTCAGCTCGGGAAGGCTGGACGCCTGGTTGGCCCGCAGGTAGATCGGCTCGAAGTAGAGGAATGAGTTGCCGATCGGCACGACGAGCAGGTTGCCCTGCTGGACCTGCGATCCCGCCTGGTGGAAGAGCGTGAAGTCCGCCGAGATCGTCGTGTTCTCGTTGATCCGGTTGGCGACCTGCTGGGGCCCGAAGATCGTCTTGTCCTTGGGCAGCACGTAGGAGACGTACTCGCCGTAATGCGCACCGTCGCTGCGGGCCGCCATCCACGAGACCATGTTGTTCTTGCCCAGCGGCGTGAACGGCATGATCAGCAGGAACTCGGTCTGCTGCTCGCCCGGAAGCCGGAACTCCACGTAGTAGGGCTCGAGCGGGGTGGCCGCGCCTCCCGGCGACGTCTGCGCGGTGGGCACGGCCCACACGTCCTCGCGGGCGAACAGGACCTTCGCGCCGGCCGCGTCGGCGTTGACGTGGTAGGTGGCGTAGATGCCAACCTGGAGGTTGAAGAGGTCGACCGGGACGCGGACGTGGGCGCGTAGACCGCCCGGCATGGCATCGATCGGCTTGAACAGCGACGGGAAGGTGGCCTGGTAGGCCTTGATCAGCGGGTCCTTCGGGTCCACCACATAAAAGGTGGGGACTCCCTCGTACGCGTCGATCACGATCTTGACCGAGTTGCGGATGTAGTTGACGTAGTTCCCGCCGAAGAGCTGGGACTGCGAGTACGGGTAGGTCGAGGCGGTCGTATACGCGTCCAGGATCCAGTACAGCCGGCCGTCGACAACGACCAGGTACGGGTCGCCGTCAAAGGCGAGGAACGGGGCGAGCTCCCGCGCGCGGTCCTCGATGTTGCGCCGGTAGAGCATCGTGGTGTGGCTCGTCACCTGGCGCGACACAAGCAGGTTGAAGTCGCTGAGCTTGAGCGACCACAGCGCAGGGTTGAGCCCGGTCATCGGCACGCCGTGCGTCCCTGTGTAGTTGGTGAAGACGTCCGTGCTGCCGACTGGGTAATCAAATTCGCGATTGGCCGATGGCGCCAGGACGTAGTCGTTGGTCAACTCGCCAAAGTAGATCGCCGGCTGCGTGATCTTCAGCGCGCCGGTCGGCGGCACGTTGCCCGCCACGTAGTCGGGCAGCCCCTCCCCGACGACCGCGTTCACCGGGCTTGCGGCGGCGCCGTAGCCGTGCGTGTACCCGAGGTGGATGTTGACCCAGTTCTGGGCGGCGGGCGACAGCTTCGAGGTGTCCATCTCCCGCGCGCTGATCTCGAGCTGGAGGGTCTGGCCATTGATGACGTAGCGGTCGAGGTCGATGTCGTTGAACGTGTAGTAGGTGCGAATCGTCTGCTGCTGCTGGTACGTCTCCTTGAGCGCGACATAGTCCCAGAGCCTCAGGTTGTTGACCGTCGCCTGGTCGTTCTGCACGTCTGTCGCGGTGAGCGGCTGGTCCCCGGTGAAGTTGCGCACCCCCACGTCGGTGAGTCCGTACGCTGCTCGCGTGCCGGCAATCTCGCGCTGGATGTACGGCAGCTCATACGTCTGGGCGTTGGGGGTGACGGAGACGCCCTGTACGGCGGCCGGGTAGATCTGGGACGCGAGCGACAGGCCGATCCAGAGCGCGACGGCAGCGATCGGAAGCCACAGGCGTCGCAGCCAGGCGTTGACGAGCAGCCCGCCGGCCAGCACGATTCCCGCCCCGGCCTGGAACGTGTACAGCGGAAGCCGGGCGTTGACGTCCGTGTAGGCGGCGCCCCAGACGACGCCGCTGGTGTGCCCGTACAGGAGGTCATAGCGGCTCAGCCAGGTCGCGGCCGACAGGGTGACCGCGAACGCCGCGATCAGAACCGAAAGGTGCGCGATGGCCCGCGGGGTCGGCCGGAAGTCGAAGCTGTCGCCGCGCCACGCGTAAAGACCGCCGATCAAAAGGACTGTCAGGAAGTCCAGGCCGAGCGCCCAGTTCGCCACCGAGTGCAGGAACGGAAGCGTCAGCAGGTAAAAAGAGACGTCCTGGCCGAGCACCTGGTCGGTCGCGCCCACCGGGCTCGCGTGCATGAAGAGCGCCAGCTGCTGCCACTGCGAGAAGGCCCCGGCGCCAAGGATCAGGGAGACGACCGCCGCGATGCCGAGGCTGATCCATCCCGCCGGGCCGCGCAGCGTGGGTCGCTCGATGCCGACCGCGCGCAGCGCGCCGCCAGAGCGGATCCGCAGGGCGACCGCGACGTTGACCGCGAGGTACAGGAACGCGAGGACGGTGGCACCGATGGCGAGCGACCACTCCAGCGTCAGCCGCGTCGTGTAGACGTCGCGAAAGCCGAGCGCGTCGTACCACTGCAGCTCTGTGATGAAGGAGACGATCGGGCTCGCGGCGATGAAGACGAGGACCGCGAGGACGAAGAGCGCGACGCCGCCCCAGAAGCGGCGCGGGATCTGGGGCAGACGGATCTCCCTCCCTGGCTCGAATGGACCGCCTCGCTCGAACGGATCAAATGGGCGGTATCGCCTCGACACTCTGTCCCGAAGCTTAGACGGACTCTTGGAGGGACTCCAAAGCGCGGTCGTCCGCCGTGAAATCGGAGTCTGAATCCTGGGGTGGATGCTCGAGGTGCCATCGCACCGTCGCGCGCAGCGTCTCCCACGGGTCAGATGGCGACCACCCCAGCTGTGACCGCGCCTTGCGGGCGCTGGCGGCGATGTGCTGCGGCATGGTCCCGGTGGGCTTGAGGTCTTCCGGCAGCAGGTCGTCGGGCACGCGAACGAGCTCCGAGGTGGAGCCCGCCGCATCGAGGATCATCTGCGACCACATCCGCATGGAGAAGGTACGGTCCTCGCAGACATTCATCACGCCGGTCGCTTCCGGGTTCTGCAGCCCGAGCCGCACCGCCCGCGCCACGTCGCGCACGTAGCCGCGGCAAGCGAGCCACGTGCCGGCCCCAAACGGAATCCGCGTCCGACCGGAGCGGACGCGCCGCAGGATGAAGTCCTCGCGGATCTGGTAGTCGTGCTCGCCGTAAACCATTGGCTAGCGCAGCACCAGCGCGCCCCGCGGGAGGTAGACGTCCTCGACGTCGAGCTTGTCGTAGTCCTCTCGGTCGGCGAGCTTGCCCCGGTACGGGTACCGCTCGGTCCGGACTGGCGACTCCTCGTCGATCGGCACCGGATCCGTCTCGCGGTCCTGGAGCAGCGCACCGAACGCGCGGTACACGTCGATGCTCGAGATCACGATCCAGGGCCGGACGTCCGGCAACGCCTGTAGGGCGATCTCTGCATCCGTACGGCTGAGGGCACGACAGTCGATCACCGCGTCAGGCCGGAACGCGGCGAGCTCGTCGCGATGTGAGACAAGCTCGGCCCGGTCGCTGTGCAGGTGGGGAACCCGCGGGAGGTCGCCGGGCTCGAGCCGGCCGCGATGCACGATGAGCATCTCATCGCCCGCCGCGGCGAGCTCCTCGACGATCGCGCGGCCGATGAACCGCGTGCCGCCGAGTACGATGACCTTCATCCGGCTGCCGGAGTCACCACCGTATGCGGGTTTTTCTCGACGATCAGGTCGATCAGGCCCCACTCCTTCGCCTGCTCCGGGGTCATGAAGAAGTCGCGTTCCATCGCCCGCTCGACGTCTTCGAGCTGGCGGCTGCAGTGCTTCGCGTAGATGCGCGCCACCTGCTCGCGCTGGCGGAGGATCTCCTGGGCGTGGATCTGGATGTCGGTGGCCTGTCCCTGGATGCCCTGTGTGAACGGCTGGTGGATGAGGATCTGGGCGTGCGGCAGTGACATGCGCATGCCCGGGTCGCCGCCCGCGAGGAGGATCGAGGCTCCGCTCGCGGCAAGTCCGGTGCAGAGCGTCGCGACCTTCGGCCCCACGTACTGCATCGCGTCGTAGATGGACAGCGCCGCGGTCAGCGAGCCGCCGGGGCTGTTGATGTAGATCTGGATGTCGCTGTCTGGGGCCTCGTTCTCGAGGAACAGGAGCTGCGCGGTCACGGTGCTCGCCATGTCGTCGTCGATGACTCCGCGGACGAAAACGACGCCGTCCTTCAGCAGCCTCGAGTAGATGTCGTAGGAGCGCTCGCCGCGCCCGTCGTTGGTGATCACGGTCGGAATGAGGTGCATGTTCCTATCTCCTGGGCAAAAAGCCGATTCGCTCTTTGGGTTTCGGCGGCGGGTTGGCCATGGCGAGATAAGCGCTGAAGTCGGCCACGCTGCGCAGCGCTTCGAGAGGGAGGGAGGCCGTGGCGAGGCGGAGCTTCACGGGCGGGTCCTCCGGCCAGGTCCGCTGCTCGGCGTCGGCGCCCAGCAGGCGAGCGAGGTCGGCGTAGATCTCGGCGGGCCGGATGCCCAGCGCGTGGGCCACCGCAAGGAGCCTCTCGGTCGACACCTCCTTGCGGCCGCGCTCCACCTCGGAGAGGTGCGCCGGGGAGAGGCCGGCCTCCGCGGCGACCTCGCTCAAGGTCCGGCGGTTGGCCTCGCGCCGGGAACGCAGGATCGAGCCCAGCGCTCCTCGAACGGTTGCCGCGGTTTCGCTGTGGGCGAAATCCATCTGTCCTGGGCTAACGATACGACGAAGCGGGGATCAGCGGGGGCGAAAAGTTGGACCCGGCGGCGCCGGGACGGAGTCGCGTTCGGCCGCGGTGCCGGCCCGACGGCGGCGGAGCTCGAGCTCGAGGCTTTCCTCGCCGCGCGCCATCGCCCAGCGGTGGTTGGCCTCAAAGCGGGCCAGCGACGCGGCATCGCCCAGGATTTCGGCGACCTCCTCCGCGGTGGCGCGAACTCGCCAGCGGGTGAGAAACGCATACTCGGGCGCCACTACAGCTAGTTGAGATTCCACCGGACATTTGAGACGCCGGCACTTAGCGTGCTGGCATGCCAGATTCGTCACACCACCGCGCTGATGCTCATCGCTGGCTTCGTCGCAATCGGTACCAAGAGGGACCCGACTTCCTG
>Ga0207684_10000935_pt1 | contig 32983 bp, 25 predicted proteins | sample KBSK5501metaG_FD_184342 | JGI IMG/M metagenome (GOLD analysis project Ga0207684, IMG submission 184342) | Corn, switchgrass and miscanthus rhizosphere microbial communities from Kellogg Biological Station, Michigan, USA - KBS K5-50-1 metaG... | ecosystem: Host-associated > Plants > Roots >... | reverse complement strand
AAATCGCAACGAAAACCGACACCGAATCGACGTGAAAGATCTTCATGTTGAATTGATTACGGCGGCGCCATCTAGAAAATCCTCGCGAAATACGTCGATTTACCGGGGTAGTAGTACGAAGGTGAATTGGGAGTAGATCCAGGCATCAGCGCGAATAACCGTACTGATCTTCGTGTCCTTTGCGGCCTTCTGTTTCATTGTTCTGTGTCGTTGCGGTTTCCGCCGGCTACGCAATCGTCGACGTAAAATCTAAAGAAGAAGCAATCGAATGGGCTAAACGCTTCTGGCAGATTCACGCGGATATCCTTGGCCCTTCGTGTGAAGGCGAAGGAGAAGTTCGCCAAATGTTTGACGCGGAGCATTGCGGAGCCGCTTCCAAAGCAAGCGGTTAACCGTCGACGGTTAAGGACCGAGTGCGAGTGCGAGTCCAACACTTCTCACATCTCAGTTCTCGCCGATCTCGCTCGATCCCGCTCGACGCGTCCACCGTAGCCTTGGCGAAGGTGGATCTCGCTCGATCCCCAACTACGGGGTCGCTGCCGCCTTTGCTTGAGGCACATTTCTAAGAGGCGGCGCCCAGGGACGGATCTCGACACTGGCACCATAGTGTAGCGCCGGATGAGCCTCTGCGATTTGTGTGGCTTCATTCAGGTCGCGTGCCTCGAGAAAAAGAAGGGCGGTAACCGGCCACCCGTCAGACGAAACAGCGGAGTTCTCCGGGCCGCGATATTCGCTTTCCGGCGCGAGGATGTGAGGATCAAGTTTATGGCCCGCTGCGTTTTGGGTCCTGGTCCAAACGTGCGTTTCTTCATCGCGATGCTGCTTTTCAGTTTCGGTTAATGGCCGGGGACCTTGGCGGAAGATGATTACGAATGTTTTCATAACAGTAGTCGATGCGTTCGTGGAGGCGCCCGTGGCCGCCGGCTGAGCGTACGACCTGATTATCGGGAGAACGGTTACAAATAGGAGCACAGGCAGTAGCCAAAACCGGCGTTTCCAAGCCATAGAGCGGTTAACGAAAGCATCCATGCGTTCACCATTAACGCGCGGCTCACGCAGCGACTTGTAAGAATTCGGCGTGCGCGTCCGAAGGAAGCGCTTTTCCGTTTTCCACCTTCGCCGACCTGTCCTCCACAGCTTTAGCGAAGGAGGAGGTACGGCGGACAGGTCGGTTTTCGGTTTTCAGTTTTCGGTTTTCAGTTTTCAGTTCCCGCTCGATCACGCTCGATCACGCTCGATCACGCTCGATCCCGCTCGATCCCGGCGTTCTCGGCGTTTCCGGCGTTTCCTTCCACCTCCGACGGAAGAACGACTCCGGAGCGGTGCCGGTTGCCCGGCGAAAATCGTTGATGAAATGGGATTGATCGAAGTAGCCGGCGGCCTGAGCGACGGTGGTGAGATCGACACCGGTTGCCTGGAGTCGGACAGCGTGTCGCAACCGGACCAGAGAGGCGTATTTCTTCGGTGAAACTCCAATGATCCGGCGGAACCGCCGCTCGAGTGCGCTCTGACTTAACCCGATATACCGGGTGAGATCATCGATTCGGCTGGATCCGGTTCGGCGTTCCAGCCATGAGACTGCAGCGGAAACGAGAGGGTCGGGCGCGGACAGACGGAGCCGAGAGAATAGAAAATCTTCGAGCAACGTTATCCGTCGCGCATGGTTTGGAGCGTGGGCGAGCCGGTCATGCAACCGGCTGACCGCTCTCGCATCGAGCAAGTTTCCCAGATCGGTGGTGGTTCCAGTAAACTCTTCAAGCGGCGTGCGTAATAGTGTCGCCGCGCCGACCGGGGTGAATGTCACGAGCAGTACGAGGTGATTATCCAGATGTTCGTGTGTGCGCAGGACTTCCCAAATACCGGTGAAAGCTGCGGGAGCAGCAAACATTTTCTCATCGATGCGACAGCCGCCCCGGAGAGAAAAGGCCGCGACCGGGCTCGTATCCGGTAAGTGGTCATCGTGGTGAATGGGTGGGAATTCCACGACAAGGAAGCGTTTAATGAATTGGCGGAGAGCGGGGGTCGGAAGCTGCTCGAAGAATCTGGATGAGTTGCGCCCATTCAGCGGCATGGACCAAGTGTAGGTCGGCTAATGCCGACCGTCCACTTGGCGTTTGGCGACGATGCCGGCGATGTGGGCCATGTCGGCGATGACGGCGTTTCCCATGAGGATAGGACCAATAGGACAGATAAGCCTATGGGACAAATAGGAGAAACGAGGCCGGATTCTGCGACGATTGGTGCTTCTCGAAATTCCTAGCTTTTTTAGCGGTTTCATCTCCGAGCCAAACGTTTCTACGGGTAAACCTGGAAAACGTACTAGTTCCAGCAGTTGTTTATGGTTGGACGGTCCCCATTGCTGGAAATTACAACAGAACTCAGAATATGCGTGGCTGGTCAGGACGTGCTTCTCGCAATTAAAACGCGAATTCAAGAAGCACAGAGCCTTCTTTCGCACGTGACCGGACTCATGCCAAGTGTATCAATTAGAGGAAATTATGAAGAATATATTGGTTACGTTAGCGGTCGCTTGCTTTGCCAGCTCCGCATTCGCAGGTGCGCCGAGAGTCACGACCCCGGGGGATGTTTATCAGCAGGATTGGATGCGGAAGGCGGTTCAGAACGCAAAGGTAGAATTGATTAGCCAGGGCGAGACGAAAATCAGCCTCTTTCCTACCAAGGATAAGTCTGGGTTAGCCCTCTTTCCCACCAAGGATAAGCCGACCATAGCCCTTTTTCCTACCAAGGATAAGCCGGTGATAGCCCTCTTTCCCACCAAGGATAAGCCGGCAACAACCCTCTTTCCTAGCGGCGACGGAAGGCATATCGCTAGCCTATAACAACCGGCAAGTTGGGCGGCGATGAGACTATCATCGCCCTCTCCACGAATCAGAGATCGGACTCGCGACCCAGCCTCGCGGGTCTTAAGGCTACGTTTGGAGTCTGTCTGTTTGCTCCCACCGCCAGACAAACTTGAGGAAAAAGCCCTTCGTGGGTTTACATCTCAAGTTGTGACGAATGACTGAGCGTGACTTTCCACGCGCCACCAATGCGTTGGACGTAATTGCTGTCGGTGCCAAGAACAAGACGTTTCGTCCGGGGAAACCCGACGGTCCACGAAGAAATAACAAAAGCGGTGTCAGGTCCTAGCATTCTTACTTGTACCCGCGCCAGATTCGAGTGTCCCATGTTATTCGGGTCGCTGAAACTGCGGTGATATTTGTCGCTCAGTTCTTGCCACCCGTTAATAGCGGCACCGTCTTCAATCAGCACTAGGGCCGGCGAATGCCAGACGTAATCCAGGTACCCGTCCAAATCGTGAGCGTTCCACTTCTCAGCCATCGCAACCATCATATCGTCGATCTGCTTAGCGGCGACCTGATTGGCGGTTATTGCAGGTCGAGGCGCAGCGATTGAGTCGAAATCCCAGACATCTTGGTCCACCGACGAAGGGTCCGCAGCAACGACCGGTAATGCCAGGGAAGCGGCAAGAATCACCAAGATGTGTTGGAGGCGGCGCATCAAAAAGCCAGAAAGACTGAACGTTTAATAGCACAGAAGCGCTTCTAGGCCAGGAATTTCTAGTAAACTTTTGTGTCATTTATAAAAATCAGATTGTAGAGGAATCATTGGCCAGCGGTTCCGAGGAGGACGGGGTGATGAGATGGATGGGACGGATGGGACGGATGGGACGGATGGGACGGATGGGACGGATAGGACTAATAGGACTAATAGGACAGATAAGACCAATGGGAATGATGATGATTCCCTCAGAGCCTAAGCCCTACCCAAACTCAGTCTTTTTTTCTTCGTGGCCTTCCGTTCAAGTTTTCGGGTTCTCAGTTCCCGGCGTTCCCGCTCGACCTGTCCGCCGTAGCCTCCTCCTTCGCTAAAGCTACGAAGGACACGTTGGCGAAGGAGGATCTTGCTCGTTCCCGGCGTTTCTTCCGCTCGCGCTCGCGCAGCTCAAGGGTTACGGTTCAGGTCCAATGGCCAAAGGATCTGATCTGCTTGTTGCTGCATTGAAAAACGAGGGGGTTGACCGGATCTTCGGGGTGCCCGGCGAAGAGAATCTGGAAGTTATCGAATCACTGCGTCGATCGAACATCGAGCTGGTGGTCATGCGCCACGAACAGGCAGCCGCTTTCATGGCTGCGACTTATGGGCGATTGACGGGAAAACCAGGTGTTTGCTTGAGTACGTTGGGTCCAGGAGCCCTGAATTTCTCGACCGGCGCTGCCTACGCTCTTCTCGGAGCGATGCCAATGATTTTGATCACGGGCCAGAAAGGGATTTTGTCGAGTAAACAAGCCCGGTTCCAAATCGTTGATGTCGTCTCGAGCATGACGCCGCTTACCAAGGCAGCGCGCCAGATCGTCAGCACGAAAACGATTCCGACTATTGTCCGGGAAGCATTCCGGATCGCGCAGCAGGAACGACCCGGACCAGTTCATTTGGAGCTTCCGGAAGATATCACTGCGGAAGAGGCACCGGACGTACCTCTGGTGCCGCCGCATCCAATTGATATTCCGGTGGCGCATCCGGCGGCGTTGGATCGGGCGGCGGCGATGATTGTTGAAGCAGCGAGACCGTTGATCATGGTCGGGGCAGCAGCCAGCCGGCCCCGGCTGGCAGATGCGCTTTCCGACTTTGTTCGCCGGGTTGGAATCCCATTCTTCAATACTCAAATGGGGAAAGGAGCAGTCGCCGGTGGTTCGAAATTGTACATGGGCACCGCTGCGCTTTCGGAACGTGACTATGTTCACCTGGCAATCGATCAGGCTGATCTGATCATTTCAATTGGCCATGACACGGTTGAAAAACCGCCGTTCATCATGGGCCGTGGCGGACCTAAAGTGATCCATATCGGTTACGTGCCGGCAACCGTAGAAGAAGTGTTTTTCCCGCATGCTGAGATCGTGGGAGACGTCGGAGCGAGCCTCGGGCTTTTGGCAGACCGGCTGGAAGGTAGATTGAAGAATGCCTCGGCGCTATTGCCGTTACGGGACAAGATTCTTACCCATCTGGCCAATCGGGCGACGGAGAGCCGGTTTCCACTGACACCGCAACGGATTGTTCATGACGTGCGCGAAGTGATGCCGGAGGACGGCGTCGTCTGTCTGGACAACGGCATGTACAAGATCTGGTTCGCGCGAAATTATCGAACCCGAGTGGCCAATACGCTGCTGCTGGATAACGCGTTGGCTACAATGGGCGCCGGGCTACCCTCCGCGATGATGGCGTCGCTCCTCTATCCAAACAGACGGGTACTTGCGGTCTGCGGCGACGGCGGGTTCATGATGAACTCTCAGGAGATGGAGACAGCGGTCAGACTTCGTCTGAATTTGGTCGTATTAATTATTCAGGACAACGCGTATGGGATGATCCGCTGGAAGCAAGGGATCGACAACTTCGCGGACTGGGGATTGACCTTTGGTAACCCTGATTTTGTGAAGTATGCGGAAGCGTATGGCGCCAAGGGCACAAGCGTGAATAGCGCGGACGCACTTGTTCCAGCTTTGGAAACGGCATTCAAATCAGGCGGCGTTCATCTGATTGCTGTGCCGGTGGATTACTCGGAGAACCGGCGGGTATTGGTGGATGAGCTGCGGCGGGCGGTCGCCCCGTAGGAGCGGAAAAGTGTTAGTGCGAGTGCTAGTGCTAGTAGCGCTTCCTTCGGAAGCGTTGACGGTTGGCGTTTCGCGTTTCACACAGAGGAAGAAATGCCGACGTCGCCGGGAACTGAGTGTCCGTGGAACAGTCCTTTGCGCCGAGCAAAACGTCTTTTTAAGTGGCACGCGGATCTGTGACCCTTTCTACGTTATCCGGTTCATTAGGGATTCTACCGCTACTGCGGCAGCGATCACCCCTGGCTTAGATCTCTAGTCCCGCTCTGAACTACATCCGGCCTGGAACGCGGAACGCCAAACGCGGAACCCGAAGCGTTATAGGGGTTAAGTGCCGCAAGGACGAGGATAAGATTGAGCTCGAGAGATTGGTTCATAGAGCTCGGCCCGGCCCTAGTCCGAAGCGAGGGTTCGGTTCGCCTGGAGGAGGAAAAATATTCGCTGCGAAGGATGCGTAGCTGCTTGGGTTGTGTATCGCTAGATCAGCGATTTGAACGTCGTACGCAGGGTCAAATTCTGAGATGTGTATTGCGGGCTGACCTGATTGACCGTCGATCACATGGGTGCTCTCGTGGATCAGGATGGCTGCTCGGGAGTTGGGACCAATTAGCGCGCCGTCCGGTAAAGTGACACTACGGAACGCAGGGCCAAAAGTGATCGGACCGCCAAGTGGCGCTTCGGCCGCAGTACCGATACCGTTGACCGGAACGCCATCGCGAAACGTGGTGTCAGCGTTCCTGAGCGTCCGGGCGATTCCATTATAAGTATTCAGCATCTGCGTGAGATCGGCATCGGTAAGGAGCCGCAATACTCCGAACGTCGGAATCGCGTTGTTTATCAGTCGAAAGTGGATTTGCAGAGCGTCATCGGTGGTCTGTGCGATCGTCACGCGAGTTCCGTCTGCCTGGATGATCGGGGTTGGAATCGCGTTCAACGCGTCCAGAGCTGCCTGCACTTTCGATAACGCGAAAGGTGCATCCAACCTCGCGAGCGCCGCTCCAAACGTAGGCGCGACGTTAGCGCTATCCAGCGCGCCCAAAACTTGGCGCCCAGCAACGCCTTGATCGGGATCTAAGCCAAACTGAACCTCGGCTGCTCGGACCGCTGCTGCGGTCTCCTGCAGGTAGTTTCCTGTCAGCCCAGCGGGCAAAGTGAATCCGTTTTCGGTAAGGACTTCCTGCAAAACGACGGTAGCGTCATGATCAGCTTCTCCGAATTGCATCGGAGGGGTATTTTCTGACGCGCTCTGCAAGCGCGCGATTCTGCTCCAACGGGTGGATGTCAGTGCCATAGCGATCTCCCTTGAGCGCGAGATTAGCTGAATGAGCCGAAAGGACAATTACCCGATCGGAGGTGGGGAGAATGCCAACATTGCCAGCAATGCCAACGACGCCGTCAACGAAATGCGACTATTAGGACTAATGGGAATGGGGTTGCAGGAGGCGGGTTTCGCAGAAGTAGCGTCGGAATTGGAAGGATTGCCAGTGCTGCCTTTCTGATGATTGGAGAAGGATGTTTGCGCGGATTCGGGTGAGGACGAGTTGCGCTAGTAGAGCGAAACGGCTGTCGCTCTCTGCCAAGCGTTGGAGCGAGCTCCAGGCGCCTGGACCTAAATCTCCCAAATAGTAAACATCGGCTTGGGTATCGGTTCCTGGGTGAATCCAGCGGTCGACATCGTATGACGCCACGAACGCGCCGAGATCGCAAAACTGCAGAATGTAAAACAGAGAGAACAGTGCGATGCATCCTGATCCAGAGAGCCAACCAAATGTCCGCCTCTGCAAAATATAGACGGCAAGCAGAAGAAAACCGGTTAGAACCAGGAGAAGAAACAAAGCAACGTCGAGACGCAAGACGGTGAGATTGTAAGCATCCACATAGAGCTTCAAACGGCGAAAGACGCCGAATATCAGGACGATGTTTTGTCCGATCCAAACTAATGCGGCTATCCGGAGATCGCGAGCCTGTGAGGAAAAGCCCTCGACAATTACTACGATGATCAGGGCCGACCAGATTGTGGCAAAGATCAGGCTGTTGGTTCCGTGATGAACAAAATCGCTGTAGGTAACTCCCGCGGGCGGCCGGCTGCGAAGCCACAAGAACAGCGCGTCTACAGTGTTTGCTAATAAAAAGAGCGCGTTCATCAGCCAGAGGGTCACGCGCATGCCGTTGATCCAGACGGGGCTTGCGAAATCCGGAAGCGAGAGCTGGCTTGAAAGCGGTAGCGGTGGGCGGATTCGTCCGCGGCCGGGCCAGACAAATCCGAGAGCAACTGTTGCGAAGAACGCCAGGAAGAGCCAATGGACAGGCGAAAAATTCCGGAGCATCTGGAATAAGTTATCGATGAAAGAACTGAACCAGGTACCGAGGATCAGATTACCGGAAACGAGGCAGCAACTAACCACAAAGATGGGTACTGCGGCAGCGAAACTCACAACTACCGTTTGCTGCAAGAGCTTCCAACCCAGTTTGTGACGTCCTTTGGCTAAGTAGAGCCGGTACGTAACCAACACGACTCGCAACCAGCGGAAAGGGGTCCCGGCAAAACTCAGAATCGCCCGCGAAATCGATCGGTTGACCCTCCTGGCTGGGTAGAAACAGATTCCGAAGAGAACGGTCAAGATCACGCTCATGCTGACGAAGTTTGAGAATGAAGTTGCGTTCGCTCCCGCCAGTATTGATCCGGCCAGCAAAGCAACTGAGAACCAGAACCAACGCAAGTTGCCAAACCGTCGAGCACTGGTGATTATTCCTAAACAAAGGAGGCAGGCGTAGATTGGGAGACTGATGCCAACCCGGTGTCTCCAGAAGAGTTCGTTAGCGGCAATCGTAAGGGCCGCGATGACCAGGAGCCGGGTGGGAGGTGACCGATACGGCGAAACGGCGATGGGGCGAGACGGCGATCGTTCATGATCGGTCGATTGGCGTCTAGAACCGTTTCAGCTGCGCCGAAACGGCTTCGACTGTTTCTGGCAAGGTTGATGTGCCTGCGGTGACGCCGACGGTTTCGAAGCCTTCAAACCAATCGGAAATGAGCTCTTCTGCGCGTTCAACGTGGAAGCAGGGTACACCGGCTGCCTGGCAGGTTTTTGTTAGTTGCAAGGTGTTGTTGCTGTTCTTTCCCCCAACGACTACGACGGCGTTGACCTGGGAGAGCAGGTTTTTCAGAGCGGCCTGCCGGTTCTTCGTAGGTTGGCAGACTGTGTCGCGGAACTCGACCAGCGCTTCCGGACGCGACGCCTTGAGTCTCTCGACCAGCATGCGCACGCGATCGATCGGCTGAGTTGTCTGGGCCACAACGCCGAATGCCGGCACAGAAGGAAGCGATTCGATATCGCGTTCTTCTTCGATCACGCTGGAATCAGGAAAATCGCCGGTCAAGCCTCGGACTTCTACGTGACCACGTTTGCCGATCACGGTCGGATGGTAACCGTGCTGTGCCAGATCTCTTAGCGCTGTGTGGGCGTGATGCACCAGCGGGCAGGTTCCGTCGATGATTTCGTATCCGCGTTCGCGCCAGGCATTGATCGCTTTGTCAGAAGCGCCGTGAGCAGTGATCATGACCTGCTTTGTCGCAGCGGCAGGAGCATCAAGCGAAGAATCGATCGCGCCGAGTGTAGTTAAGCGTTCTTTGGCGATCGGGTTATGAACGATCTCGCCGAGAATAGTGAGTTGGCCTTTTTGAGCGAGGGATTCCGCCTGCTTAAGAGCATCACGTACTCCGAAACAGGCACCGAAATGTTTAGCTAAAATTACTTGCATAGCGTTTGGCGTTTGGCGTTTCGCGTTTCGCGCAAGAGCGATGGGATCGCGCGCCGGTTTTCGGGCTACGGGTTGTGCTGGGTGGATTCATAGGTTAAGTTTTGCTGAAACTTTGTAGTGCAAAGTGGATGGGAAAATTTTTAGGAGCGGCCGAGTTTTACGATTTCTTCGAGCGTTTTGATGTAGGCTTTGAAGGCGGTGCGTCCGCGGTCGGTCAGCGAATAGGTTGTTTGAGGACGGTCGAGCATTTCTTTGGTTACGGCTACGTACCCGGCCTGGTGCAAGGTCCGTAAATGGGTCACCAGATTGCCGTCACTCATCTGGAGCTCGGCTTTCAATTCCGCGAACGCCCAGCGTGTCCGGGTTGCTAACAACGTCATAATCGCGAGCCTCCCTTTCTCATGGATCGTTCGATCAAGTTTCTTGAAATCAACCATTTGGATTGCGACCGGCGCGGACCATCACCGCAAGTCCGTAGATGACATGGTAAAGACCAAACGTGATCGCCATTACCAGATAACCAAATTTTGGTGTTTCCAGGTGCAGTTGGGTGGCTAGAAGCGAAAGCGAGCCTTGCAATAGCACAAGCACGCAACTGGTGAAAACAAATGCCCAGCCAAGGATTGCGATGGATCGAGGGGCGAACGTCAAGGTTGATAATAAGGCGACGCCATACATGCCGGTCCAGAGGGTCGCGATGTTTAACGCCGCTGCCGGGTAACGCGCGAGAACGATGGTGATGGCAGCGGCGATCAAGAAACCAGGCGCGATCGCAATGAGGGCCATTCTTGATCTAATGGATGGGAATGGTTCGCCGCGTTGCCCGGCCGAACGCAGCAGGAAGACCGTGTTTGCCGCGCCGCTGAGCAGGAACACAATGATCCAGACGGCGATGAAATTCTGGCGGAGGACCGCTTGAAGCGGGCTTGGGAAAAGGGCTAGCGCTGCTACAATGAGGGCTAATGAACCGCAAAACAGGGCCGCCGGTCCGGCGATAGTCCGATAGACGGTTGCGCGTTCCATGAGTTCGCGAATGACGCGCAGGTTTTCTTCGGCTGATTTGGAATCCATGGGCAGGCTGATGACTTTGTGTCACAAAGTAGAATGGGCGACAAGTGGAAAAGTTTGGTTTTTTTGAGAGTGGCGGACCTGCGTCTGCCCTCTACAGCCCTTTCAGGGCCAGACATCGGAGTGCGTATACCAGGGGTTCTCCCGCCAAGCGGGATCACCCTGGCTGAGATTTGTTGTCGCGTTGCGACAGGCACGTCGAACCATTCGAGATGGAACAGCTATTCAACTGTGATTGTTTCTTCTGAGGTGCCGGCGGAGCCAGCGGCCTTTAGTTGCCAGTTGCCGGGAGCAAGTTGCCAGAAGAAGCGGCCATCTGGTTGAGGCGAGACTGGTGCGTCGTTCACATACCAGCGTAGATCGGCACCGAGGCTCGCGATTAGCTCGATCATCTGTTGCGTACGGGGCAGGTCCGGATCGATCTGATAGACCGCGTTTGCGAGTGGGCTTAAGATTCGCGGAGTTTCGAGAACGGTGGCGTTATCGGTATTATCGGCGCTCGCGCACCAATTAGAGTACTCGGCTGGCAACAGGAGCCTGCCGTCAGATGAAAACCAGGAGGTAGAATCCTGTTTCGGCTCGGTGCCATCGAGGAAGAGTTCGGTGACTGTCGCCTGGCTAAACTTCGATGGCAATAAGCCGGTCGCCGCACAAACCTCGCGATGAATCAGGTTAGTGCTGGGCAGATCGAACGGGTGATCGGTCCGCAAGAGGTTATGCATGACGGTTGCCCACAGCGGCGCAGCCGCGCGGATCGCGAGGGTATCGCGCATCGACCGCCCATCGAAGTTCCCTGCCCACACCGCTACCGTGTGCTGTTTGTTAAAGCCGACAGTCCAAGCGTCGCGGAAACCGCTGCTCGTACCGGTCTTGACCGCAACACGTTCGTCGAACGCAAGGGGCGAGACGAGGCCGAAGCTTTTCCGGCGCGCATTGTTATCGCAAAGAATATCTGTGATGATGTCCGTCGCTTCCGGAGACGCGATACGAGCAATCTGGGGACATTCCGAGGCCAGAAATTTCGGCCGAATTGCCAAGCCTTGGCGAGCCAGGCCGGCATAAGCGGCGGCCAGATCAACTAACCGGATCTGTGCGTTTCCCAAAACGAACCCTGCGCCGTAGTCTTCGAGGGAACCGGGAAAATGGAAGCCCCATTTTTGCAGCTCGTGAAATGATTCCCTGGCTCCTAAACGGGAGAGCACCATGATTGCTGGCACATTCAACGAGCAGGCCAGCGCTTCCCGGACGCGCACGGGGCCTAAATAATGATGGGTGAAGTTCTGCGGGTCATAATCGCTGTACTGGCCTCGAATCGCGTCCGGTGTATCCGGCAACAGAGTTGCGGCGGTCAACAGGCGTCGATCGATCGCAGTAAGATAAACGAACGGTTTAAGTGTAGAACCAGAGCTGCGCGGGCGCAGCGCTCCATTGATTTGGCAGGCGGCGTAGTCTGAAGAGCCGACTAAAGCTTGGACGGCCCCTGTCTTGTTATCCACGATAACCAGCGCGGCTTCGGTGATGTCATTTCGATTGAGAGAGGTCAAATGTGCGCGGACTGCCCTTTCGGCCAAGGCTTGTAAATCGAGATCGAGAGTGGTTCTCACCCTGCCGCGTAATCCCGGATAAAGGGATCGGACAGCGTCCACGAAATTGGGCGCGAGCCGCGGCGGATCGAAACGGCGCACACTCGGCGGAGATTGGGCTAGCAAGCTTTTCTGGCTAGTCGAGATAATCCCGAGCTTGGCGAGTTGTTCCAAGGATCGTTCAAATTTCCGCTCAGCGAGCGCCGGGTGACGCCATGGATTGAGTCGTGTTGGCGCTTGAGGTAAGCCCGCTAGAAAAGTTGATTCGGCCAGAGTCAGATCGGATGCCGATTTTCCAAAGTAGGCGCGCGCGGCCGCTTCCGGACCGAGGCGCCGATTACCAAAGCTGCTTCGATTCAAGTAATCAACGAGGATGCGCTCTTTGCTCCAGACCCGCTCGAGTTTCCACGCAACGACCGCTTCATAGAACTTGTCCGGCCAGCTTCGTTTTAAGCGGCCGCATGCCATTTTCACCAATTGTTGGGTGATGGTTGATCCCCCTGACACAATCCGGCCGGATCGAACGTTCCGGATCAAAGCGCCGACGGTTGCCTTCAAATCAAATCCGTGATGCTGAAAAAAACGGCGATCCTCCAAGGCAACGGTTACGCGTGGCAACCATTCGCCCATCTCGCTAACCTTCAGTGGAATTTGTGCTCTGGCTTCTGGAGAAGCGATCTCGCCGATCTCGCGATTCCGGCTATCGAGCAGTACGAGCGTGCCGGTAAGAGACGATTGCAAAGATTTCGGTAATGGCAGCCACCAAACCCAAATCGCGGCTGCTGTGATACCGGCGAGGAAAGCCAACAGGATTATTCGCCTGAAATGACGCATAAGCTGGAAGGCGAGAGGCCGGAAAACCGGCTGTCGTACATCGGGACGACCTGAGTCGCGGGCCAACGGAAAGAGCCGGCGGCTGTTGCTCGCGCCAGGATCGAATACGTTCCGGTTCCTGGGCTTACGGTATCGAAATAGAGCAGCGTAGATCGATCGCGCAGTTCAGAGTGGGACAATGAAAGGAGGTTGTCACCTGGGTCGGGCGGCGGCATAGAAAAAAACTTGCCGATCATGGCCAAATCTGGATTCACGGTCTCGAGTCCAGCCGGAAGCGAATCCTCGAGTGCCACATAGTTCTGAAGTTTCTGGGTGCTGATCCGATACGTCACAAGGATCTGGTCACCAAGTTTGAATGGCGAATCGCCGCTGCCGGAGCGTTTAGGATCGGTAAGATTCCGAACAACACGCTCTACCCGAAATCCTCGATCCACGCGATCGGTTTCAACGGCATCGGTGGTGTACACTGCTTTCATCAAGTAAGTGAGATCGCTTCGGCCAAGATCCTTAAGGGCGGGAACATTGTTTAACTGCAGGTTCAGCCAGGCGGCAGAGCGGTGATTCTTTGACAGAATAGAATGAGCATCCGCGATCTGCAGAGGCGCAGTTTGATCCGCGCCCAGCATCGATTTGAAGGCTAAGAGCAGCCAGAGATTTTCTTGAGTAGACAGAGATGCTGACGAATTCATTAGCGACAGCAAACGGTCGCGGACCCGCTGGGGCCGGGTTGGATTGCCGAGTGTTGGCGCAATTGTCTGAAACGCAACAGCACTGATCGCCTCGGCTCGAGTAGTTGATGTGAAACTGACTGGATCGAAAGCCCGCTCTTTCGGAGGCGCATCAATTTCACGGAGCAATTGTTCCTGCTCTTTCGGCATGATGCCGAGTCGGTGCAGAGCCATTGCAAGCAGCGCCCTCGCCTCGTCGCCGGCCTCGTTACGACGGAGATAAAGGTCCCCGGCAGTGGCTTTGAAATCTTCTGTGGTCGTTCCCTGGCTTAGAACAAATAGAGCAAAAACTCGATCAAATGGAGGCGCGTGCGCGCGTCCCTGAATAATATTGGTGACAGCGGTTTGCAGCTCATGCGTCAGTCGCTCAGGGATCTCGAAACCAGCGTTTGCGCCCTCATTAATCGCCCACAAAGCCTGAATCGTAGCAAAAGGATTTTCCAAGCGGCCACCAGGCCAATACGGAAGCATTCCGTTCTGGAGTAAAGACTCTTCAAATTGACGAATGCCCTTCTCGATGATCGCGCGATATTCGGCATCCCTTGCGTCGCCTTCCGGAAAATAGGCAAGCAAATTGCCCATCAATGCATATCCCAGAATCCGGCTGGAAATCTGTTCAAAACATCCATGCGGATAGTTCAGAATAGTCGGCAGACCAACTATCTTCGGAAGCCAGGGCGAGGTCGAAACAGTCAGATCGAGCGTCCCGCGTCCTTGACTCCAAGACTTTGGCATCACGGAACGCGCATCAAAACCGGGCCCTTCGAACGTTCCGGTCAAGCTTTCCGTCCGTTTGATTGTCGGCGGCTCGACAGGCAAGCTGAGTTCAACCGAATCCGCCATTTCCGGGTTCGACTGGGCAACTGCTTCGAACCGGATCTTTGCCGGGTCCAGTCCGCCATCGGAGACTTTTGCTTTGAAGCGGAAAACCGCTGGGACATCCTTCTCAACGAGCTGGGTTGACTCTGGTGCATCGGTCAATGGGCAATTCGGATCTGAGAAACAGCGAACTCGGATTTTGTCGGAAGTCGCAAAATTCTGGTGTACGACTGCACGCAGCTCTACTTGGTCGCCGTTCCGAAGAAATCGAGCAAGCGCAGGTTCGACCAGCACTGGTTTGGAGATTTTGAGTGTTACGCTGGCGTCGCCTCCGAACTGACCTTCTTTTGTCTGACCAACTGCAACAACACGGTATGCTGTGAGGTTGTCGGGCGCAGAAAATTCAAATGTCGTGTTTCCGCCTTGGTCGGTAACGAGGTCTGCCTGCCAGAACGCCAAGGTGCGGAATTCTTTTCTGGGAGTCAGGACATTACCGTTTCTGGGCTCGCCACCATCGCCGATCACGAAGCCTTTCTGGGTGAGGCTCCTGCGCGCAATCTCCTCCGTGTAAGCGGAGAGCGAATGAAAACTGCGGACACCAAACAGGTGCGGGTAATAGAATGACGCGGACAAATCGGGCAAATGCCAGTCACCGAGCTTTAGCACGGCGTCGTCAACGACGAATACAGCAAGATCAGCGCCGGCTACCGGCTTCCCGTCAGACGTCACATGGAGATCACCATGAACGGTTTGCCCCGGACGAACAGTAATGCCGGCAGCGGTTCCGATCGCATTCGGGGTGCTGCCTACCACTGTACATCGGGACTCGATTTTCAATTGCCTGTCCGGGCGTTGGATCGCCAGCTCGGCGAATGCAAACCGTTCGCGGGGAAGACCGTGGTCGCCGCCCGGGCGAGTGAGATAGATCGAAACGAAAGCGTTCGGCGCGTATTCCGGTTTGATGGGTAACTCGATGCGTCCCGCATTTCCGGCAAGAGGAACCAGGAAGGTGTCCAAGATTTCATCGGTTTCTACTGAGACCCACGCCACGCCGGCAAAAGGGGATTTTGTAGTAAGCACAGCGGTTTCGCCCGGTTTAAACGGTTCAGTCTGGTGATCGATTTCGAGACTGGTTTCATTCTCCACCGGTAACTCAGCAAACTCTTCGCCAGTCACGGTTGTTTCGTCGCTTACTAAAGGTGCGTGAAGGTCTGAAGAACTGACGGCCGCGACATAGTCTCCGGTATCTTGAACGGGAAAAGTGAGATCACCGGGCGTTTTGGCGTCTCGCGAAGCGATTTTGCCAAATTGATCGGTGTTTCTGTAACGATAGACAAACGGTCCTACTTGCTCCTTCACCGTTTTGCTAACGACGCGGTAGAGGTCGACACGGACAGGGATGTCGCGAACACTTTGATCATCGAAATCCAACGCATCGATTTTGATCTGGACTGACTTCTCTGGTCCGGTCCCCTGGCCCGCACGAACTGCCAGGCGCGCGCGCGCTGAGTAGACATCGCTCAGAGTCCCGCCTGTAATTGTCTGTCCATCGACAGAAGTTACGTCGGCGCGCCAGACCACAGAAACATGGCCGATTGCTGCATTCTCCTTGAAAGGTGATTCACATTCGAGCACAGCCAGACCGCGCGCATCGAGGCTTGTATCGCCTTCAATCGACTTGACCAGTTCGGCATTTGGGTCCAGACGAGGACCGACCTCTGGCCGCGCATTGTAACATTTGGAGTCGCTGTTCGTCTCGGCGGTTGCTGTCCAGGTCGCCTGCCAATGAACGCGCGCTCCCGCGTTTGGCGCTCCGTGAAAATAGGCGGATGAAAGGCGAACATGCGATGTGGTTCCGATTTCACGCTTAGAATCGAGAACTACAGAGAAAAGCGGCACCCGGTATTCCTCTATATTAATGCCGACGCTGCCTGCATAATCCTTGTCGCCAACGCCACAAAGAACCTCGTAGTGCCCAGTTGCCGCTTTTTCCGGAACGCTCCAACTTGCCTCCCATCCACCATTGTCCGAGAGAGCGACAGTTCCTTCGCCGGCCACCTGATTTCCCTCGCCTTCGACGATTCGCCACTGTATGCGTCGTTCCGGCGGGACGCTGAGGCCGGTTGCGTTGGCAATCCGCATCATCCCTTTCATCTTCACTGTCTGTCCTGGCCGATAAAGATTCCGATCAGTGACGATCGCTGCGCGATTCCGTGCCTGTGGAGTACCGATATCGTTTCCGGACTCAAACGCGCCTTCGGCGCTCTCCGAGCGGACGACGACACCGTTGGCGGTGTCAGCAACGTAGAAAGCAACGCGTGGTCCTTTGAGGGAAAACAGTTCTTGCCGAGGGAATGTAGCGATACCGTCTTTGTTAGTCACCGCTCGCGCCAACTCGATGTTATCAGGCGTGACGGCCCGCACAGTCACACCCGAAACGGGCTGCGCGTCGGACATCTTGGCTAGCCGAACAATCGCGGTCGTCGGAATTCGTTTTTCAGAGACGATGAAATCGCTGACAAAAACGATGGACCGATTACCGACAACGTGTCCATTTTCCAGCGTGGAGCTAGCCTCGAGCAGATAAGGTCCCGAAATCGGCGCACTAGTTGTGCAGCGAATTTCGCGCAGGGTTTCAGCGTTTCCCGGTGAGGCATCAACATCACCTCCAGCAACAACCGGGAGATCAAATGCGTCGATCAGAAGTGCGGTGGCATAGGCTTTGTGAAAGCCGGTACGCGGGTCTAATTCCGGTTTACCGGTAAGGGGATCAATTTGCTCGCGGGTGAATTCTGTTAAACGGCTCCTGACAGCGCCCAGTTTCTCGAGCGGGATACGCGCTAACTTCCAGGAAAGCTTCGGCGTATTGATCTGCAGGAAAGAGAATCGCAGCTCTTGTCGCGCGCGAAGGAAGAGCTCGGAATAAGGAAAAACAATGCATGGCTCTTTCGCGTGAAAGGTTGCTCCCCATCGGGATTCTGCTCCTAGAGCATAACCGCGCTCTCCTTCGAGGTCTGGAGATACGGTGACCCGATAATGCTGTGCCTGATCAAAATCACCTTTCGCCACGATCTCATCGCCACTCGCCAGCAGTCGGAGATTTGGCACCGCCGGTTCGATTCGCACATTACCTGGGGCGGTCGCTTGGCTCGGTTCGATAGAGTCGGAGAATTTCACTCGAATCTCAGCCTCTTCGAGGGGATGATTAAATGCGCCGGCCCATTCGATTTTAAGAGGCGCAGCTTTCCCGATGGGAAAAACTCTCGGGTAGGCAAGAGGTTGTCGGCTTTTGGAATCCCGTAAACCGTCGATGACAAGATCGTAGGTTCTGCCGACTGGGAGCGGCTCTCGAGGCGCAACTCGAAAGCTTTTGGCGTCCGTCGAATTTTCGGCGGTCTGGATCGCCTCGGCGGCAAAGCGCTGACGTGAATCCCGGTCCTGGAAAAAAGCGTGCTCCGCCACTTCGGCGAGCTTCACTTCATACCTGGATTCGAGAGGGACTTGGACGCCGCTATTAAGATGTTCGCTCTCCTCAAAGTCGGTAGAAACCGTGAACGTTGGCGTCGTAAAATCGGCGCTCCAATTCGCGGCATTCACCGGATTTCCTTCGATGTCGAGGAGGCCTGGAGTGAGAGTCAGGTGATAGCTGGCCCCGGCAACAACCTCGCGTATGGTGAAAGCCCCTTCGGTCGGGCTTTTCCACAAAAATTCTCCCTGAAGCTTGGGCTCGCTTTGAAATGGAACTGGCTGGTTCGCGACGTCGAGCCGATCTGCAGCCACCATCGCTGTGGGAAACGTAAACCGGATCGTCGCGCCGGGTTGGATTTCTCCTTCGCTGGGCTCAATCTGGACTTCCTGATCTCCTTGTGCTTGCACCAGCTGCAGCCAGGGAAAAAAGCAGAGCAAAATAACGAGCGCGGGTCTCACTATTGAGGGGGAGTTAGTTGTTTGAGACGGGTGGCGTCGGCATCCGCTTGGGCAAGCTGTCCGGTTTGGCGCTCGCATTTTTCTCTTTCGGCCAACGCCACGTACGATTCACGAATGGCGAGTGACTCGGTTTGCGACCGAATTGCGGCGAGAAAATCAGCACGCTGGGCTTCAAGTAGGCCGCGATAGTACCACATCACCGGATCCTTCCGGTTGAGCGTTGTGGCTTGCTCAGCATGCGACATCGCTTCCTTTTGCCGGCCTAACGCATCGAACGCGTGCGCAGCCTGGAAATGCGCATCGGCCAAATTTGGGTCCAGGCTCAGTGCGGATTTAGCGTCTGCAATCGCCAGGACATTTTGGTTGAGATGGCACAGCACTTTTGCGCGAGCGGCAAATCCGTCAGCTTTCTTCGGATTCTGCAGAACGGCGGCGTCGCATGCGCCAAGCGCTCGTAATATCGCTTCGTCAACGTGACCGGACTTGTCTCGCACGAGGTCGTGGCTAACACTGAGTTTGGCAGCTTCTTCGAGCTTGGTATCGTCGGACTTGGCCAGATCGAGCAGCGCTTCTCCAGCCTGAATCCGCGGACGCATCGCAGCCGGCGCTATTTTCATGGCCTGTTGCGAATCTTCGAGCGCGAGTGCCGGTGCGCCCGCCAAAGAGAAGAGCCGCGCACGGTCGAGCAACGGTGTTACCGTCCGCGGCGATTTTGCGACCTGGATATCCAGGCCTTTGATCCGCGGAAGGAACTTGTGCAACAGCTCAAATTTCGGTCGGGAAGCTTTTGCGACAGGGTTAGCCGGATCGATTTCGTTCGCTTTATCGGCATCGACTAGCGCTCTGTCCCACTGGCGGATCTCAAGATAAAGGTTAGCACGCGCCAACCGGCGCTCGACCGTATCCTCGATCGCCAACGCACGGGTCCGCGGTTCTAGCGCCTCGCTCCACTTTTCTTCGGTTGTCAGCCGGTCTGCGAGTTTGTCGAGTGTCTCGGCGGCCGTTGGATTTGCACTGAGGAACGCGCGCCAACAGATCTCGGCCGCTCGATAGTCGTTGCGGGCCGCAGAAAGGTCGCCGCGCAGATCATCGATTACAGACGGCCGCGGTACGATTTTCCTCTCCCACACAGCAAGTGTTTCTGCGCATCGCTGATAACCGGCATCGGCGAGTGCCGGTGGCGCTTCCTTTGCGGCGGCGAGTTGAGCACGGGCTAGGGTCTCCCAAGCACTTGATTCCTGAGGAACAGCTTCAACTAGCTGCCGGCTAAGCTCGATGACCGCTGGATTGTCTTTTTCTTCCTGTGCGGCAGCGAGCTGTTCGCGCAATACCGAAATGTCCGTACTCGCACCACGTAGCAGACCGTCGGTGCCCAGCAAAAGTCCCAAAACGATCAAACGAACCCACACAGGAGAGAGGAGCCCGATCCTGGCTTGCCCGAAAAGAAAGTCAAGCGCTTCCTGCGGAAGCCGTTTTCGGTTTTCAGTTTTCCGTTTTCGGTTTTCGGTTGGATAGCGTTGGATCCAGGTCGCGCAGGAGCGCGAACCCTACCTCTCGCGCGTTCCGGCGATGACGGCGCTGTCGGCGTTGAGCCTGGCGCTACAGCTTTACGGTCCCGGCGCCCAGGGTTATCGTTCGGTTATGTTGACGGTCCTCTTCGATGAGGCGGCGACCACGTTTGGGATCGAAGGGCATCCGGAACGGCCGGCCAGGGTCGCGAATACGCGTGCTTATCTGATGGATGAGCATCCCGACTGGAAATGGCTGAAACCTCAGCCCGCTAAGGACGAGGACATTTTGCGGGTTCACAGCGAAGTACACTTAGAGCGGCTTCGGATCCCGACTGATTTTGATGCCGATACCCCTTTTTATCCGAATATTGACCAGCACGCGCGACGTGCTGCCGGCGCGGCAATTGGGTGCGTCGATCTCGCCCTCAGCGGGGAGCGAGCCTTTTCTTTGATGCGCCCGCCAGGACACCACGCTACGCCGAATACGGCGATGGGATTCTGTTATCTGAACTCGATCGCAATCGCAGCACGTTACGCGCTTTGGATCGGGTGCGAACGCGTGGCGATCTGGGATTTCGATGCACATCATGGCAACGGAACGGAGGAGATTGTCTTCGGAAATCAGCGGATCCGGTTTGCTTCGATTCATCAGTATCCTGGGTACCCTGGCACCGGCTTGAGCTCGCGAGAGAACGTATTGAACTGGCCGATTGCGCCCGGGACTGCGCCCAAGGTCCATGCGGCGGCTGTGCATAAAGCGCTGGATCATTTACTGGAGTTTGCCCCGGACATTCTTTTGGTATCTGCGGGGTTCGACGCTTTCGTTGAGGATCCGATCACGGAAATGACTTTGGAACTGGAGCATTTCGCGGAGTTCGGACAAAGGCTGAAAGAAGCGGGCCTTCCAGTGGCACCGATTCTCGAAGGCGGTTATAGCGATCAGTTGCCGCAGTTGGTGGAAGGATTTCTGGCGGCCTGGCATGGGTAGGGATGCCGTCATCCATCTCCGCCAAGGCTACGGCGGACAGGTCGCGCGGGACGCCGGGAACAGGTGTGAGAGGTGAGAAGCTCGAATCTCGAAGCTCGAATCTGGAAGCGGGGAGATAGGAGACAGAATACAGGAGACGGGAGCTAGGAGCTGGGAGTCGGAAGACGGAAGACTCAGCTACCTCCTGTTCGAATTTTCCGCGCGGAACGCGAAACGCGAAACGCGGAGCCCGAAACGCTACGCTGGTAGCGGGAATTTCGCGCTCAGTACTAGGGCCGAACGGATTTCTCGGCGAAGCTCCAAAAGCATTTCGCGTGTGATCTCGAGTTGTTCGGCTTTATGGCGAGCCCATTCCTGGGCGGCTGCCTCGAGGCGATGGTACGCATCGGTGATGTAGGTCGCCGCAATAGCGGGAAGTCCGGGATGCGCGAGCTTTTCTTCAAGCTGTCTCCGCGCTTCAGCAAGCTCAGCGAGCAAGATTTTCTCTGTAGGCACACGGCGAAGTTTTCGTACCAAACCAATCTTCGACAGTGTCCAAATGATCCATTTGGTCGGATCGATCTGCCAAGGCTTCACGCCGTTCCGGTAATCGTACTGAAATTCGTGATGATAGTTGTGATAGCCTTCACCCAACGTGACGATGGCCATCAGCCATGAATCTCGGGCGCTGCATTTGGATGAGTATGGCCGCGTCCCAAGGTAATGGCAGAGCGAATTGATACAGAAAGTACAATGTTGGAGGGCCACAACTCGAGCGACTCCAGCGATCAGGAAAGCGCCCAGAGCTGAGACCCAACCTCCCCACAGATACCCAATTGTTGTCGGTAAAACGAAAGCAACGGTCGCCGCAATCAAATGAATGTGCCGATATTGCCACATGACGAGCGGATCCTTTTGGAGGTCAGCGACATTTTCGAAAGGCGGCGGGGGATCGAGCTTGAACATTAGCCAGCCCATATGGGCGTGAAACAATCCCTTGGAGATGCAGTAGGGGTCATCTTCCTCATCGTCGACATGCTTGTGATGATTCCGATGTTCGCACGCCCAAAGGAGCACGGAGTTTTCAAATGCTCCGGCGCCAAAGACCAGCGTGAACAGCCGCACGCTCCAATGCGCTTGAAAAGTTAGATGCGAGAAGAGCCGGTGGTAGCCGAGCGTGATAGAAAAGCCGACCGCACAGAACATCACCACGAAAAGGACGACCTGGAACCAGTCGAGTCCAAAGAACCAGATGTACGCTGGTACCGCGGTAACTGAAAGAAACAAAGTACCGATGAGGAATGAACTGACTACCCAGTTGACTCTGTGGAACGGGATTTGTGAAAACATGATCTAGCTCGGGTTTTTAGCAAATCGGCGGGAGCGGGATCAAATACATCCTGTTCTCTACGCATCGGCTCAAGTAGTACACCACATCGGCTCAAGTCACAAGGACGATCTGGTTCCGAGTCAGAGTAACGTTAAGGTTCGAGGGCGTTGCGAGCAAAGCCGCGCTGGAGGCGTGGCTTGGTTAGAGCGAGGGCGGATAGAACGAGGAGTGCACCAGCTAGACAGAGAGAGGGGGACAGGTTTGTACTGTGGGGACCAACTAACCAGCCGACGGTGATCGGTCCAATGATTTGTCCCAGAGCAAATGCGGAAGTCATGGCAGCGATTAAAACCGCCGAATTGTTTGGGCCCGAGATCGAGCGCGCTTCTTGCATTGCCGCCATTGGAACAACCATGAACGTACCCCCGACAAGCAGAGCCGCGATCAGGATAGCCAAAAGGCTCGGAAAGAGCGCCGGCAGAAGTATTCCTATTGCCATAATAAAGTGGGCGCCAATCCAAATGGTCCGATGACTGAACCGCTGGGCAAGCGGCGCGGTTACAAGGGTGGATACGACGGCGGCCGAGCCGAAAATTGGCCAGGCCCAACCAAAAAGCGATGGATCGGGAATGATTGCGCGGGCCATGACCGGAAGAAATGTGGCCGGGATAATGTAGCCGTAGCCGAACAATCCGTAACATCCGACGAGACGCAGCGATTCACCGCTCCACAGAGTGTTTCCCGATTCCTGCGTGGTTCGCGTCATCTTGACGGAACTGTTTGTGGTAAAAGCGAACCAGACGATCACGGTAAAGGCGGAAGAGAGAAGTCCCAGAAGAATCCAGGCGAATGTCGAGGTCGCTTTCACCTGAGCCAATACGAGGCAGAGTGCGCCGGAAATTGCGACTCCGACCCCGGTCCCTGCGAAAACGATCCCACTGAACCAATGACGCCTGTGATAGCCAAATTGATCTGCGCTCCAGGCGAACACAAAGATCAGGACAAGAGCGCTTCCGATTCCGGCAACGAAACGCAGCAGGGCCCAAACGGCGACATCTCGCTCGAATCCCATTCCCAGCGTGCTGACGCTGATCACTACAAGACCGGCGCGTATCGCGGTGGCAGGTCGAACCCGCAGGACCAGCGCGGAGAGCGAGCCGATGAAGTAACCGATATAGTTGGCCGACGCGAGCCACGCCCCCGCCGCAATCGTGATGCCGGCATCTGCCTGCATCATAGGTAGAACTGGCGTAAACGCGAAACGACCAATTCCCATAGCGGCGGCCAGAGCGATCAGGCCGGCTATAGCGCCGAAAACGCCGCCCTCTATTTGTCCTTTCGAAATTTCACCCACCGCCCAGCCTCACCTCGAACAAACATCTTGAGAAATGAATATTTAAGATGAATAGTTCTCATTATGAGAACGCTCGATTTGGAGGCGCTTCAGATCTTCAAAGCGGTGGCTCAACATGGCGGTATCACCAAAGCCGCTGCGCGATTAAACCGGGTTCAATCGAATGTGACGACCCGAGTTAAGCAACTGGAAGAGCGCTTAGGCACCGAATTGTTCCATCGCCGGAACCGCAAACTGACACTTTCGCCGGAAGGCAAATTGCTTCTTGGCTATGCAGAACGTTTGCTTCGTCTTTCTAGCGAGGCTGAAGCCGCGCTGCGAAACGGAAAACCGCATGGTGTTTTTCGCCTGGGCACAATCGAAAGCGTTGCGGCGACACGTCTTCCACCGATCCTGTCACGGTTCCACCGGGATCATCCGGAGGTACAAGTGGATCTTGTCACAGGCACAACCGACGTGCTGATTGCAAAAGTGCTGGATTTTGAAATTGAAGCGGCGTTCGTTGCTCAACCCTTCGTCACGGACCAGCTCGAAACGCTGCCAGCGTTTGACGAGGAGCTTGTTTTAATCGGTCCGAAAGATTTTCCGAAAACCGCGGACCCACGTCAGATCGGGCAACGAACTATCATCGCATTCTCGTCAGGCTGCGCTTATCGGCGACGAATGGAAAACTGGCTTTATCAGGGAAAAGTGATACCGGAACGTGTTCTGGAGTTTGCTTCCTATCACGCAATTGTTGCCTGCGTTGCGGCGGGAACTGGAGTGGCGCTTGTTCCGCGATCTGTGCTTCACGCGTTGCGGGCGCAAAACGATGTGAGTATCTGCTCGTTGCCGCCGTCCATCGCGAAAGCGAAAGCGACGTTGATCTGGCGCCGAGGGTGGCGGTCGGCCGCGTTAAATGCGCTGATGAAGAAAATGGGTGGGTAGAGACGTGTCGGCGTGTCGGCGTAGTCGTTAGCGATCGAGCGCTGGATTCCGGATACGCCGTTACGCCCATACGCCGATACAAAATAATTAGGCGAAGCCCGCCTATAGCGTCAGAAAAACAGGAAATGTTTCTTCTTCTGCTGCTGGCCGGGGGTTGCCTGCGGTTGAGGTTTTCTTCGGAAAAAATCGAAGAAGCTGTGGTGCTGGGGCTGTTGCGCCTGAGCGACGCGAGGGCGTCGCTGCGTTTCGTGTGTGTCCGGTCTGATATCCGGTTCCGCGCTATCAGATCGGACACCGCTGCGTGAGCTGTTTTCGTGTCCACTCGATGCCACGTCTTCGTCAGTTTCATCTGCGGAGGCCAGCTGAGGCAGCGCACTTCCATTCTTAAAGCTGACCGATTTGACCAGCTTGAAGTTTCCGATTGCCGGTTCCAGAGGTTTAAGACCGGGATCGTAGCCTTTGTCGAGGGCCATGATTTTCTCGATTAATTCGGCGGCCATCGGCGCAGCAACTCCCCCACCCGATTTTCCACCTTCTACCATCACAGCCAACGCGATCTTCGGGTTCTTGTAGGGTGCAAAAGCAACAAACCAGGTATGATCATCCTTTATACCGCTCCGCATGAACTGGGCGGTACCGGTTTTGCCTGCCACTTCAATATTGTCCAGGGCAGCGTTTTTCCCTGTCCCATCATCAGCGTTAACGACCTCGTCCATTCCTTTCCGGACCAGCTCGATGAGATCGGAAGTGAGGCCGTTATCTCTCTTCAGATCGCCGATGATTTTTTCTGGACGTCGCACAGTTGTGCCATCGGCTTGTTGGGTTTGATAGATCAAAGTTGGCTGATAGACAGTCCCGCCATTCGCCACGGTCGACACCACCACCGCCATCTGCAGCGGGCTGGTCAGGACGTACCCTTGTCCGATTGACGTGTTTGCCGTTTGCCCGTGGGACCAGCGCTCCGTTTGATTTGTTTGAAGCCAATCCGGGGATGGAAGTAATCCTGGATCTTCGCTGGTCAATTCGACCCCGGTCGGCCGGCCAAGCCCAAAGGTTTTGCCTACTTTGTCGATCGCATCGATACCGGCGGCGTTACCGTATTGATAAAAATATGCATCACAGGAGTTCTTGATCGCCTCGACCAGAGTCTGTTGCCCATGGTGACCCCAACAATGCATATAGGTGTCCCCATAGGTCACGCCTCCGCTGCAGGTGAACCTCGCTTTTGCCAGCCCTTTGGTCAGTCCCGCCAGCGCGGTGATGATCTTGTAAGTTGAGCCCGGCGCATAAGAGCTTACTGCACGGTTGACCAGTGGATTCGCTTCGCCCTCCTTGATCTTCTCCCACTCGCCCGCGGAGATCGAAGGGATAAATTTGTTCGGGTCAAACGATGGAACAGAAGCCATCGCAAGAATCTGTCCATTGTTGGGATCCATCACCACGCAGCCCGCGCGTCCAACCGCACGTAACGTCTGTTCCACGATGTATTGGATCCTGGAATCAATCGTCAGATAAACATTTGCTCCGGGTACTGGTTGGATGATCTGCGGTTGGCCCTCGAGCTGGCTCTTTGCGTTCTTACGCAAAATACGTTTGCCCGGCTTGCCCCGGAGCTCCTCGTCCATGGTGTATTCAATATTTGTCCGGCCCTGGACGTCGGGTTCGTAGAAATTGAAATCTTTGACATCGGGCAGCTTGCTGATGTCTTTGGGAGCGCCAACGTAACCGAGCAGATGCGCCGCTAACGCGCCGTATACATATCTGCGCAACGGCCTGACATTTACCTGTATCCCCGGAAGGCTGACGTTCTCTTCGGCAAATTTAGAGAAGGTCGCAAACTTCAGATCCTGTTCGTAAGCGAATGGAACAAGCTGCTGAGTTCGATAATGGGTCCGCAACCTTTCGGGATTAAATGGCTGCGCCAGATTCATCGCCTCAAGTCGCGGAATGAGCAACTGGTCAACAATCTGGACAATGTCCGGTTCACGATCGTTGTGCAGCATTCCACTACCGTCCTTGTGCCGATAATCGAGCATCGGCGGGGTGCCGTATCGGGCCTTATACCCGTTCACCAGATCAGGGAGATAGAGATCGACTTCATAGCTTGGCCGATTTGTCACCAGGACCACTCCGTTACGGTCGCGTATCTCACCCCGTACGGCCGGGATTCGGACTGTGACTTCGGATGACCCCTGCATTCGGTTCCGGTAATGTTCTTGGAGCTCGACCTGAACGAACCAGAGGCGGACACCAATCCCGACGAGCGCTAGAAGGATCGTTCCGGCCAGGACAAGGATCCGAACATCAAACGCGGACAATTCTTTCTTACGAACCATATATAGGCCGTCGGAGGGACTATATTGAGTCCAGCGGGGACTCTACTATGGGGTCGATGGAAACGCTAGGGGAACGCCGGAAACGCCGAGATCGCCGGGATCCTCCTTCGCTAAAGCTACGGAGGACAGGTCGCCGGGAACTGATGAGTACGAGACGGCGAGACGATGGTTTTGGAGCTGGGTGGAGCGAGTTTGGCGTTCGGTTTGACGAGTCTGCGGGTTGGATCGAGAGTAGGTGCCTTGCGATGGCTCCTCGGGCTACCCAATTCGAAACGTTGCGTGCGTCTTCCTTGTACTGTCCAAAGTGCAAGACAGCTCAACCCGTTTACGAAAAACTGCTTCTAATCCTTCCTGACAGAGAGATTTATGATTATTTGTGCAGAGGATGCGCAACCTCGATAGGATCTCGGGAAGTGAAGGCTTCTGAAAAGAGTGGACCGCTGGTGATTGTGGGCAGGTGAACCGGGTTAGCGGCCAGAAGTGAGTTTCGGGAATTGTTGTCGCCAAGCGACAACCAAACTCAGCCAGGGGTGAGTGTAGCGGACCCCTGGAAACCGGACCATATGCGGATTGGCCCTGATATCAGATCGGCGCGCCATTCTGCAATTATTTTGAATGATCCTCGGCGTGGCGACCCCTGCCGAACGTTCGCTCTCGCATCCTTTCAGGATGGAGCTCTTTTGGGGCTGTTTACCAGGGGTTTTGTCGTCGCTTCGCAACGGCAATCCGACCCCTTGCGTTATCACCGGCTCCTCAACTCTTTCCTCTCACCGCCGGTCCCGCGCGATCCCGCTTGTTCCCGGCGTTCTCGGCGTTGATTCAGGTGAGCTTCTTTTTGCTGGTGCCGATCCGGTAGAGGACGATGCCCATCACCGCAAAGAAAGCGACTCCGAGCAGACTGTAGCCGCTTTCCCCAAGCGTCGCGGTCAGAGTCTTTTCAAGATTCAGTTTCGGAAGGAAATCGCCAAGTCCCGGCACTTGCAGCAGGCCAGCAACAATCACCCCGGCTATGGCGCCTCCGGCTACGAGGCCGGTCGCAAACAGGTTGCCAGCTTTGAGCTCTTCACTTTTCCCAAGGCCAGCCGCTCGCTTGCTTTGATGATCCACAATCCCGCGAATGACACCGCCAATAAAGATCGGCAGCGTTGTTGAGAGAGGCAAATAGGCGCCAACCGCAAAAGTAAGCGCATTCACCGCGCAAAGCTCCATGGTGACGGCCAGGAACGCGCCCACCAGGACAAACTGCCAATCTAGATTAAATGAGAGCAGCCCTTTGATCAGCGTCGCCATCAGGGTGCCCTGAGGCGCCGGATATTGATTTGTCCCGATGCGATGAAGGACACCTTGCGAAACCATCTCCGGGCTCGGCGCATCCAGGAGTTTGACCGTAAGCCCAATCGCGATCGCGGCCACAATCGCGCCCACGAACAATGAAAGCTGTTGATACCGAGGCGTCGAGCCTACGAGAAAACCCGTCTTCAAATCCTGCGATGTTCCACCTCCGTTTGCGGCAGCAATACAGATCATGCTTCCGACAACCAACACGAGCGGCTCATATTTGAACCCTGACCAGCCCATGCTGAGGAACACAAGGCATGTGCCCATGATAGTGGCGATCGTCATGCCGGAAATCGGGTTGGAGCTGGTACCAATCAGCCCGGTGATCCGGCTCGACACCGAAACGAATACGAATCCGAACAATATAATCAGCACGCCTAGTACACATTTGCTGAGGATGCTGTCACCCGGAATCTGCGGAAGCAACATCATCAGGATTACCAGCGCAAGGCTGCCGAACCCGACTACCCGAATCGATAGATCATCTTCCGTCCGCTCTTCGCTGATGCCCGACGTTCGTCTCTTTAAAGCAGCTATACTTGCGCGAAGAGAAGACCAGATAGTCGGTAACGTCTTGAGAAGCGTCATGAATCCGCCTGCAGCTACAGCGCCCGCACCGATCTGCCGGACGTAAGCAAAATAAATAGCGCTAGCTGTATCCGCGAACGTCTTCGTGGCCGGATTCCATCCTCCTTTCCCCCCTGCCGTCATCAGATCATGCAGGTACCCTAGCTTGACCTGTTGCGTCGCGATGACCTCCGGTGGGAGCAGGGACGCCAGCAACGGAATTAAACCTAGCCAGGCCAGAACGCCGCCGGAAACCAGAACGCCGGCGATACGCGGACCGATGATGTATCCGACGCCCATGTATTCCGGGGTGATATCCGCATTGACGGTCGCCGACGGGAAAAACCGATTGGCTTGAGCAGTGACCCATCCAGGGGTCTCAGCAATGATACCGAAGATCTTCTGGCAAGCTGCATACGCCAAAGCGAAACCGAATCCTTTGTAGGCGGTGCGCGCGAAGTCTCCTCCTTTTTCGCCAGCAATAAGCACCGACGCGCACGCAGTACCCTCGGGATAAGGCAGGGTGCCGTGTTCTTTTACAATCAACGCCCTGCGTAGCGGAATCATCATCAAAGTCCCAAGCATGCCGCCGATGGTCGCGAGGATAAAAATCGGCCAATAGGAGAAGAAATGTTCGCTATGACTTCCGCTCGATAGAAACAGAAATCCCGGCATTGTGAAAACAACTCCGCCAGCAATTGATTCTCCCGCAGACGCGGTTGTCTGGATGATGTTGTTTTCCAGGATCGTCGTCTTGAAAAACTTCCGTCCAAGCGAGATCGCGAGAACCGCGACCGGGATTGAAGCCGAAATTGTCAGTCCGGCCTTGAGTCCTAGGTAAACCGTTGCCGCTCCGAACAGCAAACCGAAGAATGCTCCCAGCAGGATTGATTTAACAGTGAGTTCGGCGACACGCGTTTTCGCCGGGATATACGGAGTGTTTGCAGAGGTGGTATCGGAGACGGCTGATTCAAGCTCTGGCATGGGTTGACAGGGAATGTGTCCTGGTTCATCCAGCCAAGGCGGGACTAGGGAGGACAGGTCGGTTTCGGTGGAGCTTAAAGGCTGGTCTGTCAGTGGTAAAGCTCTCAAGGACGCCTCCTTCTCGCCCATTCGCAGCCCTCGCCGTCTCACCCTATCGGCGTACCGCAGTCACACCCTATCGCCGTATCGATTTCTTCTCCTGGCTCCTGTATTCTGACTCCTGTATTCTTTTCCACATGCATATCGAGCGCTTTTTTGTTCCCGGGCTTGCTCAAGCATCATACGTTGTTTCAGCGGGTGTTGACGCAGTCATCATCGATCCTGAAAGGTGCGTTGATGGCTATTTGAATTATTGCGAAAAGAATGGACTCACGCTTCGCGCGATCCTGTTAACTCATCCGCATGCAGATTTCGTAGCGGGGCACGCCGAACTGGCAAGCAGGTCAGGCGCACCAATCTTGATCTCAGCAAAGGCTCCGGCTGAATCCGATCACCGCGATATTCAGGAAGGCGATCGAATCGTAATCGGTGATTCTTATTTGGAAGTTATCGAGACGCCCGGGCATTCGCCTGACAGTGTCTGTTTCTGTTTATATGAGGGGAATCATGTAGTTGCTCTTTTTTCGGGTGACACACTGTTTGCGGGCGATGTTGGACGGCCGGATTTGCGCGATGGCGAGATGACCGCGGATCAATTGGCAGGGATGCTTCATGATTCTCTTTTCCAGAAGCTGCTCAAGCTTCCGTCCGTTGTAAAAGTCTATCCTGCACACGGGGCCGGCTCCCTGTGCGGCCGCCAAATTTCTTCGGCACCGTTCACAACTATTGGCCAGGAAGCCGCGACTAACTGGGCGCTCCAGTTCACGGATCGGACAACATTCGTCTCTGCTATGGTGACAAATCTACCGGAGCGACCTTCCTATTTTGCGCGATCGGTCACTATAAATCTGCAAGGTGCGCCGCCATTCACCGGTCCGGTCACCCACCTTAATTTGGAGAGGTTTCGATCATTGCGCGAAGAGGGTGCGAGCATTCTCGATGTACGCCCGGCGGCACTGTTCGGCGAAGGTCACGCTGCAGGAAGCGTGAACATCGGGGTTGCTAGTCCTTCTTTTGCGGTGTGGTGCGGTTTTTTTATAAACGGCGATTTGCCTATCCTGTTGGTTGTCGATCACGATGCCGAAGCCCAACGAGCCAAATTGGAGCTAGCGCGAATTGGGTTCGACCAGGTCGCAGGATTCCTTCTTGCCGATGATCTTGAAGAAACGCTGCAGATTACGCAGCTCGGAGCTCAGGATTTTGTGGCGGCCGGCGATAACCGGCTGCGTTCGGTGGTTCTCGATGTGCGTTCCGCGCAGGAATGGAAAGCCGATCCTCTGGAAGGGGCTATTCATACCGCGCTTCCGCAAATACTGCGACAGATTGGAAAGCTGTCTCGCCAGTCGTCAATAGCGGTTGTTTGCGGGAGTGGGTATCGAAGCTCAATCGCTACGAGCTTACTGGAGGGGGAAGGATTCCCACATGTCAGCAATGTTATGGGCGGCATGCATGCGATCCGGCATGCAAAACGTCCGCACGTATCGGTTATGGAGGTCGCGGAGAGTGCTTTGGACTGGCAGATCTAGCGCGGCGCCTTCAGCGCCGCGGTTAACGGTTATCAGTCTTCCGTCAACCGTCGACCGTTCATATGCGGCACGCGCGAGGACGAGCCAAAGCTCGGTCGTATCGATCGTGGCGACATGGTCTATCGCCGGTAGGGTCGCGCTTTAGCGCGACCTCGTGCAGCCGCCACTTCCAAAATCGATCGCTGGATGATACCACAACGGCGGCGACGGAGCGCCGCCCTCGAACTCAGGGGCCGCGAAACGTTCAAACGGCAAACGAATTCTGACAGAACAACTACGTTTTGTCCTGGTATGGGACTCTTGTGGAGGAGGTTGGGCCGGGTATTTTAGCAAACGGGATTCCCCGGGAGAGGGGGGCCTGTACCGACGGGTAAGAAGTCCGCCTCGGTGCAGCGGCCAGATCCATGCAGACACAATTTCAGGATACAGTCGAACATCAAAATAGAGCCGAGAACACCGTATTCGCTATTCTCTTAGCAATCAGTTTTTCGCACCTGCTAAACGACACGATTCAGTCGTTGATTCCGGCAATCTACCCAGTCCTGAAAAACTCTTTTCATCTGAACTTTACGCAAATCGGACTGATCACTCTGACGTTTCAGTGCACCGCTTCGATTTTTCAGCCGTTTGTCGGGCTTTACACCGATCACCGGCCAAAACCTTATTCTTTAGCGATCGGGATGGGATTCACCTTGATCGGCCTGGTTCTACTTTCGGTTGCAGCCAATTTCCCAACCATTCTTGTTTCTGCCGCGTTGGTGGGTCTGGGCTCATCGATCTTTCATCCGGAAGCGTCGCGGCTCGCTCGTATGGCCTCAGGAGGTAAGCATGGACTCGCCCAGTCGATTTTTCAGGTGGGTGGGAACGCCGGCTCTTCGGCCGGGCCGTTATTGGCAGCACTTATCATCGTGCCAAGAGGACAACCAAGCATCGCCTGGTTTTCTGTAGTGGCCCTGATCGCGATTATCGTCCTTTCGATCGTTGGAAAGTGGTATGGTGAAAACCTTTCTAGAATCCCGACTAAATCGGGCGCAAAACGTAAGCCCGGCCAGGCGCTGTTATCGAAGCAGAGGATCGCCTTTTCGCTGGCCATCCTCATTGCACTTATCTTCTCAAAATATTTTTATTTGGTCAGTCTTTCCAACTACTTCACGTTCTACCTGATTAACAAGTTTCATCTCGGCATCCAGACAGCGCAGATTTATTTGTTCCTTTTCTTGTTCGCAGTCGCTGCTGGCACAATTATCGGTGGACCGGTTGGAGACAGGATTGGGCGTAAATATGTGATCTGGGCATCGATCCTAGGGGTAGCGCCGTTTACGATAGCGCTGCCGTACGCGGACCTTTTCTGGACCGGAGTTCTCGTCGTGGTGATTGGCGTCATCCTGGCGTCCGCTTTCTCGGCCATCATTGTTTATGCGCAGGAGCTTCTACCCGGAAAAACCGGACTGATCGCCGGCATATTCTTCGGAACCGCATTCGGTATGGCTGGAATTGGATCGGCTCTGCTAGGCACGCTTGCCGATTGGACGAGTATCGATTTCGTTTACTCCGTCTGCTCGTTCCTTCCGTTATTCGGATTGCTCACCGCGTTCTTGCCGAACCTGGATAAAAGAGTGCGAGTGTGAGTGTGAGTGCGAGTTTCGAGCGACCATGTTACTCGCAATAGTACTCTCCAGCACCTGTACCCTCATTC
>Ga0207684_10000932_pt1 | contig 33029 bp, 39 predicted proteins | sample KBSK5501metaG_FD_184342 | JGI IMG/M metagenome (GOLD analysis project Ga0207684, IMG submission 184342) | Corn, switchgrass and miscanthus rhizosphere microbial communities from Kellogg Biological Station, Michigan, USA - KBS K5-50-1 metaG... | ecosystem: Host-associated > Plants > Roots >... | reverse complement strand
CTCGATTCATGGTGGAAGCCTCGCTTTGGTGATTTGGTTCTTGCCAGAACCCACTTCACCTTAGCAAAGCTTTCACCTTTTCCTCACTTCAAACCCTCAACGATAAAACGTAATTAGGACACGAGTGATGTCCTTCATGATCGGATTATGGTGGCCAGTTATTCTGCAAAAGGCGACTCGTTCGTGGCAGAAAAGCCGCGTGTATGGTCGGAAAAGAGTGTAGCTCTCCCGATGAGTGGCTCAGTTGGAGCCCAGTATGACGTTGCCTCCGATGGGAGGCGCATCGTCGTCGCCACCTACGCCGGAGGCTCAAGTCAACAAGACGCGGGCCACGTGATCTTTCTGGAAGACTTCATCGACGAGCTGCAACGCAAGGTGCTGCTAAACGGCGATTGATCGTTCCATTCCGACGGAATAAGTTGCGAAAACCACCTGCATTAGATTCCTTTTGAAGAAGCGTCCCTTTGGATCCCGTCATCCACCCACAATCTCGGTAGCCCCAAAGGTAGGTTCGAACTCCAAACCGGGGGATTGTGACTCAGCTATGAGATTCGTTCGATTTGATATAAAGTCGCTTCCACTACCGGAGCATCGTTGTAGAGGAGAAGGGTGAAAGGAGGTAAAGCCATGACAGAATCAACCACAGGGCGGCAAGCAATCATCGAAGCCTCGCCTGAGCCGATCACGATCGATACGGCCCGGACAGCGGTGATCGTCGTCGACATGCAGAACGACTTCGGGAGCAGCGGCGGAATGTTCGACCGCGCCGGGGTCGACATCGCTCCCATCCAAAAGGTTGTTGAGCCCATTTCAAGGGTCCTTGAATCGGCGCGCCGTGTGGGCATAAGGATCATTTATCTAAAGATGGGCTTTCGTCCGGATCTTTCCGACGCCGGTCCTGCGGATTCTCCAAACCGGCTGAAGCCTTCGCGCCTGCGATATGGAGATGCAATGCGCGCTCCGGATGGAACCGAAGGCCGGATTTTGATTCGAGATACCTGGAACACGGAGATTGTAGATGGGCTCAAGCCTCAACCTGGGGACATTGTCCTTTACAAGACTCGGTTCAGCGGCTTTTATCAAACCGGATTGGATAACATCCTCAAGACACTGAATGCCCGCTATCTCGTGGTCACCGGATGCACTACCAGCGTGTGCGTGGAATCTACTGTAAGGGACGCGATGTTCAGAGATTATTCCAGCTTGCTCCTCGAAGACTGCATGGCCGAGCCGATCGGGAATGTCGGTAACAATTCCGCGAGAAGCAATCATGAGGCGTCTCTTCTGGTGATCCAAGCGCTGTTTGGTTGGGTTTCCCGCTCGGACGAGTTCATTGGGGCTCTCAAGCGGCGCTCCGGGCGAGCGTCGGCATCGCGAGCGTAGGAAACGCCACTTTGTACTTGTTTCTAGCCGCATAGCGCCATGGCGACTTTCCGGCCATACGAGACATCGCCGGAAGCTGTGTGCGGAACCTGAGTGCTACTCATTCTGGTTGTTCAGGTGGATGGGCGGCAAACAAGAAACTGAGAGTTTGGACCGATAGTTAGTGCTCGCGGACGGAGAGCGAAGGAGATAATTGCACCATTGACGGACCGGACATTCGCACACTCAACTCCCGCGCTTTACGACCGCTACATGGGCCCGCTTTTGTTCGAACCCTATGCGAAGCTCGTCGCCGAGCGCTGCGCGGCCCTCCAGCCAGACCGAATTCTCGAGACTGCTGCCGGCACCGGTATTGTCACCCGGGCAGTGCATCGCGCGGCTCCGCGGGCGCAGGTCGTCGCCACAGACATCAATCCCGCGATGCTTGAGTTCGCAAGGCACGCGCTGCGTTCCCAGCATGTTTCGTTTCAGCCCGGGGATGCACAAAATTTACCGTTCGCCGACCGAAGCTTCGACGTAATTCTCTGTCAGTTCGGAGTGATGTTTTTTCCCGACAAGATCCGCGCCAACCAAGAAGCGCGTCGTGTGATTCGTCCCGATGGCAACTACCTGCTAGTCACATTCGACCGGCTTGAGTTGAACCCGATAGCGAAAGCTGCGGAAGACGCGGTCAGTGCGCTTTTTGCCCACGATCCATTTGACTACATGGAGCGTGGCCCCTTCTGCTACGCCGATCCGGCGCGGATCAAGCACGATCTACTTGCCGCCGGCTTCACCAACATCGAGATCGAGACGACCAAGTTGTCGAGCCGCGTGAATGCGCGCGATGCCGCTCAGGGCTTGGTGTTCGGCTCTCCATTCCGGTCAGAAATCGAGCGACGGAACCCATCAGCTCTTGACCGCGCCGGTGAGGCTGTTGCTCAGGCGCTGACACGATGGGACGGTAAGGACGCCCCGATGTCAGCACATGTGGTTACCGCTAGAACCCTCGTCGCAACGTAATCATGTCAGGACGCGGTTACTGAATAACTCGCGGTAGCGCTCACGATTCCACAGTCAGCCTTTCCGCGGACGAATTGTCGGCAACCCTTACCTTGGGATTACTTCAGGGTTGTCCGTGACACGTCCAGTTCCCGACCGGCCAGTCCCGCTCGTGAGTGATAACGCCTGTGGTTGAAAAAGCGCCATTCCTAAAAGACACTGACAATTTGGACCGCCTCTTACACTCGCCAAGGCTCGCCGCCTTAGGATGTCTCGATGGGAAATTTGGGGAGCGTTGGGGAGCGCGTCTCACCTTTGCCGGAGTCCGTCCGGGAATCAAATGGTAACTTCTCCGAATCGCAATTCATGAGACCATGAGACCATTAGCCCATCTCCGGCACCGCTAGGAGTGAGCCATGCACACTTTGTTTCAGGACCTCCGCTATTCCGCACGGCAGCTCATCAAAAGTCCAGGATTCACGCTAACGGCAGTGATCTCGCTGGCGCTCGGCATTGGAGCCGCCACCGCTGTATTCAGCGTGATCTACGCGGTGCTGATGAATCCTTATCCCTACCCTGCGGCGGATCGAATTGTACGACTCACGACGCAGAGCGTAGCGGGTTCCGGCGATCCCGTCTATCTAAACGGCGACCAAATTCAGACCTTGCGGCAATCACCAGTGGTCGAAAGCGTTCTGGCGATGGACTACCAGGCGTTGATGCTGACAGGGCAAGATCTTCCCGAGAACGTGAACACTGTGAGCCTTATCTCGAATAGCTTTCAGGATCTCGGCGTGCCCCCTGTGCTTGGACGCGGACTCTGGCCATCGGACGCAGTAGACGGCCAGGACCCAAAACCTGTCGTAGTTCTTTCTTACAGATTTTGGCGGGAACATTACCTGTCCAATCCGGACGTATTGAGCCGCAAGCTGCAACTCGATCACAGAAACTTTGAGATCGTGGGCGTCGCGGCGCCGCGATTCACTTGGGGTGACGCTGACGTCTATCTCCCGCTGAAGCTGATGCGAGATCCGGGGCGCACCTCTATCGTTAATTTGCTCCTGCGGCCGGGCGTCAGCCGTCCCACGGCTGACGCCGCCTTGCAGCCACTCGTGGAAGAGTTCGCCAAGTACATGCCAAATGATTTTCCCGACGTCTTCAAAGTTCACGTGTTAGGACTGAACGACTGGGTCGTTGGCTCCATGGGCGGAACACTGTGCTTGCTCTTTGGCGCGGTGATGTTACTGCTCGTGATCGGATGCGGAAATGTCTCGATTCTATTGCTGGCACGGGGCACGGTGCGGCAGCATGAATTGGCGGTGAGAACCGCTGTCGGCGCAGGCCGCTTCCGGATTGTTCGCCAATTACTCACTGACTCTCTCCTCCTCGCGACGATTGGAGCGATGTTAGGCGTTCTGACTTCTTACGGCGCTCTAACGCTGATTCGGCGTTTGCTTCCGCAATCTACCTTCGCGTCCGAAGTCGTGATTCGCATCAACTTGCCCGTGCTTCTTTTCAGCGTCACGGTCGCGCTGGGAACGGGCGTGCTCTTCGGGCTTTGGCCGGCGCTGCAACTCTCGCACACTCACATCGGCCAGATCATGCAGTCCGGCGCGCGTCGGGTAGCAGGCAGCGTCCGCGGACGCAGGGCCCATAGCATGCTTATCGCCACGCAGGTGGCGCTGACATTATTACTGTTGGCAGGTGCGGGATCGTCAATTAAGGGGTTCGCTCAGTTGATCCACGAACCCCTCGGTTACGACCCGCACAATGTGATGGCGGTAGGAATTCCCTTACGCCAAAACTCCTATCGCACTTGGTCGGCGCGTGCAGCTTATTTTGAGCAGCTGCGAGAGAAGGTGGCGGAAACATCCGGCGTGACTACGGCGGCGATTTCCACGAATGCGACGCCGCCCCAGAATGGATGGATCATCGGGTTTGATATCTTGGGCAAACCCGCTACCAACCCTCCGACGGGATCGGTCAACCTGATTAGCCCGCAGTACTTCGCGGCCCTTCGCATTCCCCTGCTGCAAGGACGGATTTGGAGCGACGCCGAGAATTCCAAAGGTGCCCATGTAGCCGTGATCAACCGCACCCTGGCCCGGCACTACTTTCCGAATGGCGACGCCATCGGACATTCGCTGAGAATGCCGGGTATCGAAGGCAATCCGGCTACGGTGTTGTCGCCGCCAAATATTGGAGCTTCCTGGTTGCAGATTGTAGGCATCGTCGAAGACGCGCACAATGATGGGCTGCGAAATGTCGCAAGGCCGGCGGTCTTCGTGCCTTTTACGCTAAGCATGGGAGAGGACATGGAAATTCTTGTTCGCTCCCAGGCTCCGCCCCTTACGCTGTTACATGCGGTGCGCGAGCAGTTGAGCGCAATTAACCCGGATCAGCAGATCGCCAGTAGCGTCAAGGATCTTGAAACTCGGCTCACCTATGAACCCGAGTGGCAGCAGGAGCATCTCGCAGCGTGGATCTTTGGCGTTTTTGCCTGGCTCGCCCTAACCCTCGCCGCCGTAGGACTACACAGTGTCGTGTCCTACACGGTGGCACAACGGACCAATGAATTCGGGATTCGCATGGCACTGGGAGCCCGACGCGGAGACTTGCTGCGAATGGTGTTTAGCTCGGCGTTGGGAAGCCTGGGCACCGGAATCTTCGCAGGTGTCGCGCTTTCGCTGGCCCTGAGCCAAATCATTGCGAAGTGGGCACAAGGGAACCCGCGCGATCCCGTCATTCTCTTAGCCGGAACGATTCTCTTGGGCTTGGTGTCTGGGTTGGCCTGCGCGATACCCGCGCGTCGCGCCTCCAAAGTCGATCCGATGATTGCACTACGTAGCGAGTAGCAGCAGCGCCCTCTGGACCGCCCAAGAAACTTCGGTGCCAATCAAGGGATCTGCAGCGGTGAACTTCATGGGTAGATGACTTTGGCGAAGCATTCGCCGCACTTGAACCGCTACTGTGAATCCATCACGCCCGCTGCAACTCCTTTTAAGAGCGGAACACCCAGCCGGTAGCTGGCGAAAAATCGCCATTCACTCACAACACCAGAATCGGACCGGTCACTTGGAGGGTTGTCGGCAACTCTTACCTTATTGAGCTACGTATAAATAATGCAATGACTTAGTGCAAAAAAGAAGGCAGTTCGGACTTCTCGATGCAACCCCGTAGCTTCTTCTGCGATCTTCTGACTCCGTTTATCGACCGGATGACGTCCTCCATGAGTTCGTCAATGTCCTTGGGACAACTATTGGACAGTTTTCGCTTCGCCTGAGACCAAACCCCTTCCTCCGGATTCAGCTCTGGGGCATAGGAGGGAAAGTTCTCAATAGGGAGACGGGGATTTCGCCGGAGAAGCTCCTGCAGAGGCTCGCCTTTGTGGGTACTCGAGTTATCCAGCAACACCATCACGGGACCGTGGAGATGTCGAAGCAGGTGGCGGAGGAACAAACACATTTCTTCCTGCCCAATATTGTCATAGAAGAGGTAGTAGTAGTGGTTCAGCCGCTGCCGTTTCGGGCTGACCGAGATGCCGGAGATCACGGAACTTTTGTCGCGCCGATAGACATGACGATGAATCGGAGTTTGCCCTACCGGAGCCCAGGTCTTGGCGACATGGGGATGAGGAGAAATCCGGACTCATCGGCAAACACTATGTGGGCGCCCAGCCTAGCGGCTTTTTTTTTATCCGCGGCCACTGTCGGCGTTTCCATTGCTCGACCGCTTGGTCGTCACACTCGATCGCGCGCCGTTCGGGTTTCTGATGACTCCACTTCAGACGATGCATCAACCGCCCAATGTGATTGGGGTGGTAGTCGTCTCCGAACTCCTCGTCGATGAGCAGGGCGATGCGCGCCGTCGTCCACAGGTTCGTGCGGTAACCACGAGCCATCGGCCCTTTGAGCAGCAGCCTGATCAGGCCCCGCAGCTGTTTCGGCCGCAACTTAGGCGGTCGCCCCGGGGAGAAGCGAACGCGCAATGCCTTCTCTCCGCCGCGCCGCCGCGCATGGTACCAGCGCATGACCGAGCTGGCCCCGCAGCCAATGCGCCGCGCCGCTTCATTGAGTGAACAACCAGAATCCACTAAGGCCAAAGCTCGCCGGCGACGGTCTTCCAGCAGATCGGCACTTCCCTTTGGTCTGGCCATAGCTGTTCAGGCGGAGAAGCAGAGCACATACATTATTGGATTCTTTCTAGAGGAAAGCTATTACATTCTTTATACGTTGCTCAATAGGGATTACTTCAGGATCGCCCGTCAGCCGACCAGAACCCACCAATTGTCTGGGAGCACTTCCTAGAAGGTAGTTTTAGCGAAGAGTTTTCGAGTAGGGCGTAATCGCCTCGTTTTCTCCGGAAGCGTCGGTTGAGGACCAGCCTGCCATTCTCACATGGCATTAAGCGACAAAACCAGGTTGACGCGCAGACCGCGAGGTGCTAGTTTTCTAGCACATATGCTATAAACATAGCACGCAACTATGAAAAAACCGAAGCCAAACACTCTTTCGCGCCGCGAACGCCAGATCATGGACGTTCTCTACAAATTAGAGCGGGCAACTGTTGCGGAGGTGCTCGGCAAGCTCAGCGATAAACCAAACTATTCGACCGTGCGCGCCCAGCTGCGGGTCCTTGAGGAAAAAGGACAGGTGCGACACGAAGAGCACGGTCTACGGTACGTCTATGTTCCGACTGTGGCGCGCGACATTGCGCGACGTTCCGCTCTGCGCCACCTCGTCGACACTTTTTTTGACGGCTCTGTGGAAAAGGTGGTCGCTGCGTTGCTCGGTGGAGAGGTTTCGCGAATCTCCCAAGAGGAATTGGATCGGCTAGCTCGCTTCATCACCAAAGACCTAAAGGAGAGCTGACAATGAATGTCCTCCGCAGCTCCGAACTGTCGCTTGCGTTGTTAGTTGGGTGTTCTGTGAAAATGACCTGTCTACTCGGTTTCGCGTGGATTATTGCGAGGGCTGCGCGGCGTCAATCCGCCGCCGTTCGGCATCTGGTGTGGTCCTTGGGAATTCTCGGCTCGCTCATCCTACCTTTGCTTACGCTGCTGCTTCCCGGATGGCATCCGGCCACGCTGTGGCATGCCTCCGAACTTTTGAGTTCGCCGTATGGAATGGCTGCCAGTCCCGGTGCCAGGACATTGCCTTCGATGATCGTCGACGCAGGTGCGGCCTCTCCGCTGTCCAGCAAGTTAAGCAGCTTGGCACTTTTAGTCTGGGCAGCCGGCTTCATGGTCATTTCAATGAGGCTCGTCGGAGGAATCGCGCGGCTTGCGTGGGTGTCTGCACAATCAATGCCACTGTTGGAGCAGAATTGGATGCGCGCTGTATTGGAGATTTCGAAGCGCTCCAAGATCGCGCGTCCGGTGCGGGTATTACAGTGCGGCAATCAGGCAGTAATGCCACTAACTTGGGGAATTTTTCGACCAATCATCATACTTCCAGCGATCGCTCGGGAGTGGCCGGAAGACCGTAGGCGAATTGTCATTGGCCATGAACTTTCGCATGTCGCCCGCGGGGACTGGCTTGTGCAGGTGTGTGCCGAGCTGGCACGGGCCTTTTACTGGTTTCATCCGTTCGCTTGGATGGCGGCCGGGTGCCTGCGGCAAGAGAGTGAATGCGCCTGCGATGATTCCGTCTTGAATTGCGGAATCGAGCCTTCCGATTATGCGAATCAATTGCTCGATCTTGCGCGGACTCTCAAAAACTCCAGCCGGGCCCGGTCCGCTGCGCTCGCTCTTGCACGTCCGTCCAATCTTGAAAGGAGATTCGCTTCCATGCTGAATCCGTCTATGAATCGTAGCCCCTTGTCGCACAGAGCCAGGTTGCTCACTGTTCTCTCTGCTTTATGCTTGCTGCTTCCGCTCGCCGCTTTACGTCTTCCGGCGCAAAACCTATCGGGAAAATTCACTGGAACTATCTATGATCCTAGCGGTGCCCTCGTCCCCAACGCGACCGTCATTATGACCAACCACAAGACGAACAAAGTCGAGATGACCACGTCAGGCACTGAGGGAAATTTCAACTTCGCAGCTTTGGCTGTCGGCGAGTATGAGATGAAAGTGGTGAAGCCGGGATTTGAGGAGTACAAAGGCGCCACAATCGTCCTCGAGCCCAGCCGAGAATCATCTCAGAACATCACGTTGAAGATAGGGTCTTTTGTGGAGGAAGTGAACGTTGTGGCGGAAGGAACGGCCAAGCCTCTGCCTGCGGAAACGTCGGGAAAACCGGCACGATTCCGCCTTGGCGGCGACATACAAGCTCCAAAACTTGTGAACAAGGTGCAGCCGGTCTACCCGCCGGCATCGAAGGCCGCTGGCATCGAGGGTACGGTCATCTTGCATGCCATCATCGGGATGGAGGGCAATCCGCTGTCACTGCGGGTGATGAACAGCCAGGTCGATCCTGAACTTGCGCGTGCCGCGGTGGAAGCTGTCAGCAAGTGGCGTTATAGCCCAACGGTACTGAATGGGGAGCCCATCGAAGTCGATACAACCATAATGGTGAATTTCAAACTGTTGTCCTAATCGACTGGGACGCCAACTCTCCAAAGACGGGGCTAGCCTGCGCCAACGAATTAGCGAATGACAAGATCCACTGATTCTGGGCGGGTGGTCGGCAATTCGGAAATGGGAATTGTCCGTTGGTAAGTTCCGGTTTGCTCGTCATCCACGCGCGAATCAATGATTAGCGCCAGGGTTCGCAACTCAGGTACAGACATCTGCAGACATCCTTCCGTGATTTTGGGCGAGTCAAACCGGCACCTTCCGGAACTAAAAGCCTTCCAGCATCCACACGTTCGAAGTTCCGCGGGCCTTCCAGAAAGCAAGATGCTTGCCATCCGGCGCTGGAATCGCCCACCCAATCGCCATCTGTGTATCCTCGAGCATTGTCTTGGTCCGCCCCTGCAGATCAATGTTCAGCAGCGCCCACTTTCCGGTGTTGGTGTAGGCGGGCGCCCAAACGCTACGGCCGTCCGCTGCGAAGTCAATGCTGTTGATTCCGGCCCAGGCTTGCGCGGTCACGATGCGCTTAGAACCATCTTCCAGAGAGGTGAACGTGATGCTGGGATCCCTTTGCAGGATCTTACCCTTTGCAGTCGCCAGCATTTTCCCATCGGGTGCCAAGGTCCAGTTGTAGGCGTAGGAATTTTCATCCTGGATGCCGATTTGCGGCAATTCTTCACTCGTGCCAGTCGCGGAATCAAAACGGAAAAATGATACGCGCGTGGGACTTCGCAGGTCATACAGGCATAAGTCCGATGGGTGTCGGGCACACTGGATGTTGCCAATACCATCATGCTGCAATACTAGCTGCGGTGGGCCGCCAGCTACCGATACCCGCATCACTCGACGGGGTGACGCAGGCTCTCCTAAACGCGGCCAGATTTCGAAAAGTATCGTCGAGTTGTCCGGAGCGAGACGAGGCAACGATGTCTCCTCGTTTCCTCCGATCAGCAGATCAGATGCGCTCTGATCAATTCGTTGTTTGAAAATATGAAAGGTCCCATCGCGATCCGATGAGAACAGGACCGACTTACTATCCGCCGTCCATGAGAAGGGATAGTCCCTCCAGTTGTCGAGCGTCAGTCGCTGCGGCGTGCTGAGTCGAGTACCACCAGAGTTCAGTTCTGAAACATAGACGCTTGGATTCAAGTAATTCTTCGTATAAGTAATTCGTTTACCGTCTGCGCTGGCGCTAAGCCCGGACACCTCGTCCGGAGCGGCTGTCAGACGTACTGCAGCTCCGGCAATGTGTCCGTGGGCATCGAGCGGCACAGACCAGACGTTGGAGTCATCCTGATTCGGCGCCGGCTCGGACATCGAATAGACCAAATGGTTGTCCGAGGTCCAGACCAGTGCCGAACCAAGTTCCATCTCAACACCAATGTCAGCTTGTCGACCGCCTGAAGAGAAGATGGTTTCTTATCGACCGTTCCGCAAATCGAGCAAGGCTATGCTGGTGTTGGCTTTCCAATCCGGCGCATACTTCGTGATCACATAAGCGATTCCTCGTCCATCGGGCGACCAAGCAGGCACGCCAAACGTGCACATCTGACAGCTAGCCAGTCGAATTGGATTCTCTCCATTGCCCTCCATCACCCACATCTCCTCGGCGTGCTTCGGCCCTTTCACGAACGCGATCTGCGATCCGTTTGGGGAAACGGCGGGCAACTGGCCATCGTCAATCAGCTTGCGCGGCGCACCGCCCATGATCGAGGCCTGCCATAGGCTCAGAGGCGAGGTTGGCCCTTCGACCCAGGTCGCGACTAAATGACTTCCGTCCGGATACCACGCTGACGGGATAGCCCTGAACCCGGAGGGGAGGCTCAAGGAGTGAGTCTCGCCGCCATCTATCTGCCGTAAATAGGAGCCTGTTTTGTCGGCAAATGCCAAGTACTTGCCGTCTGGAGAAATTGCGGCTCCTAGAACAGGATTTTCTTCAGGATTCGCGGTAAGCCGCCGCTGCTTGATCCGTATGGGAGTGGCCTGCGCAGATTGCCGTCGCCAATGCGCAATCCCCCATGCCAGCAACACTCCGGCCAACAGCACTGCGAGAGCCACTGGCAGAAGCCATCGATTCGGGCCCGTCGTGGGCTTGTGAGCTGGCCGAGGTGTAACGGTGGCGGAGACTCCGTTTACCGGAGCCAGAAACCGGTATCCTCGCCGAGCCACGGTTTCCACAAAGCGTGGATTTTCTGCTGAGTCCCCAAGGGCATCTCGCAACCGGCGAATGGCTGCATTCAGACTGTGATCGAAATCGACGAAAATGTCTGCCGGCCTGCAGTTCTTCGCGGCTGACCACCTCGCCCGGACGCGCCAGGAGCATGGTCAATATTTGGAAGGGCTGTTCCTGGAGTTTTACCCTGGAACCATTGCGCCGAAGTTCCCCTGCATATAGGTCCACTTCGAAAATACCGAACTGGACAGAACGCGACCCCTTTTCACTGACAGCCGCCATATCCCCACTCGTTGTTTTCGCAGTCTAGCAGAACGCGACTGCCACCCCTGTGTGATGCACCCGGCTAAGTATATGACGCAAGAAGAATTACTTCGTTATCGGGCTATGAGGTGCAAATTACCCCCAAAGGGTTGAGGTACTTCCTCGCTGGGCGGATGCTCGCCTTCATTCCGGAGGTCAATGGCGATGCATCGCACGTTCAAAACCATCTTCTTTCTAGTAGTTCTCACAAGTTTGATTCTCTCGGTCCTCCCGCCGATGAGTCTTGCCGAAAATCCACAAGTAACTGTTTCTGTCTATGACGATGCCCGCGTTCCCAGATCCTCGCCCGTGCGGAGGGGCAAGCCGCGAGGATATTCGGACAGGTTGGTGTCAACGTGAACTGGCTCGACTGTAGTTCTGCAATCAGCACCCGTTGTACCGCTCCCCTTGAGACCGGCGGCCCTGCCGTCTCAACTTGCGGATTACACCCAACGCCGCAGTCTCAACCAGCGACCAGATTTTCGGGGTTGCCTATCTGGCGCCCGACGGAACCGGGCAATACGGCGATGTGTTCTGGCAACGGGCCAAGGATCTCCAGACCAACTCGAAGGTGAACCTGGCGTCAATTCTCGCCAGCGTCATGGCTCATGAGATGGGTCATCTGCTGCTCGGATCGAATGCCCACACCATCAGCGGCATCATGCAAGCGCATTGGGGTCCCAGTGAACTTCGACGTATCAGCATGGGGTCCCTTCTGTTCCTGCCCGAGCAGGGCCAGCGAATGCGTGTACGGGTAACCCAGCGGAGCAGCTTCTTCATGTCGAGTGGCAGGGGCTCGGAGACGGAAAATCTACCAGCCTCCACGACGCGGTGAAATCCTAGTCGGAGATTCTGGACCAATACCGAAACGCGTGTTCGAGGGGGCCGCTGGCGGATAGTCGGCAACTCTTACCTTGGGATTACTTCAGAGTTGCCCGTCGTCCAGAAACACGGATTGCTCACTTCTAATATCACCAGAGTCCAACTCGAGGCTGAATCTAGGTCTGCTCCGCTGCAATCGCAATCGGGGTGGTTCTAAGGCGCAGGAAGATTCATTCCACGGTGAACAACTGCAAACCCTCGATTTCTTCTTCCTCCTGACAATCAGTATAAGAAGCGTATTCTTCCTCTTGACGTTCAGGAGATACGCCGTTAATGCCCAACGAACCCAGTGATCTTGTCCAAGGCACCTTGGATATGCTCATTCTAAAAACACTGGCACTCGGTCCACGCTTGTATTGCCCGCGCTACGTACCCTTCGCGATTGTGTCCGGATGGTCGACAACCCTTACCTAATCTGGTTACGTCAGAGTTGCCCGTCCCTCGTCCAGAGCCAGGGCTCGCCTCTGACCAAACCGGTAAACTGACGCTGTTGCTGTCGATTTCAGCCTCTGCCGTTCGTCTTAATTAGAGGAGAAAATGAAATTGATTACCGTTTTGCGGCTCACGGCAATCCTTGGGCTTGCGTCGTTAGCCTATGCTCAATCTATGCAGTCGAGCGAGTCTCGATTTCCGGTAGAGCTGGGTCGCGGATTTGAATCGAAGTTTGCACAGGTAAATGGCACGCAGCTCCACTATGTCCGTGGCGGGAGTGGTCCAGCCCTCATTCTGCTGCACGGATTTCCCGAAGATTGGTACGAGTTTCGCCTGGTTATGCCGCGGCTCGCGAACAGGTTCACGGTGGTCGCTGTGGACCTCCGCGGCGTGGGCGACTCTGCGCCGGCAGAATCTGGGTACGATGCAGCCAACTTGGCCAAAGACATTTATCAACTCATTAGGGCCCTTGGCCTCGAACACGTCTACGTTTTTGGCCATGACATTGGAGGAATCGTGGCGTACGCTTTCGCCCGCCGCTATCCGCAGAGTGCGCGCGGGGTGATGATTCTCGACTCAGCCGTTCCGGGTCTCGATCCTTGGCGGGACATTCTCGGTCATCCAGCTTTCTGGCACGTGCGATTTCACCAGACCAATCTGCCAGAGAAACTCGTGAGCGGACGACAAGCCGAATATTTCAGGTACTTCCTGAGCCAGTTCAGCGATGTCGATGTGGACCACTATGCGCACGCGTACCGCGATCCCGATCACCTGCGTGCGGCATTTGAGACCTATCGTGCTTTTCCTGCGGACGAAAAATTCTTCGCAGCACAGCGGAGCCGCCTCGACTTGCCTATCGTCGTCGGCTCTGGTGAACACGACGCGTTTGCGGAGTTTCTGCCGCGTATTGCCGCTGCCATGCGGGCATATGGGTGTGCGAATCTAAAGGTCGAAACGGTCCAAGGCGCAGCACACTACGTCGCGGAGGAAAAGCCCGAGGCGGTAGAGGAACTCATCGAGCGTTACGCTGGGACTGATGCCGCCCAGCCACAGTAGCATCGTGTGGGCAGCCCTTCCAAGAGAGACGGAGATGAAACGGTGAGCAGTAGCTACGCTGATGTGAACGGCATCAAGCTCTATCACGAGATCTACGGCCAGGGCGAACCTCTGGTGCTGATCCACGGCGGGCTGACGACGATCGGCGAGATGCAAGGATGGGTGCAGCCACTGGCGAAGACGCGGCGGGTAATCGCGGTGGAGATGCAGGGCCACGGTCGCACGGCGGACACGGACAGGCCGATGAGCTTCGCCACGATGGGCGACGATATCGCGGCGCTGCTGGAACATCTCAAGATTCCGAAAGCCGACCTAGTCGGCCATTCGTTCGGCGGCGCCACCGCGATCCGCGCGGCGATCCAACATCCGGACAAGGTCCGGCGGCTGGTGGTGATCTCGTCGCCTTATGCCAGGTCCGGCTGGTATCCGGACACTCAGGAGGGCATGGGCCGGATCAGCGCGTCGATGGCCGAAAACATGATACAGACGCCGACGGGCCAACTCTCCCAACAATGGCCTGAGCCCCAGCGCTTCCCGCAGTTCCTCGACAAGATGGGGAGGATGATGAGCGAGGACTATGACTGGTCGGCCGACATCGCCAAGCTGCCAATGCCCGTGCTGCTGGTGTTCGCAGACAACGACTCGGTCTCGCAGAAGCACATTGCGGAGTTCTTCGCGCTATTGGGCGGCGGCGTGAAGGAGCCGGGCTGGCAGAACACGCAATTATCGAAGTCGCGGCTGGCGATCGTGCCGGGCTACAGTCACTACAATTTCATAACCTCGCCGGAGGCGCCGCAGATCATCCGCAAGTTCCTGGACGATCCGCTCACCAATCCGCCGGCAGGCGCAGCAGCCGCCTCGCAGGTCGCGCCGGCGCCGGAGAAGACGCTATAGGCCTGGATCAGAACCCCGAGGGGACAGGCCGCCTGATCGGTCCGCTTCAGCTCCACGGCATCGAGTGGGCGCAGTGGCCGCGGATTCTACACCCGACATGTCTGGGCTTGGAAAAAATAATGCTAACGGCGCTGACCGCGCAGGTTCTGTCTGGATGGTCGGCAACCCTTACCTTGGTATTACTTCAGGATCGCCCGTCATCCGTCCCGAGCGGGAAAGGAGTGAACAGGCGACTGGCTTGCCTACCGACGGCTCAGGCATGCCACATCGGGTTGCCAACCTATTGCAGTCGCACAGGCTGACTCTTGTGTGCGTTGTCCTTGATGCGTTCTGTCGCTAGCTTGATTGCCATCTCTAAAGCTTGCTGGGCATCGATCTTCACGTCTGGTTCGACACCAGTGCCTTCCCAATCGGTGTGGGTGACGGGATTGATGGCGCGGGCGAAGGGCACACCGATGCCGAAATGCTCGGTGATCCGATGGCTGCGCACGGGATGCGCGCCGCCGGTGGTTTCGCCGACGATCATGGCGCGCTTCAACACTTTCAGATTGTTGGTGAACTCTTCCCCGCCGGAAAAAGTGTTCTTGGAGGTGAGCACGAAGGCCGGTTTGCCGTCCAAGCGTTTGCCGAGAACGTAAGGCTCGGTCCAATACTGCTCGGTGACGTCGCCCTTACGCGTCCACAGGTCGTTCAGATGGGTGCGCTCCGCAAAGAGATAGGATGAGACGAAAGCGACCATCTTGGGATCGCCACCGCCGTTTTCCCGTAAATCGAAAATGATGGCATCGACGTTGGCCAAAAAATTCATCGCGGCGACCACGGTGGGCCCGCAGATGCCGGGGTCGGCAAAAAAGTCGAACTTCAGATAGCCGATGTCGCCTTCCAGAATTTCCGCTTTTTTGAAGCCGCAATTCAGGCGCTCCATCTGTGTGCGTTCTTCGGCTTCACGCTTGGGTCGGGCTTCTGGTTGTCAAAATCGGGCAGCGCGGCGGGGCTGAACATCACGTGCAGGTGCCTATCGTGGCTTGTGGCCTGGAAATCGTCGGTGAGGCGCTTGGTGAAGTCGTCGCCGTCGGAGATGGTACCGTAGTCGCCCTTCTGTTGATGTGCGCGGACGGCTTCTTCCATCTTTTGACGGTTTCCGGGAAGACATAAGTATCGTTCAGCGCTGCGACGGCTCCGTCAATCACTTTGGCGCGTGTGGCGGCGTCAATTTTGAAGCTGAGGTCGGCGGCTCTGGTCCCGGGCGGAACGGCACGCAAGCCGAAACTGGCCACTTTGGCGGGCTCGCCGGGTTTGAGCTCCATCTTGCCGATGGCGACGGTGTCGCTATTGCGCTCCTTGACCATGAATTCGATGCGTTGCGGATCGCTCTTGAGGATCTGCGTGAGGATGAAGCCGCCAGTCATGCCACGGAAGCGCATTTCGTCGTCGAGCGAGCGCTCGGGATCGTAGCTCTTGAGGTACTTCTCTTCCGTGGCACGGTCGCCGCTGTTGAAAGCATCGAGCCAGGCTTTGAGCGTATGCCCGGCGGGCGTATCGGGAATATTTACGCTTTGGGGCTGTGCTGCAGCCAAGAACGCAAACACGATCAAAAGAGTTCGAATCAGCATACCTCTCTCCAGCCGCCCGTCACATTAGCTCTTATTCCGCGCTTCGCAGTAATCAGCGCGATGTGTCCGAATTCGCAAACTCACTGTCAAACCTCACCTCAACTCGACTAACTACCTGGCAAGGGCGATTCTCATACTCCAGCGGCCTATATACCCACTCTTCGATCGCCGATTGAGCAGCGCTGGCAAAGGGTGTCGGTCCGGAGGTTCGTAGAACCTTTACAGATCCGTCCCGCATGACTAGGTATTCAATGAATACGGACACTGCACCTCGGGTATTTGTTCCGCGGGGATACTCCGGCAGCACACGTCGAACAATGAAGCTTTCTAACGCCTGACCCGGCCACACTCGCCATTCAGCATCCCCCACGCGATATGTCGCTCCGATGTCTGGGAGCGACAGGAAGTTGATTCCTACACCGTCGGCAACGTAAAGACGAACCGCGTCTCCCTGGGCCTCCATTCCAAGCGGCAGCGAAGAGTACACGGTGACTGCGTTTGGAAAAATGCGAGCATCTGTCACTTGGGGTGGCGGGTCAGGGGGCTGGGGGAGGCTGCGGCGCAGCCGCAAAATGCAAAGGCATCGGAGTCACATAACCCAACGCTGCCCATAGGACGAGCGTGATCATCAGTGCATGTACGGTCAGCGAAACGACGACGGGCAGGCGCAAAGTCATTGGCGACACTGATGCCAACACTACGCATGGATCAATAGATGTAGTCGCACGCACTCGCAGCACGTCCCCTAGCACGTTGCACAGGTCTCCCAAAGAGGGAGAGATGTCGTCGAGAAGCGCGTCGAATTCGGCGGCATATCGGTTGCGCCATCTTGCCGGGTACAACCTGGCCGCCCAACGGATCAAGGTTCTCATGCTTCTCTCATGCGCCGGTTTCCGGTCCGTACAACTTGTCCCAACAGCGCCAGCTGTTCCTTCAAATGCTGGCTGCCCTCGGCGGTGATCCTATACGGCTGCCGGCGAGACTCGGATTTCACAGCTCGAATCCAGCCGCGCTCCTCCAGACGGCAGATCGCGCCATATAGCGTGCCTGGGCCGAGCCGAATGCCCGCGAAGACCAGGATGTCTTCCATGATTGCGTAGCCGTGCTTATCCCCATCGGCTAGGCTTGCGAGAATGAGAATGGTTGGGTCTTGCATGATTACTACGCCTCGCGTACTAACGTATCGCGTAGTAGACTGCTCGTCAAGCGGAGGATTGCTAGATTCGTACGCCCATGTTCTTTCAGCCGCATGCTTGCTGAGTGGTCGGCAACCGTTACCTTGGGATTACTTCACGTTTGCCCGTCATCCGCCCGCAATGTCTGAGCGAGATGGGCGAGCGACAACCGTGGGCAAACAACTCAGAGAGGCTGAGCGCGCTATTATCTGATTCATGCCGGATTCCTCATCAGAATTGAGCTTGTGGAAGAAGCAGCTGGGGCGTGTGCCAGATTCCGTCTGGGAACAAGCCGAACTCGAAAGCTTGGTGCTTGCTGAAAATGGGCTATCCGAAGTGTCCGAGCAGATCGGTCGCCTGAAACAGCTTCGCATGCTCGATCTCGGACATAACAAATTAACGCGGTTGCCCGAGAGTCTTGCTGACCTCGAAGGTCTGACTGATTTCCTGTATCTTCACGACAATCGATTAACCTCGCTGCCATCGTCACTTGGAAGGCTGACAAAATTGCGCTATCTAAACATAAGTGAGAACGCCTTCGAAGTGTTTCCAGAATGCGTGACCAGTATGTCCAGCCTGATTGAGCTTAGGATGTCTGACAATCGCCTGGCATGGCTCCCTGATTCGATTGGGCGTTTGTCACGCTTGCGAGAGCTGCACCTCAGAAACAATAAGCTAAACTTGTTGCCAGAAACGATTGGGAAGCTGCTGGAATTACGGCAGATTGATCTCCGGGGCAACTCGCTGACACAATTGCCCGCCGGGATTGCTGCCCTACCTCGATTAGAGAAACTAGACTTGCGATGGGTGGTTACGCTGATACCACCCGTGTGGATTGCAGATCTCGAAGCACGCGGATGTCTGGTCTATCGTTAAATCACTCTCGCCGTGACTGGCAACGTGCTAACTTTAGGGATTCGCATGAATGGCCAATCCCTCGGTTCCGCCCCCATCCTCTGTGCTCACCTTCTGCGCAGAGTGGACGAAAAACTGGTAGAGCTGTTGGGTTCGCTCGAACCGGGCGAATGGGATCTGCAGACCATTGCACCATTATGGAAGGTTCGCGACGTCGCAGCCCATTTGCTCGATACCGTGCTTCGCAAACTTTCCATGGTTCGGGACTCTTGTTATGTGGAAGCCGTTAATATCCGTTCGCCCCAAGATGTAATCGCTTTGGTGAATCGTCTGAACGCGGAAGGCGTGACGGTCTACCGCCGTCTCAGCCCTCCGGTGCTAATCGACATAATGAAGGCGGCCTGTCAACAGAGCGCCCGTTTTCACGAATCTCTAGACCCGTTTGCTCCTGCTAGGTTCGCTGTTAGCTGGGCAGGAGAAGAAACATCTTTGAACTGGTTTGATACTGCTCGCGAATTGACGGAACGCTGGCATCATCAGCAGCAGATTCGACTCGCCGCAACTCGGCCTGGCATTATGACGCCCGATCTGTATCACCCGGTCCTTGATTGCTTCGTGCGGGGACTGCCGCACGTCTATCGAGATGTCGATGCGCCTGCCGGAACAGTACTTCTTTTGGAGATTTCCGGCGAATGCGGCGGGCAATGGTTTCTGTCAAGGGGATCGACACGATGGAATTTCGTGAGCCGATCGGCGGGGGAGTTCGCCTCCCGAGTGAAGATACCACAGGAGTTGGCTTGGCGTGTTTTTACAAAGGGCATTGATCGTGATTCGGCCCGGGCACTCATTAAGATCGAAGGAAATCAAGACCTTGGAGAAAAGGTTCTTCGTCTCACTGCGATCGTTGGTTAGGACGCGTTCCTGGTGGATGGTCGGCTACCCTTACTTTGGGACTTCGGGATCGCTCGTGATCCGCCCATAGTTAGTTATCTCGGACCTAGCAGAGCTGTAGTCTCTGACAATCCATTCGGATTCGCTACGCAATTACCTCGTATTGACTTGTCACTAGGCCACTCTTGTACTGACGGGTACTGATGTGCCGGAGCTTGATGTCTTTTGGCACGCATCCGAACAAAGGAATGCCGTCCCCAATTAATACAGGTACGCGCGTGATCGTGAGATCGTGGATCTGGCCAGCTCGCAGGAATTCCTGAATTGTCAAACCGCCATCGACATAGACGTGCTTGGCACCACTGGCAGAGAGTCTCTGGGCGATTTGCGCCGGCTCCCCGCTCATTTGTTCAACGGGCACGTTGATCTCCGAAAACTTCAGCGGACGATGGCTTAGAACTACGATGCGCCTACCGTGATAGGGCCAGCTCGGAAGTTTCGCAACTACTTCGAACGTGTTGCGCCCAATCACGATCGAGTCGACACTGGCCATGAACTCGTCGTATCCATGTGGCTCGCCACCATCAGCTGGCAGGAAATCATACTCACCGTTGCGGCGCGCAATGAACCCATCAAGACTAGTTCCCACAAATACAGAGAGCTTCATTCAAGTCTCCTTGATTCCGGATCAGGGAGCGCTCAGTCTACATCTCCTGAGGCATTCACAAAATTGCGGTTGCTCAGTCGTTGCAACGATTTCGTTGAGACCTTCCTGGCGCTCGTCCCTTGAGTGGATTGTCGGCCAACCGGAAGTTGGCCCAAACCTTATCTGCACCAATTGCAACTTTATCCTTCCTTTCTTGCACTCGCTGCAATTTTATGGTTCAAACAGAGGTTGTCGGCGTCGGCACGCGCCCGCAGTTAAAACGACTTAGCGGACGCCGGTGCAACTTTATGGGTTTTTCAGGTGCCAAGTTTTGCTTCAAGTGACAGCGCGTGTAACTTGAATCATAAAATGATAGTAACTCTCACTTTATGCTTCCCATCCCAGAGTGATCGACCGCGGCTGCGCGGCTTCGACGTGATGCGCCCTACGAGATTCGCGCTCTGGCCGCCTTCACTGCGTTGCTGACTGTGTTCCCCGCTGCAATCTTGAGAGTTGTGTGCATGCTGGCGAGTTCGGGGTGATTTTCGCTGATGCCACGCGGCAATCCTTTGTGACTTGGACTGATTCGGGCGCCGGCGGCCAACAGGCGGTGCCTCGCGTCTTGTCGGCAACACCCTCACCTAATCGGATAAGGTAAGGTTTGCTCGTCATCTGCTCACAATCGCCGCAGAGTGAAATCGGAATCCGAATTCAAAGAGGGCTTGGGGCGCGCGCTAGGGCTGAGATATCCCCTGCGGGACGATTCGCCCACGCAAGATGACGGCCGAGATTCGTCTGGTGTTGTGAATGTCATCGAGCGGATTGGCGTCCAACAACACTAGGTCCGCTATTTTCCCAGTTTCAATCGTGCCGTTCCTGCCGAGTGAACCGAGAAACTCCGCTGGGTTCCGCGTCGCCGTTTGAAGAGCCTGCATCAGGGTTAGGCCGGCTCCAACCAGCGCGGCCAGTTCATCGTGAATCGTGCCGTCCTTGGCGGTGGGCGGAAGATCGGTTCCGGCCAACAAGCCAATTCCAGCCTGCTGCATCATAGGCACGAGGCTGGTCTCCTTTGCGATCAGAAGCTCGGCTGACCGAAGATCTTCCTGCGAGTAATGCGCATCGCTGTCGGTCCAAAGGGTACGAAGGACCACAAGGGTCGGGCATTGCCAGGTGTCATTCCTCTTGAAGCGCGAGATAAGTGCTGCTGCCTTCTGTCCATCATAACTTTCAAGAAGCGCGCGAATGAACGCAGAACGCATATTCGTCAACGGTGGCGGTTGTTTGCGATCCAAAGCACTGAGGATATCGTGATACATCTGAATTTCATCGGCATGGAGTTCTGCCTCCCGTTTAGATGACCCGATAAGCAATCCCCAAGATCGTCCGCCCAAGTGCTCAACACTATGTTGGCCCAAGTCGGACGCTTCTTCAGGAAGCACGGTGGGAGGAATATGACCAACGAAGGGAAGATGGTTGTCACGAGCTTCTTTCGCGACTGCCACGTAGATTTCGTGAGGCATTGCGTCCTGTACCTTGATGAAGTCCACACCCTTGGCCTTCAGCATCTGGACGGTTTGCCGCGCTCCGTCGATGTCTTTCACGGAAATGAAAACGGGCATCTGAAAAGGCGACGGGCCCTGCACAATTGGCCCGGCGACCACTAGATGCGGACCAAGTGTGGTTCCGTCATCAGTTTCGCGTCTGAGTCGGAGAATGTCGTCCAGCGGCGATCCCATATCCCGGATTCCAGTGACGCCCTCTTAGCTATTGCGAGAGTGCGCGCTTCCCGTCTTCGTAGGAGCCGAGATGGGCGTGCATGTTCCACAAGCCCGGTATCAGGTATTTGCCGTGGCCATCAACCACCTCCGCGTTCGCGGGAAGTTTCAAGTCTGACGTTGCGTCGATCGCCTGAATGTGGCCATCGGAAATCAGAACCGACATTCCTGCTTGCGGGCCTCGGCCCGTACAGTCAATTACGGTCACATCTCGAATTACAAGGGTGGAAGGTGACTTCGTTTGAGCAACAGCGAGGCAGATCGCGAAGAGAGATACTCCAAACCCGACTCTGTTCATACACCCAGATACGAATACACGTAGGTCGAAGTTCCTCATGTCGAGGAACCTTGTCACCATCGAAGAAGCCGGTTGTTGGGGTGAGTAGTCGGCAACCCTTACCTCACCGGATCGTGGAAGGGTGATGCGACCCGAATCGGCGTGTGCAGCGTGAGAGAAAGGTTTGAATCGCCACCAAGCTTTGAAGCGGCCTTGGCGATTTCTCTTAAATGCTAAGCTTGGTTAGGGTTTCAGGAATCTGACTGTGGCGCGCCCCGTGCCACGGTAAGGAGCGAACAATGCGAGTCCGGTCGGCCGTCATTGTAGTAGTTGTCGCCATCGCGGGGTCCCAGAACCTGTGGTGCAAGCCACAAGCTGAAGGGGGGCCGCAACGGCTTGGGGAACAGGTCTGGAAAATCGTGGACCAGAAGTTCATTGATTCTTCCTACAATCACCGTGATCCACGGCAGATACGCGATCAATTGTTGGCGGTGGCAAACAGGGACACTAGTCAAACATACGCTGCCGTACGCTCGACGCTGCAATTACTTGGAGATCCACAAACCCGGCTCTTGGAACCCGCACAGCTCGCCAACACTATTCAGGAATTCGACGGAGCGGCAGGAGGCGTCGGAGTAACCGAACCGTGGATTTGTCACCGCTCCAAACTCAGGTGAGCTAAATCTCCTACACGTCACAGCGGAGTCCCCGGCATTCAAAATGGGTTCGCGTCCAGGGGATGTGATTGAGGGTATCGATGAAACGCCCACGAAAAGTCTCGTGCTTGACGAGGCTCTCATGCGCATACGAGGCAAGGTTGACTCGACGGTCAAAATGACCATCCGGCGGCGGCACAGGCGGTTCCAGGTCACACTGACGCGCAAAGCTCTTACCTTGACCCTGCCGCAGATTTTCGATCCGTTGGGAGAGGCTCGTTCCAGCGAAGGAAAGCGAGCCAGAGGCAGTATCTGAGAGTTCCCAAACGGGCTTGCGCACACACCAAGATTAGTGCCCGCGTTCCATGACCCGCCTGACGCGGATTCCCACCTGATCGCCAATGGTTGAGAACTGAGGATGGCAATGAGAATTCGTGTGACCACGAGGGCCGACTTGTTTGAGAAACGAAAACAACAGCACATCGAGCGCGGCTATCGAATCGAAGATGAGCGGCCGATCCCTGTGAACGGTTTCTGCTCGTTCGTCGCCGTGAGTGAGATACCCGATTCCGATGGAATTGGCGACCTCGTGGCGCAGGCGCTCAATGGACACTACGGTTCGTAAGGCGATTGTTGCCCTGGTCGATGCTGCTCAGAATCCGATGTGGTTTCGACGGTTATGCGGAAACCACGTGCTGGGTGCGCCAGTGTCCGGGCGAAGTGCCCTCCCAATCATGAAATGCGCGGAAAAAAGAATTGGCGTCTTCGTAGCCCAGCAGATACGCGGTCTCATTCAATTCGAGTGCCGAATGTAGGAGGTAGTGTCGCGCCAGTTCGCGGCGGGCTTCTTCCATCAACTGCTGAAACGTCGCTCCGTCTTCGGTGAGGCGACGTTGCAGAGTGCGCGTGCTCAGGCGCAGTTCCCGTGCCACATCATGTATGCCGGGACGTTGCCCCGCGAGCAATTGCTTCAATGTACCTTTTACTTGCTCGCGCAGGTTTTTCTCGGCAAGTTGCTGCTTCAGTTCGGCCTCAAGCTGAGGCGCAACCGTCGCCAGCAGATCGGCGTTGTAGGTGACGAAAGGGGCATCCATGTCGGCTTTGTTGAACACGAGGACATTCCTAGCCGCTCGGAATTTGATTGGGCACTGAAAGTGCTTTTCATACATCGCCCGATTTGCCTCCGGCCGCTGAAATTCGACGCGTTTCGGGTGAATCGACCGACCGGTCCCGCGCCGGGCAATGGACAGGATCCAGGCGAAACAGACGTCGACCAGCGGCGCCGGCTCTTCCTCGTGGGCCAATAGCCAGCTGAAATGCACCGCGGACTCGTTGCCGCGCTCGACCAAAGCAATTTTCTCGGGGCAGGTCAGCTGCTTGTATCGACCAATGCGGTCGATGGCATCGCGGAAAGAGCGGGTGCAAACGGCGGCAATCGCGATCGGATCGTAGCGCTCCATGCGATCTTCCGTTCCGAGTTTGAGTCCGATTGCCGGATCACGACTGACTTCAGCAATTCCGCGGTAGAGAGCAAAGAATTCCTCGGTGGTGAGAAGGATCTTGTCCTGGCTGAACAAGCCGATGGGCAGGCCTGCACTGCGCAAGACCGTCGAGGGAGAGAGCCCTCGATCATCGAGCCTTCGAGCGAGCGTATTGGAAATTCGAAATCGGTTCACGATGCTGTTTTGAGATTAACCTCGGAGTTGTTACTCGGCTCCTGACCCTTTCTTGTATTCTCCGTCGCTCACATGTTCCATCCAGTCAACGACCTTGCCGTCTTTCCTTTCCTGAATCGCGATATGGGTCACGGCGGTGGTGCGCGTGGCTCCGTGCCAATGTTTCTCGCCGGGCGAGAACCAGACGATGTCGCCGGGACGGATCTGCTCGATCGGGCCTTCCCAGCGCTGCGCCCAGCCGCAGCCAGCAGTGACGATGAGAGCCTGACCAAGCGGATGCGTATGCCATGCGGTGCGCGCGCCGGGCTCGAAGGTTACGCTCGCGCCTTGTACCCATGCCGGATCAGGCGCCTGAAAAAGCGGATCGATCCGCACGGTGCCAGTGAACCAGTCGGATGGTCCCTTGCCGGAGGGTTGAGAGCCAGCTCGTTTGATTTCCATTTTGTGTTCCCTCAGTTGACCTCTCACGAGGCGTTCGCCGCGCGCGGCACATTAGCGATTGACCAGTTTCTGGAAGCTTTCCGGATAGCGTTCGCCTTGCACCGGGATCTTTGATGCGACGTTGTCGATCTGACGGAGATCGTCGCGTGTAAGTTCGATCGACGCCGAAGCGATGTTCTCCTCGAGACGATGGAGCTTCGTCGTGCCTGGGATGGGAACGATCCACGGCTTCTGCGCAAGCAGCCAGGCGAGTGCGATCTGCGCAGGAGTGGCCTTCTTCTGTTTTGCGAATCTGCCAAGCACATCGACCAGAGCCTGATTCGCTTTTCGATTCTCTGGCGTGAAGCGAGGAACGATGTTGCGGAAGTCGTTCTTGTCGAACTTCGTCTGCTCGTTGATCGCGCCGGTCAAGAAGCCTTTGCCGAGAGGACTAAAGGGAACGAATCCGATGCCGAGTTCTTCGAGCGTCGGGATGATTTCAGCCTCCGGCTCTCTCCACCACAGCGAGTATTCGCTCTGGAGCGCAGTCACGGGCTGGACTTTGTGCGCGCGACGAATCGTCTGGACGCCCGCTTCGGAAAGGCCGAAGTGCCTGACCTTGCCCTGCTGAATGAGGTCCTTCACGGTTCCGGCGACATCCTCAATCGGCACGTTGGGATCGACGCGGTGCTGATAGAAGAGGTCGATGACATCGGTCTTGAGTCGTTTCAGAGAGGCCTCGGCGACCTCGCGGATGTGCTCGGGCCGACTATCGACTCCAGCCAGAGGCCGCTCGGCTTTGGGATCGATTTTGAATCCGAACTTGGTGGCAATCACGACTTGATCCCGGAAGGGAGCGAGGGCCTCGCCGACCAGTTCTTCGTTGGCGAAGGGGCCGTAAGCTTCCGCGGTATCGAAGAATGTGACACCACGTTCGAAGGCAGCGCGGATGAGTGAGACGCCATATGGCTTTTCGACGGGCGGACCGAAGCCGGAGCTCAATCCCATGCAGCCGAGGCCGAGCGTCGAAACTTCCAAGTTGCTTTTTCCGAGTTTACGCTTTTGCATTGTTTCTCCTTCGAGCGTTCCGAGTTAACGAAGCGATGCCATATCGATGACAAAGCGATACTTCACGTCGCTTTTCAAAAGCCGTTTGTAAGCCTCATTGATCTGCTGAATCGGGATCAGTTCGACATCGGCGGTGATGCCGTGCTCGGCACAAAAGTCGAGCATCTCCTGGGTTTCGCGGATCCCGCCGATTCCTGAACCCGCCAGCTGACGTCGCTTCATCAGCAAACCGAAAATCTGAACTTCCGGCGGTTGGGGCGGCGCTCCCACCAACGTCATGGTGCCGTCGCGCCTGAGCAGGTTGAGGTAAACATTCAAGTCGTGCTTGGCGGACACCGTATCCAGAATGAAGTCGAAACTGTTGACGTGTTTTTGCATTTCAGCTTCGTTCTTCGAGATGACAATTTCATCCGCGCCCATCCGCTTCGCGTCTGCCGACTTGTTCGGCGAGGTCGTGAACAACACCGTGTGCGCGCCGAAGGCATGCGCGAATTTCAGGCCCATCTGACCCAGGCCGCCCAGGCCGACGATTCCCACTTTCTGGCCTTTCTGAACATTCCAGTGCCGCATCGGGGAATACGTGGTGATGCCTGCGCAGAGCAGCGGCGCCGTGGCAGCGAGGCCCACCTTTGGTGACACTCGCAGCACGAACGACTCATCGACAACAATGCTGTCTGAGTAGCCGCCATAGGTGACGCCTCCCAGGATCTTGTCTTCGCTGTTGTAGGTAAGTGTGAACCCGTTGTCGCAGTACTGTTCGAGTCCTTCGCGGCAGTTCGGGCACACGCCGCAGGAGTTGACCATGCAACCGACAGCGGCGAAATCACCCTCTTTGAATTTCTTGACGGCGCTGCCGATTCGCGTGACGCGGCCCACGATCTCGTGTCCCGGCACGCAGGGGTAAACTGTGGGCATAAACGCGTGCCACTCGTCGCGCACTTGATGCAGATCGGAGTGACACACGCCGCAATACAGGATTTCGATCTCGACATCCTGGGGTCGCGGTGCACGACGCTGAATCGATGTTGGTGCGAGGCCGGAGCTTGCGCTTTCGGCCGCGTAGGCTTTGGCCGAATGGCTCTTCGCCGGGGCCGACAGCTGTTCTTCCTGAGGGGCGATGGTTGAAGTCGTTCCGTTCATGAATCGAATTCTCCTTCCGTGTGATTTCCACTCTATTCGCGCGGGCTCCTGAGGTCACTAGCAAAACGCGCCAATGTACTAGCGGAACGCGCCAACCTGGAGAGGCGTTTCTATGCGTGCTCATGGTCAAGCCAAGCTCGGGTTTTACCCTCTTCCAGTCGCCGAAGCCGACAGGTTGAAGAATTGGCTCTACTTTTCGGAACAATCTTCCGCGCTCGATCCCTGCGTAGGCAATGTCATCGCCGGGTAGACTCCCTATGCCGCGGCAGTCGCCGCGAATGCTATGCGCCAATTCGGCTCCCTGTGAAAAATTTAAGATGATTTTCAATGGAATAAGTAGAACAATACTCTTCGTTCGCTTCCCACCCTAAATTTTCCGCTTGTCGGTTCCTGAACCGACTCGCCAAGCCAAGGAGTACCCGTCATGGCTGTACCGACCCCGGAGACTCAATTCACTCGCGACATTCTCGGCAACTACGTATGTAACACGCTTGCTGAGGCAACGAACAGCGGACAATGTTACCCAATCTCCCAAACAACTCTGTTACGGTGCCTGTCCCTTCTGACAACGATGAGTATCGCGTGCCCCGAGCGTCCGTCAGCGTGGTGCGAAGCGCAGTTGATAATCAGGCAATGGCTCTGATGGATGCGGCGATCGATTCAGTGGCGCAGCAGGTTTTTGGAGTCGCAGCGCCCCAGCCCAATGCGGCAGGCAAGGCTCCCGACGGACTCGGTACGACGTACCATGAGTCGGGAACACTGCGCATGGGAGATGATCCCTCGCGCTCGGTTGTAAACGCGCAAGGGCAGTTTCATTTCGTGACCAATCTTTTTGCGGGTGACGCTTCGGTACTACCGACATGTGGCTCTTCTAACCCGGTGATGAATGGTGTTGCTCTCCGTCGCCGACTCGCGAAGAGATTGGTGCCAGAAGGTGATGGCATTGGAAATCCACAGAGTGGCCGCCCTATACGCCCCTTCTTTCAGCCGTCCATGCCAGCCCGACCTCCTAACGCCGGGACAGTGATTCAGTTGTTCGATGGTCAAACGCTCGCCAACTGGCGCATGGCTGGTCGCGGCACTTTTCATGTGATTGACGGAGCGTTGCAGAGCGTCCCTAGCTTCGACTTGGGTTTGCTGTGGTCTACAACTCCAATGCCTCAGAACTACCGGCTAGAACTAGAGTTTTTCACTCGAACATTCCAGACGAACAGCGGTGTTTTTGTTCGGTTCAGAAATCCAGAATCAACGGGATACTACAATCCCGCATGGTCGGCAGTGTTTATCCCAGGAATGTCAGCAGTGCCATCGGGTTTCGAAATACAGATCGACAACACAGGTGCGCCGGACGGACTCCCGAAACATCGGACAGGGGCGGTCTACGCAGTGAATTATCCTGGCGATCCCAACCCCGATCCTGCACTGCCGCCTGCGCAGGCGGGCGATTTTGTCAGTCCGCAGGATGCGCAAGTCCTCGCATGGAATCGCTATCGTATAGAAGTGCAGGGAGACGTGATCACTGTGAACTTGAACGGCGTTAACACGGCGAAGTATACGAATGCGGATCCGAATCGCGGCCGTTTTTCCGCGGCCGAACCGACGTTTATCGGATTTCAGTCATACTCGAATTACAGCTTCACCACTGCTTTCCGCAACATTCGTATTACTGTGCTCTGATTACTGTGCTCTGACGCAATGAGCATCGAAGGGATGAATAGGTGAGTGCCTGTCTGGCGGGTAGTCACCTGACAGGTGATTCTGTTTAAGGTGTGCCGTAAGTGTGCCGTACGCTTCGGTCCCACATGAGCTAAAGTGCGCCTTTTCAACACCTCTTCCGAATGCTTCCGTGCGGGCTTGGTGATGGGCAAGTCCTTGAAAAGAATGGTGAGCGCGGAAGGAATCGAACCTTCAACCTACTGATTAAGAGTCAGTTGCTCTGTCAGCGAGCTTAACGTGGCACGTCACCTTGCCCCAAACTTGCCCCGTTCGCGTTGTAGTTCGCTGCATTTTTGTGCAACACCATTCGACACGCGAACTTGGAACTTGCTGAGACTACGGTGCGGTGCAAAATGATGCGCTTTGCTGCAAGTCCCCCAATCGGATTCGTAAACCGTTCAGCCCCGCGTAAGTTATTGAAGGATCTAGATCGCTGTAGGGTGTTTTGGTGCACAAGATGACGCTTCAGGAACGAAATGTGTGACAGTTTGTGTGACGCTGTGAGCAGCCGTTTTCTGCCCGTTGCCCCTTCCTTCCAATCGCCGGTTGTACGGGTTGTACCCGCAACGGCGTCTTTCCATTCCCTGTAGCGTAAGCGTCAAAGGGCTTAACGCTTATCGGGGTTAGGTCGTCCGACATAATCCCAAGGTAAGGGTTGCCGACTACTCGCTCGGAATCCCTCGAACTTGAGGCCTGACGCGAGGAGTTCGGCTGGCTTTATGCTGCGGCTTCCAATGGTTGATCCTTCGCTCCCCTAATCAGAAGCCACAAGATTATCGCGGGTTCCCCCAGCGTTAGCGGGATGTTCGCAATCCGGCCCACAACATGTTCGTAACTGGGGAGAAGCAACGGCGTAAGGCTATCCGCCAGGTAGCCGAAACATGCAGCGATCAGCAGGACGCCCAGGATCCGGGGGAGGAAACCCGAACTAAAGACAAGAACCCCGAAGTGGAAGAGCCAGAGGCCCAAGATCCAGCCGACAACGTACCCGTAGCGATGCAAATCGAGGAACAGCATGGCCATGGCTTCGCGTTGCGGCTGGCCCAATACCGACAGGAAATCCGCGCCGCGCAAGAGCGTCAGGGAAGCGATCTCGCTTAGCGTATTCAGCAACATCATGGGAACGAAGGCCAAACCGAAGATCACCATCAGCGAAGCATGCGTCTTGTTCACTCCTCCGAGCAATCGATAAAGAACCCAGAGCAGGAAGACAAATTCGGCCGCGCAAATCAGTTCCGAGACCATGCCGAGGCGGAAAAGCCTCTCCGAAACGAGGATGTTGTTGGCGGTTGCAGCCGCGTTACCAGAAACGATCAGTCTGCTGGGAACGTAGATGATGCCGAAGAAGCCGGTCACCCCGTTCACTAGGTACAGCAGGCCCGCGATCCTTGCTGTCTTTTTGGTTGAGTTCATGGTCCTCTCTCCTCCTAGTTGTTCCCGTCGCGTGAACTACGGCTCTGCACTCCCTGCTATGTCATGTCCGAGGTCGATACAGCTTCGGTCATAATATTGGCCATTTTCAATATCCAGAAAATTTAAATTCTCTCGATACGTCCCACATTTGTCGCCGTTCTATTTAACCGCGAGCGCAGCCAGAACCGGATGGCTTGCGTCAGGCCCATCTTGATAATGAGCGCCTTGGAATCCGGCTGAACGGAGCATTTCGGCCAGTTTATCTCCTGTAAATCGCAAGTACGCGGCCCTATTTTTCTTGCGAACTGTGATGGCTACGGTACCACCTGGCTTGATCACGCGACGGATCTCTCTCAATCCCTCCACAGGGTGCGGCCAGAAATAAATGGAGTGGATACTCATGGCCTTGTGGAAGAATTCATTCGGGTACGGCAGCGAAGCGACATCGCCCTGCTTTAGTTCGACCCTCCCCGCTCGAATGGCGGAGTCGTTGCGTTTGACAGCTTCTTCAAGCATTGTCTGCGAAACATCGACGCCGGCTGTAAGCCCACCCGTCGCTCTGTTGGCAATCAACTCGATGCCAATATCCGTACATGGACAGAATCGATCCAGAAGACTCTATGGCTCATCAGAATAAGCCAGAGACACTTTGGGGCTGTGTCCCTGGACATACAGACTGGCTTGATAGGGGACTTTCGTGTTTCTAAAGCTGACCTTCGAGTGGAAGCATACGGTTCCGTTGACGAATTGAATTCCGTATTGGGTTTTGCACGCAGCATTTGCCAGAACGGCGAAATCGACTTTGGCCTGTGGGAAGGTCTCTCTTGGAACGAAATTGAAGTGCGCGACCCGATTGCGGCGAAGAATTGGGCAGAGAATTGCCCCAATTCGACCGCGCCAGCCGGCGAGTCATTTGAGCAATTTCAAGAAAGAGTGCGCAGAGAAATTGCATTCTTGCTCGCAGAAGTAAAGGAAGCCTCGGTCGCCGTGGTTACACACGCCGGTTTCACCCGTGCGGTGCTAACGAGCTTGTGCGGAGTTTCCGAGCGAGAAGCGTGGAATCGGACAGAAGACTACGGATCTGTGGTGGCTCTCGACACAAATGATATCGACCGGGTCGAGGTTAAGGACTCGGATTCTAGAGATCCTGGAGTTTGGCCAAGGCCGCGCAGGCTCTGAAGGTTCTTAGGAGGACCATCAGAAAACGGCTCGGCCTGATGTTGAGTAGTGCTGGGTTTCGCGACGACACATTGTAAGGAGCACAGAGATGAGCATCGCAACAAAACGGGGAGACGGCGGACCATTTTGCTCGACCTGATGGAGCGCGAAGCTGAACTCGCGCCACCGGCTCGGTGTTGTCGATAAGAGCATGCATCCCTCGGGGGAAATATCGCAGCGGCGAATACCGATCAGTCTTTGCGTTGAGCAGGGCGACCAGCAATTTTCCGAGCAGCCAGGCCCGAGAACTGTGGTCGTCGTGTTTGGGTAAGTGACTCAGTTGGACGAGTGCTCATTAATAAGCTGCGTCAATAAGCAGGGTCGTTGTCCTATTCATCTCGCAACGTCTTTGCAGGATCGATTCCTGCAATTCGCCCTGTTGGGACAATGGTAGCAATAAGCGTTACAGATGCGAGCGTCAATACGACCGTTAGGATTGTGGGCACGTCATAGACGCCGACTCCATAAAGCACACTGTGCATAGCCCGCAATGCTCCTGCGCATAAGATCAAACCCAGGATGATTCCCAGTGCCGAGGCTCGCAGTCCCGGCGCTCCGATATGGACCATGGCTTGACGAATGGAGGAGCCCAGAGCGATACGGATGCCGATTTCGCGCGTTTTCTGCGCTACGATATTTGCTACCAGTGCGAAGATTCCGACAACACTCAGCAGCAGCGCCAAAGCCGCCATCGCGCTCAGGAGCGCCACTTCGACACGCTGTGTCGCAAGGATCTTCACCAGCAAGTCGCTCATACTGTAGAAGCCCGAGAACGGTAGGCTGGGATCGGCACTCGCCAGCGCACGTTGCATCTGCGCCGTCAATCCCTCGATGGGGCCTGCCGTGCGGGCAACCCAGTCCGGTTGAAACCACACATGCACCAACGAGAGGTACTGCGCATTAACTTGCGCGGCCGGAATGTACATCGCCTGCTCGCTCATGAGCGGAGCGCCCTCGTACAGACCGGAAGAAACAGGCACATCTGCTACTTCGCCCACGATCATCGTGTCCTTGTTGATATAGCGGCCGACGGGGTTCGTTCCGCCGTAGAACTTGCGGGCGAAGGCTTGGTTCACCACGGCTACGTGCTGCGCATTTGGGCTGTCGGCATCGGTAAATACGCGGCCCGCAAGCACAGGAATCTGCAATGTGCCGAAATATCCGGGCGTGACGTAGACAACATCCGTCCCGTCCTGCTGCCCCGTCTCTTTGCCGTCGCTGAGGGTAACACTGTCGTTCAGAGTGGCCTCGTAAGGCAGGCTCAATCCGACTGCGGCATTCTGTACGCCTGGAATCTGCCGCATGGCGGCCGTGCTTTCGTCCAATAGCTTTCTGAAGGCAGCGGGATCGTGGAAGCGCACATCGTCGAGCGAAGCCTTGGCGGCCATTACCCCGTTGGGATTGAACCCCGGCGGCAGCGTCTCCAAGTGGATTAGGGTGCGAATCAGCAGACCCGAAGCGGCTAGCAAAACTACTGTGAGGGCAATCTCACTTACAATCAACGCCTGCCGCAAGCGTAAACGGTCGCCGCCGGTTGCGGCACGACTGGCGATGGCGGAGCGCAGATCGAACTTTCGCGTTGCAAGCGCAGGAAGCATGCCAAGAAGCACGCTAGTCAGGAGGGAGATGAGAAGTGTAAACGCCAACACGTGGCTGTCCAGGGGTACGCTGGCTACAGGCAGAAGGTGTTCGGGCAGAAGCAAGAGCAACCCGCGTAGGGCCACGAAACCTACTGCTACGCCAGACGTTCCGCCCGCGAATGCCAGCAAGAGATTTTCGACCCAGAGTTGCTTTTGAATCTGCCAGTGCGAGGCACCGAGCGCCAGTCGCGTTGCAACCTCAGGCTTGCGCCGCAGCATGCGTACCAGC
>Ga0207684_10000931_pt1 | contig 33094 bp, 34 predicted proteins | sample KBSK5501metaG_FD_184342 | JGI IMG/M metagenome (GOLD analysis project Ga0207684, IMG submission 184342) | Corn, switchgrass and miscanthus rhizosphere microbial communities from Kellogg Biological Station, Michigan, USA - KBS K5-50-1 metaG... | ecosystem: Host-associated > Plants > Roots >... | reverse complement strand
CCGTGTTCATGGCGTTGTGCTGCTCGGGCCGATTCAGCGTAACCGTGACCACGTGGCGCTCGTCCGATCGGGTCACCAGCAGATGGCGATACATGGGGTTATTGTAGCGGGGCTGATTGTAGCGGGGTTTGTTGTAGCGGGGGCCGCGTGCTCGGGTCGGGCCGTGGGTGGCCTGATCTAGATGGTCTCCGGCTGCGTTCCGTGTTCAACCGTCGGCAGGTCCGCTCCGCGTTCACTGGACCACGCCTTGAGTCTGGAGATTTCGGACGTCGTCGAGCGTGTAGCCCAGCCAGGTGAGGACGTCGGCCGAATGCTCGCCGAGCAACGGCGGCACGCGCCGCACGCCCGGGCGCTGCCGGTGCCAGCGCAGCGGCAGGCCGATGCTGCGATAGTCCGGCAGGCGCGGGTGCGGCGCCGTGACCAGCATCCCGCTCGCCGACGTCTGCGGTTCTTCGAGCACGCGGTCCACGGAGAGGATCGGCGCCGCCGGCACCCCGGCAGCGCGCAGGCGTTCGAGCAGATCCGCGGTCTTGAGCCGCTGCGTTCGCGTGGAGATCGATCGCACCAGCTCGTCGCGATTCCGCACACGCGCGGGATTGTCGACGAAGCGCGGATCGGCGCCGAGCTCCGGCACGCCGAGGGTGTCGGCGAGGCGCCGGAAGAGCGCATCGGAGCCGGCGGCGATCATCGCGTAGCCGTCAGCGGTCGGGAAGGCCTGATACGGCGCGATCATCGCCGTGCCCGAGCCCTGCGGCTGGGGAACTTCACCGTCGCCGAAGAAGCCCGCCGCGTGGTACGAGACCCACATCAGCGCGGTCTCGAACAACGCCGTCGTGACCTCCACCGCGCGCCCCGTGCGATCGCGCTCGCGCAGCGCGGCCACGATGCCGAGCGCCGCCCACATGCCCGTGCCCATGTCGACGATCGACGTGCCGACACGCGCGGGCTCCTGGCCGGGATGTCCGTTCACGGACATCAACCCGGCATACGCCTGCATGAGTGGATCGTAGCCGGGCAGCCCGGCGAGCGGACCTTCGCTGCCGAACGCGGTGATCGAGCAGTACACGAGCCGCGGATTGAGCCGCGTGGCGCCCGTGAAATCGAGGCCGAGCTCGTCGATGACGCCGGCACGCAAGCTCTGAACGAAGACGTCGGCGCGTCCAAGCAGACGTTTGAGGACCTCGATGCCGCCCTCGCGCTTGAGGTCGAGGGCCAGGCTCTTCTTGTTGCGGTTCAGGGCGACGAACACGGCGCTCTCGCGTCCCCAGAACGGCGGGCCCCACGCGCGGGCGTCGTCGCCGCGTCCGGGACGCTCGACCTTCACGACGTCCGCGCCCATGTCGCCGAGCGTCTGCGTGCAGAACGGACCGGCGACGTTCTGCGTCAGGTCGGCGACGACGATTCCGTCGAGCGGCAGCGCCACGAACGGGAGTGTAGCAGCGGCGGTCGGGCGCGGCGAGCCGCGCTCAGCGGTGGTATCGCGTCTCGAACAGCAGCGCGCCGCCCGGGCTCGCGTAGGGGCCATGGCGCATCCCGGGCGGACGGCAGGCATACATCCCCGCCTCGAACGTGCGACGCAGGCCGAGGTCCTCGAGGCTGCCCTCGACGATGAAGACTTCTTCCCAGAAGTCGTGGGCGATCGTCTCGCCCGTGCGGACGCCGGGCGCGAAGCGCAGCAGGCGCGTGACGTCGCCGGTGGCCGGATCGCGACTGAGAACTTTTTCTTCGATGCCGGCGCCGCCGGCGCCGGCGGACGCCGAGCCCACCACCGGCGTCCACGCCACGTGATCGGGACGAGAGAATTCGAGCTCCGGCTTCGCCATCACCCGGACGCGAGCAGGCTCTCGATGAGCGCGCGCGCCGCGGGCGATTCCCACGCGCGCGGCCCCGCGGCGCGGCCGACGAGCCGGCCTTCGCGATCGATCAGATACACGGTCGGCGGGCCCCAGACACCGTACACGCGGCCCGTGATGTCTCCGCTTTCGTCGAGCAGCACGGGCGCCGTGTAGCCACGCTCGGTGGCCGCCTTGCGCACGACGTCGGCACTCTCGCGGAAGGCGATGAGCCGGACTTCCAGACCCCGGGCCTTGTACTCCTTATACAGCGCGTTGACGGAAGGTAACTCCTTCCGGCAGTCCGGTCACCACGTGGCCCAGAAGAAGAGCAGCACCACCTTGCCGCGAAGCGACTCGAGCGTCTGCGGCTTGCCCGCGACATCGGGCAGCGAGAATGCGGGCGCCGGCTTGGGCGGCTCGTAGGGCTGGATCTGGAGGCTCGCGAAATCTGGAGCGGCGGCCGCGACCGCGACGACGATCAGGGCGACGGCTGCGGCGAGCGCCGCGGGCGACGTCTTCATTTCGCCCCCGAGTCTTTGAGCGCCTGCAGCACCTCTTCGGGCTTCAGGAGCTCGAGCGGATTCTGCTGCACCTTCATGTAGCGAATGACTCCCTGCCGATCGACGATGAAGTACGCCCGCTTGGCGTAGCGGAAGATCGGGCTGGCGGGGTCCGTGATGACCGCGTCGTAGGCCGTCAGCATCGTGCGTCGGGGAAAGTCGGACAGGAGCGGGTGGTGGATGTTGTTTTCCTTGGTGAACGCCACGAGCGTTCCGGGCGCATCCGCGCTCACGCCCACGACCTGGGCGCCGGCGGCCTCGAACTGCGGCAGGGCCGCGTCGAAGCCGCGGATCTCCTGCGTTCAGGTGCCGGTGAAGGCCTGGATGAACGTATAGATGACGACCGGGCCCTTCGCGGTCAGGTCAGAGAGCTTCACCGGCGGGGCGCCGGGCGCCGCGGGCAGCGCGAAGTCGGGCGCCTTTTCACCGACGGCGAGCGCGTGCGCGGATCCGACCGCGAACAGCACGGCCATGGCGCCGAGCAGGAGTACGACCAGCGAGCGGGATCCTCTCATGGGGTGGCCTCCATCGGATAAGAGCATCGCACACGGCCCAAACACCCCGATGAGCTCCCCGGTTCCCGTTACTTCTTGCCGGTCAGCTCGCTGCGCGCCAGCGCGGCGCCCGCCGCCAGCCCGGTGAGCTTCTGATTGCACATGTAGCGCGGCGACCAGCCGAAGCCGCAGTCCGGATTCAGCGTGAGCTTCTCGGCGGGACAGACCTTGAGCACGCGGTGGATGCGCTTGGCCACCGACTCCGCCGTCTCTTCCTGAAACCCTTTCACGTCCACGACGCCGGCGCCGAGCTCTCGGCCGTCTCCATACTTCTGCCACAAGTCGACCTCGGACAATTCGCGGCTCGCGAACTCCAGTACGAACTGCTCGGCACGCGCCTTGAGCACCCCGGGGAAGTACGGCTCGTAGGAGCGCGGAAACCGCGAGCGGCCGAACCGGTTGCCGAAGCAGATGTGAAACGCCAGCTTCGCCTTCACGCCGTCGGTGGCCAGGTTGAACAGCCGCGCCATCTCTTCGCCCGAGACGTTGCCGCGCGCGGGCTCGTCGAGCTGGATCAGCTCGGCGCCCGCGGCGGCGAGTCCCTTCAGCTCGGCGTTGATGACTTCGGCGAAGCGTTCCGCGACCTCGACCACGCCCTTGTACGCGCTGCCGGGATGGATGCGCGAGCCGAACGTCAACGGGCCCGCGCACGTCGCCTTCAACGCGCGCTTCGTGTTGGCGCGCAGAAACTGGAAGTCCTTGACGAGGCCGAAGCCGCTCGTCGGCACTTCGATCCGTCCGACGGCCTCGTAGCGCTGCTGCTGGTCGTAGCCCCATGGTCCAGCCTTGCGGCGTACGGGCAGCGGCGCGATGTTCTTGATGATTCGATAATACGTGTCGACGTAGCCGTCCGTGCGACGCACCTCGCCGTCGGTGATGATGTCGATGCCCGCCGTCTCCATGTCACGGATGGCGGTGTGGACGGCGTCGTCGAACATCTCTTCCATGTCGCCGATTCCCATCTCACCGGCCTCGGCCGCCTTCACAGCGGTGAACCACCAGCCGGGTTTTCCGTGGGATCCAACGACCGACGTCGGCAGCAGGGGGAGTTGGGTCATGGGCGTGATCATAAGGCCTGCCCGACGATGCGCGCTAGATCGGGGCGGCCGCGCAAATCCCGAGGGGGGCCCGCGAACACGATCTCGCCGCGCTCGATGACGTAGAGCCGCGTGGCGGACACCGGTACGTGATGGATGTTCGATTCCGCGAGCACGATCGCCGGGCCGAGCGTGGCGATGGCCGCGATGGACGCGGCGAGCTGCGGGATGATCGTCGGCGACAGACCTTCGAACGGCTCGTCGAGCAGCAGCAGCATCGGATCGAGCGCCAGGGCCCGCGCGATCGACAGCATCTTGCGCTCACCGCCCGAAAGCTGGGTCCCGCCGCGCGACGCGGCGCCGCGCAGCCGCGGAAACACCTCGTAGGCGCGCGCGAGCCGCTCGGCGGCCGGCCGGCCGCCGGAGCGCGTCCACGTCGCCAGCTCGATGTTCTCGGCGACCGTGAGATCGCCGAACACGCCGCTCTCTTCCGGCGCATAGCCGACGCCGCGCGCGGCGATGGCGTGCGTGGGCAGCCCGGCGATCGAGGCCCCGTCGAGCATGATCGTGCCCGCGGCGGGGCGCAGGTAACCCATGACCGTCCTCAGCGTCGTCGTCTTGCCGGCGCCGTTGCGGCCGACGAGACAGACGAGCTCGCCCGGCGCCGCGTCCAGCGACACCGTGTGCAGGATGTGGCTGGCTTCGATGAAGACGTCGACGTCGACCATCTTCAGCATTGTTGGAGCGGGGTCCGCGAGTCCGGCTCAGACGTGGGTGGCCTGTTCGAGGCGGTTTCCGGCTGCGTGCGCCCCTGCGTGGCGGCGATTCCTAGAACCGTTCGCACCACCGCGGCGTCGGCGCGGATGGCCGCGGGCGTCGCGTCCGCGAGCACCCGGCCCTGATGCAGCGCGACGATCCGATCCGAGTAGCCGAACACGATGTCCATGTCGTGCTCGACGAGCACGATCGCGCGGATGCCCATACGCTCGGCCGCGCGCACGAGGGTCTCCATGATCGCGGTCTTGTCGGCGGTGCTCACGCCGCTCGTCGGCTCGTCCATCAGGATGACGTCCGGGTGCAGCGCGAACGCGCTCGCGACGTCGAGCAGCTTCTTGTCGCCCTGGGGTAGCGTGCGCGCCCGGCGCCCGAGCTTGTCGCCGAGCTGGAACAGGACGGCGACCTCTTCCACCGCCGCGCGCAGCTCGGTGTCGCGCGCGAGGGCGGCGAAGGGCCGGGCGCTGCGCCCCAGACGCGAGAGCACGGCTACCGCCAGCGTGTCGGCCACGCTGAGCCCGGGGAAGATGGTGACGAGCTGGAACGACCGCGCCATCCCGAGCCGGGCCAGCCGCGCGGGGCCGCCGCCGGCGACGTCGACATTCTTGAACCGCACGCGCCCGGACGACGGTGGCGTGAGCCCCGTCAGCACGTTGACCAGGGTCGTCTTGCCGGCGCCGTTGGGCCCGATGATCGACACGAACTCGCCCGCGCTCACGCGCAGGCTGACGCCGTCCAGCGCGCAGGTGTCGCCGTAGAACTTCCGCACGTCCGTGGCCTCGAGCAGCGCGCTCGTCACGACGTGGCCGTGCGGCGCGCGTCGAGCAGGCCCATGAGACCGCGCGGAAAGAAGATGACGACGACGGCGAGAATCGCGCCGAAGACGAAGCGCCAGTACGACGTGACCGACATCACGGAGTCTTGCAGCAGGATGAAGACGACGGCGCCGAGCACGGGACCGAGGAAGTGCTCGAATCCGCCGAGCAGCAGCATGAACACGAGATTGCCGGAGTGCGTCCAGTAGGCGAGCAGCGGGTCGGCGAGACCCGTCGGCACCACGAGCAGCACGCCGCCGACCGCGCCGAAGATCGCGGCCACCACGAACGCCGCGAGCCGGTGCCGCGGCACGCTGATGCCGAGCGACTCGGCCTTGTCGGCGTTCTCACGGATCGAGCGCAGCGACAATCCGAAGGGCGACGTCACCAGCCGGCGCATCACGACCATGGCCACGGCGAGCACCCCGAGCGCGTAATAGTAGAAGGGACCTGTCAGGAAGGCCACCGTGTCGAGCTGCGCGAGCGGTTGGCCGAGCAGCACCGGACGCAGCACACGCATGCCTTCGTCCCCGCCCGTCAGCGCGTAGAACTTGTAGAGGAACGAGTAAAAGAGCATGCCGAATGCGAGCGTGAGCATGCCGAAGTAGATCTTGACGTATCGCACGCACAGCAGGCCAACGGGGACGGCGACGACGGCGGCGATCACCACGGCCGTGATCAGGACGACTTCGAGGCTGCGGACACCGAGCCGGCCGGTGAGCGCCGCCGCCGTGTAGCCACCGAGTGCCACGAAGAGCGCGTGGCCGAACGACAGCAGGCCGGTCGAGCCGAACAACAAGTTGAGGCCGAGCAGCGCGACGGCGTAGCCGAAGGCGGGCAACAGCAGCGTCGTCGTGTACGGGAAGCCGGCGAGCGGGAGGAGCAGCAGCGCGGCGGCGGCGGCCACGCCCAGCGCGCGGACGATCACGCGGTGGCCCGCGCGAAGAGGCCCGCGGGCCGCAGGACGAGCACCGCGATGACGATGACGTAGATCGCGAGCATCTCCACTTCGGGCCAGGTGGCGATGGCGACCGCCTTCATCACGCCGACGATCAGGGCGCCCACGAAGGCGCCCCGCATGCTGCCGAGACCGCCGATGACGACGACGGCGAACGCCTCGACGATCAGGTCGATCCCCATCTCGTTGACGGCGGCGGTGGCGGGGATGACGAGCGCGCCGCCGACGGTGCCGAGCGCCATGCCGAGTGTGAAGACGCGCGCATAGACGCGAGTCATGTCGATGCCCATCGCCTCCGCCATCTCACGGTTCTCGGCGGTGGCGCGCAGGACACGGCCAAAGCGCGTCCGCGCGAGGAACCATCCCATGCCGCCGGCGATGGCGGCGCCGCAACCGATGACGACCAGATTGTAGGTGGGCACGGTGAGGCCGCCGACGCGTACCTGGCCATAGGCCAGGTAGACGTTGCCCAGCTGATGCGGCGCCGTGCCCCAGAAGAAGCGGATGACGTCCTCGAACATCAGCACGAGCGCGAAGGTGAGCAGCAGCTGGAACGACTCGTCCCGGCCGTAGATCGGTCGCAGCAGCCGCTCGATGACGGGGCCGAGGAGGGCCAGGACGAGCCCGGCCGCGAGGAGCACGGGAAAGAACAGGGGCGCCGGCAGGCCCGCGCCGAGCGCCCACCGGACTGCGGAGACGCCGGCGTAGGCGCCGAGCGCGTAGAACGAGCCGCACGCGAGATTGAGGATCTTCTGGACCCCGAAGACGAGCTGCAGCCCCGCCGCGACGAGGAAGAGCACGGCGGCGTGAAAGACGCCGCCGAGCAGAATGCCGAGAAGCGTCAGACCTTCCAGCCGTTGATCCAATCGTAGAGGCCGACGCCGGAGGGCTTCTGGATCTGCTTGGTGCTCATCGACTCCAGCGGATCGATGGTCACGAAGTCGTACCGATTCCGATAGGTCGTGAAGCCCTGGAAGAACGTGGCCTCCATGATGTGGTCCTCGCGATACCGCCGCGGTCCGGACAGCGACTCGGCCTCCACGCCTTCGAGCCCCTGGATGATCGCGTCCTGCGTCGGCCATTTGCCGCCGCCAGCCTTGGCGGCTCGCTCGATGGCGGCCTTGAAGGCGACCACGGTGAAGTACCCGTGGTCCGATTCGTAGTTCGGCCACTCCTTGAACTTTTCCGCATGCCAGCGCGTGAACTCTTTGGCCAGCGCGCTCGCCTTCGGATTCTCGAAGTAAAAGCAGTTGTAGCCGAGGATCGCGGCCTCGGGCGTGAAGTCCTTCTTGAGCGACTCGTGGACACCGCCACCGGTCGTGAGCACGAACTTCGTCGTCTTCGTCAGCCCGGCCGCATGCGCTTGCTTCATGAAGATCGGCGTGTCGCCGGCCCAGAAGCACGAGAACACGAGGTCGGGCTTGGCCTGCGCCAGCGTGGCCACGTGCGAGGTGAAATCCGTCGCGCCGAGCTTGGGCCAGAGCTCGCTCACCACCTGCAGCTCGATTCCGTGCTTCTTCATGATCGCGAGGAAGGCCGCCCAGTTGTCGCGGCCGTACGAGTAGTCGGGGTTGATGCCGGCGACCGTCTTGAACTTGCCCTTCCAGTGCCGCGCCGTCAGCATCGAGGCCATCACCGCCTCGCACTCGTTGTCGGTGGAGCGGAACGAGTACTTCGGCTTCGGCATCGATTCTTCGACGCCCTTCTGCGTCGTCGCGTCCCACGCGAGCCAGATGGTCTTCATCTCCTCGGCGGCGGGGCCCAGTGCCAGGCCCACGCCGGTCGAGATCGCGCCGCTGACCGCGTCGACCTTGTCCGAGAGCGCGAGCTTCCGGAAGCGCTCGACGGTGTCCTTCGGGCTCGATTCCTCCTCGACGATCAGCTCGAGCTTGCGGCCCAGGATGCCGCCGGCGGCATTGATGCGGTCCGTGGCGAACTGCACGCCGCGCAACCCCGACTCGCCGACGGGCGCGAGCACGCCCGCCTTGGCGGCCAGGATGCCGAGCCGGACGGGCCCGCTCTGCGCCCGGGCAGGTGCCCCGTGGAGTGGCACGGCGACGGTGACGGCGCCGGCACCGGAGAGCTTCAAAAAACGTCGACGAGTCAAGCGCATGCGGCCTCCTCCTTGGCGGCCCGACGGCCCCGCCGGGGGCGGCCATTGTAGCCCGCTCGCGCGCGATGGTGCTATAGTCGCCGCGTCGCACTTCACGCGTCAGCCTGGGGGGGCATCGTGTACGTCCGGTTCTGGGGGACTCGTGGGTCGATCGCCGCGCCCGGGGATCGTACGGCGCGCTTCGGGGGCAACACGTCGTGCACGGAAGTGCGCACACCGGACGGCACCGTCATCGTGCTCGATTGCGGCACCGGCGCCCGCGAGCTGGGCCTGCACCTCACGCAGACGCTGAAGCCGCCGATCCACCTGCACCTCTTCATCGGTCACACCCACTGGGATCACATCCAGGGCTTTCCCTTTTTCGTTCCCGCCTTCATCCCCGGCGTCGAGCTGAACGTCTACGCGCCGCTGGGCTTTCAGCAGAGTCTCGAAGAGGCGATGGCCGGGCAGATGGAGTACTCGTATTTTCCCGTCAAGCTGCGGGATCTACGCTCGCGCATCCACTTCACCGAGCTCGAAGAGGGGTTCTTCCGCGTCAGCGACGTGCTCGTGGAGACCCAGTATCTGAACCACACCGCGCCGACGATTGCGTACCGGATCACCGGCGGCGGGACCACCATCGCCTACGTCACCGACCACGAGCCGTTCTGGAAGCTGCAGGACGGGATCCTGCACCATCCCGGCGATCAGCGTCACGTCGCGTTCATGCGCGGCGCCGACCTCGTCATTCACGACGCGCAGTACACCGAGGAGGAGTATCGGCAGCGCGTGGGGTGGGGCCACTCGACGATCGAGTACGCGGTCGACGTCGCGATGGAGGCGGGAGCGCGGCGGGTGGCGCTCTTCCACCACGATCCCACGCACGACGACGCGACGATGGCGCAGTTGGAGGCGGGCGCCAAGGAGCGCGCGCGGGCGGCCGGCTCGCCGATCGAGGTCTTCGCCGCGCGCGAGGGTATGGAGCTCACGCTCATCGGCGACGGCGGCGCCGCCCCGGTCTCCGACGTCTCGGCGCTGCGCCGCCGACTCATCGCGGGCGCGCGCGTGCTCGTCGTCACCTCGGACGATACGCAGGTGATGTCGATCGAGGACGTGCTTGCCGAAGACGGTATGATCGCGCTGCCCGTGCCCGACATGCACGCGGCGCTGACGCGCGGCACCGAGCACATGCCGGATCTCGCCATCGTCGATGCCGATCTTCCGAGCGCGGCCGGCGTGGATCTCATCCCGGAGTTTCGCCGTCGGATGAATCGTCCGAATTTTCCGATCCTCCTCCTCGCCGACCGGCCCGACACCGCCACCGACCGCGTGCAGGCGCGCGCCACCGATTACCTCGCCAAGCCCTACAGCCCGCCGATGCTGCGCGCCCGCGTGCGCGCGTGGCTCGCGCGCACGGTCGTGTCCTTCGATGGCCACACGACCGCGCCGCCCGCCGCTCCGCCCGCGCAGACTCACGAGGACCGCGCGACGACGCAGACGCTCCTGGCGAGCATCCTCGCCTCCGTTCCCTTGTTCAGGAAATGCGCCCCCGAAGAGCTGAACCTCCTCGTGCGGCACGCGAGCGAGGAGGTATATCCGTCCGGTCACGTCATCGCCCGCCAGGGTGAGGCGGCGGACAACCTCTGGGTGCTGCTCTCGGGTCGGGTGCGCGTCGTCGAGGCCACCTCCGACGGGCAGGCGGAGATGCTGCTGGGCGAGCTCGGACGCGCGGAGATCTTCGGCGAGCTCGGAATCCTGCGCGATCAGCCGCGCTCGGCCACCGTCATCGCCGTCGACCGCACGCACTGCCTGGTGCTGCGTCAGACCGACTTCATGGCGGTGCTGCAGGATTCCCCCGAGCTGTCGAACTCGCTGCTTCGCATCGTCGCCGGGCGGCTCTACGACGCCGACCGCAAGCTCGCGCGCTACTCCCCCGATCCGCTGACGGGTCTGGCGAGCCGCCGCGCCTTCCACGAGCAGTACCGCCGGCTCGCCGCCGGCGCGCGCCGCCGGAAGAACGGGCTGCTGCTGCTGGTACTCGACGTGGTCAAGCTGAAGGCCGTGAACGATCGCTTCGGCTACGGGCTGGGCGACGAGGTGCTGCGAACGGTGGCCGACGCGCTCGTGGAGGCGACCCGGACCACCGATCTCATCGCCCGGTATGGGGGCGACGAGTTCGCGGTGCTGCTACTCGACGCCATGCCGAAGGACGTCGAGATCGTCGCCGCGCGCGTGCGCGACCGGCTCGCCGCCCTCGGCGTGCAGCGCCGCTTGCCCGTGTCCGTCGAGTGCTCGATCGGCGTCGCGTGGAGCCAGTCGCCGCCCGAGACCGCCGAGGAGTTCCTGCGTGAGGCCGATCGCGACATGCAGGAGAAGCGGGCCGCGCGCGAAGAGTAGCTGACTAACCGCCACGCCGGCGCTCGACGAACGCCCGGATCCGCTCACGCGCTGCGGCGCCGGTTCTGAGGGCAGCGCCGTAGGCGGCGGGGTCGCCGCCGGGCTTGCCGCTGCGGATCGCCGCGACGATTTCCTTGGTTGCGGCCAATCCCTCGCGCGGCGACTTCGCGATCTCCGTCGCCCACGCCGTCGCCGTGTCGGCGAGCGTCGGCGCCGCCACCACGCGGTTCACGAGGCCGATCCGCAGCGCTTCGGTGGCGTGCAGCGTCCGTCCCGTCAGCAGCAGATCCCGGCCGTGACCGCCGCCGAGCACGTCGAGCAGCCGCGCGATGCCGTACGCGGGATTGAAGCCGAGCGTGACCTCCGGCAGGCCGAAGCGCGCGCGGTCGGAAGCGATCCGCAGATCCTGCGCGACGGCGAGCATGAGACCGCCGCCGAGCGCGTGCCCATCGACGACGGCGATCGTTACCTGCGGGAGCGCGGCAAAGCGGTCCATGATCGCCGCCCAGCGATGCGCGAGCGCCTCCGCCTCGGCGCCCGTGACCTCGCCCATCTCCGTGATGTCGTTGCCCGCGCAGAACGCGCGACCGCGCCCGGAGACGAGTAGGACACGCGCGTCGTCCATCGCCGCGACGCGCGTGAGCGCGGCCTCCAGCGCGTCGGCCATCGGGCGATTGAGTGCGTTCAGGGCCTCGGGGCGGTTGAGCGTGAGGCGTGCGAGGCCGTCGGCAACGTCGACCACGACGAGATTTGTCGGAGCAGGGGCCGCCTGCTCGGTTGTTGGAGCGGGGGCCGCGTGCTCGGATTGTTTCGTGGGTGGCCTGCTCAAGGTGCGCTCCGGCTCCGTCTGGCCATCCAACCCGCGATGCCGACGGCGACGGCGCCCAGTCCGGCCGCGACGACGGCGGTCGCCGGCCAGAAGTTCGTGCGGAACACCGGCAGCTTCGAGAACACCGAGCGATGCGCGGACAGAGGCCGTGTGCCGTCGAGAAGGCCGTCGACGATCACCATCGCCTCGGTCATCAGAACGTCGATCGTCGCGCGCGCGAACACCGGATCGGCGAGCGCGGGATGGCCGACGTAGCCCTGGCCGCCGTTGCGTACCGCATAGTTCGGCACCACGCGCCGCGGCCACGAGTACCGCGCCGGCGGCAGCGTGCGGTACGAATCGTCCACGAGATCCGGCCGCAGCAACAGCATCAGCGAGGTCTCCCACCAGCCCCCGTGCGCGTCTTCGGCGAACGCGCGCCGCTCGTCCTCGGTCAGTGTCCGACCGAGCGTCGCTTCGATCTTCGCCGCATAGCGTCCGCGCATGAACTCCCACGCGAGGTGGCCGGTGAACGACGCCATGGTGATGCCGTGCCGTCGCGAGACGCCGGCGGCCGCCTCCTCGAGCGCCGCCAGGTGGCCGGGGCCGGCGTGACCGTTCGCGATCAGGATGTAGCGAAAGCCGGCCCGCGCGAGCGCGTCGCCATAGTCCATCAGCGTGTCGCGAACCACGCGCTGCCGCACGGACACGGTGCCGACGCTGTCGAAGGTGAAGGAGCCCAGGTGCAGCGTGGGGGCCAGGACCGCCGACCAGCCCGGCCGCGCGGCGATGAGACGGTCGGCGACCGCTTCCGCGAAATGCCGCGCGGCGAACGCGTCGACGCCCACGGGCAGGTGCGGACCGTGTGTCTCGAGCGGGCTGATGGTCAGCAGGACCACGGTCCTGGCTCGGTCGAGCGCGTCGAGGGCGGGCGTGGACATCTCTTCCAGCAGGTGAACGCTCAAAAGCTGCTTCCTTTCGTGGCCGCGAGCCACTCGGTCTTGGCGCGCTCGAGCTCGCCGACGATGGACTGCCGCTCGACGACGAGGCGTCGCGCCGCGGCGTCGTGCGTGGCCGCCAGCAGCGCGAACCGCAGGCGACTGCGGAATCGGCCCGCGCCCGCCACGTAACGATACGCGAGGAGCCCCGAGAGTGGCAGCGAGATCGCGAAGAACGCCGCGACGAGCCCGCCGGCGGCGCGGAACACGAGCCAGGTCTCGAGGCCGTAGAAGACGGGGACCGCGACGATCGCCGCCAGCAGTCGCACCGTGGCGTAATCGGTTTCCTTGCGCGCGATGCGCCGAGCGAGCCACCGCGGCAGGAGATACGGCACGGCATTCACGAGTGCGCCGTAGACGAAGAACGGAAAGCCGACGACGGCGTCCCACGAGTACACGAGCCGCTGCCGCGCCGGCAGCCGCTCGAGACGGGCGCGCACCGTTTCGTCGCGAAGGTGGTACTGGGCGAGCAGCGCGCGATAGGTGCGGATGCGCTGCCAGAGGGCTTCGACGCGTTCCGGCTCGCGGGATTTGAACCAGGCGATGGCGTCGACGATCGAGCGGGAGAGGCGCACGAGATCGACGTCGCGGGGGCCGACGCCGCGCGCCTCCATCACCTCGCGGGCGAGGACGTCGCGGTAGAGGGCCTCGATCGACTGCAGGAGTTGCGCGTCGTCGATGCGCTCGACGTTCACGACCTCCGCCTCCATGGAGGCCTGGAGATGGCGGGTGAGGGCGTCGACCGCCTTCACGGGATCCTCGCGATAGGCGGTGACGTACGCGTGCAGGGGCAGCGCCGCGCCGAACGAGACGAGTACGCGCGCGCGGAAGGACTTGCGCGCCTCGAAGGTGAGGCCGACGGGCAGCATCGCCAGCGTGCGCGGGTGCGCCGCCTCCCACGCCAGCGCGATGCGCGCGGCGCCGGTCTTGATCCGTTGTACGCGCGCCTCGGCGTGCGTGGTGCCCTCGGGGTAGATCGCGATGAGCGCGCCGCGCTCGAACGCGTCGGCGCACGCCGCGAAGGTGTCGGCGTTCCGGTCCGTTGGAACGGGGGAGTCTTGCGATCTCTCGTCTTGCTTTCTCCATACGGGGATGGCGCCGGCGGTCAGCAGGAAGCGGGCGACGAGCGGATTGCGGAACAGAGCGGCGGTGGCGAGGTAATGGACCTTGCGCGGCACGGCAGCGCCCACCACGAGCGAGTCGATGAAGTTGTTCGGATGGTTGATGCAGAGCAGGACCGGCCCCCCGCGCGGCACGCGGTCGGGGTGACGCACGTCAACGGCTTTGAAGAAGAACCAGAGCCAGAAGCGCGCCACCGCCCGCACGGCGCGATAGAAGCGGTCCATTCCCTCCCGCGTGCTCAGGCGCCCTTCTCCGCGAAGCGTCGCAGCAGCATCTCGAAGTCGTCGACGGGCAGTGTGTCCGCCCACTCGAGGGCTTCCGACTCGGCGCCGTAGGCCTCGCGCACGAAATCGATCGCCTCGCGCTTCGTTTCGAAGCGACGCCACACGTGGCCCGCGCCGCCGCCCGGCCGGCGCAGGTGGAAGATGGGATCGGCGGGAGACTTCGGCTCGTAGGACACGCGCTCGCCGAAACGGTCCAGGGTGATCCACGCGGCGGCGATGCCCTGCATGGAGAGCACACGCGCCCGGAGTGATTCCTCGCGCGGCAGCGATTCCACGTCGCAGAGGCGCGGCCCATAGAACACCGGCACCGCGTCGTCGGGGACCGAGAGCCGGACGCTCATCGGTGTCTCGCCGGCTTCGTCGAGGAGCCGGCGCGAATCGTCGCCGACCCAGAACGCGCCACCGCCACGGCGATCCGCCCACGCCTCGACCACCGAGCCCTTGGGCACGCGCGCCCGGCGTCGAACCATCTCGTCACCGTCAGGCAAAAAGTAGAGGCGCCCCATCGCCTCAGGCGGCGCCCGTCATGGGACCCGGACGAATCCTTCCATCAGCCGCCGCGCCGTGCGGTACACGGTCACGCGCTCGGCCCACGCGGAACCGTCCCGGATGGCGACCGCGGCGTCGAGCGGCAGCACGCCTGAGGCATGGCCAAGCCGGATGTTATTGGAGCGGGTGCCGCGAGGCCGGCTCGCCTCGTGCACCACCGTGCCCTCGATACGGGCGGCGACGGCGAGACACATCGCGGAGGTCAAAGGGAACGCGCGATGACAGTTGCCCATCGAGATGGCGCGCGCGAGCACGTCGTACTCGCCCGCTCCGTGGCGCAGGCCATCGAGCGCGACGTAGTCCGTCGGCGCGGCCACGAACGCGATCTTCGGCGCCGAGGCGCTGGGCGGCAGACCCATGCGCATGGCGGCCTCCACCCGGATCTTCTCCAGGCGCGCCATGACGTCAGCGTTCGCGTCGACGGCCGGCGGCGTCTCGGCGGCCGTGAGGCCGACGTCGCGTGCCCGCACGAACACCAACGGATTCGTCGCGTCCACGCACGAGGCCTCGACGCCGGCGATGACGTCGCACGGCCGCCCCGTGGGCAGCAGCCGGCCGGTGCCGGCGCCGCCCGGCTCGATGAAGTCGAGCGCGATGCGGGCGCCGCGGCCGGCGACGCCGGCCAGCTCGAAGTCGCCGTCGACCGCGGCCTCGCCGTCGCGCACCGGGACATGCGCGAGGATCAGCTTCCTGGTGTTGGTGTTGTGGATGCGCACCAGCGTTTCGCCTTCGCGCGCGGGTACGAGCCCTTCGTCGATCGCGAAGGGGCCGATGGCCGACGAGCAGTTGCCACAGTTGCCGTCGTACTCGACGACCGGCGACTTCACGTCCACCTGAGCGAACGTGTAATCCACGTCGGCGTCGGAGTGCGTCGGCGCGCCGACGATGCACGCCTTGGACAGCGACGAGATGCCGCCACCGAGCCCGTTGAGCTGGCGGCCGTACGGATCGGGGCTGCCGAGGGCGGCCAAGAGGATTCGATCTCTCGCCGCGCCCACCGCCGGCAGATCATCGGCGCGAAACACGAGACAGCGGCTCGTGCCGCCGCGCATGTAGACGGCGCGGATTTTCCGCTGGGTCATTGTAACGGGTGCCGTGAGGTCGGCTTGCGCCGTGGGTGGCCTGTTTTAGACGAACGCCGGCCGCGTTGTAACGAGTGCCGTGAGGTCGGGTTGCGCCGTGGGTGGCCTGTTTTAGACGGACGCCGGCTGCGTTGTAACGAGTGCCGTGAGGTCGGCTTGCGTCGTGGGTGGCCTGTGTTAGAAGGACGCCGGCCGCGTGCGCTCCAGCCCGTGGTCATTTCGCCGCACTTCTCGTTTGCGCGAGCAATCCGCCGGCGAGCAGGATCTCGCGTTCTCGCGGCGTGAGCACGCAGGACGCCGTGAACGCCGCACCGGTGCGCGTGTTCACCACGCGGACGCGCGCGCCGGCCGCCAGCGACCCGCGGAGGTCGTCGAGCCGCAGTCGGTCATCGCGCTGGATCGCGTCGTACGCGGCGGCGTCGTCGAACGTCAGAGGAACCACGCCCCAGTTGACCAGGTTCGCGCGATGGATGCGCGCAAACGATTTCACGATCACCGCGCGCACGCCGAGGAACATCGGCGCGATGGCCGCGACCTCGCGCGAAGAGCCCTGCCCGTAGATCTCGCCGCCGACGACGATGCTGCGCCCCGCCGCCTTTGCGCGCGCCACGAATTCGGGATCGACGTATTTGAAGGAGAACTCGGCGATGGCGGGCACGTTCGAGCGGAACATCAGCGCCGCGGAGCCGGCGGGAGAGATGTCGTCGGTGGAGACCTTGTCGCCCAGCTTGAGCAGCACCGGCGCCTCGAGCGATTCGGGCACAGGCTCGCCGAGCGCCACCGGCTTGATGTTGGGGCCACGCACGATGTCGCCGCCGCCGTCGGGAGCCACGAAGCCGACATCGGAGGTCGCGAAGCGCTCGGGCAGCGTCACCGGAGCCTCGGCGCCGAGCGAGCGCGGATCGGTGATCACGCCGGTGATCGCCGAGGCCGCGGCGACGAGGGACGAGCAGAGATAGATCGCATCGTCCTTGACGCCGCTGCGTCCCGCGAAGTTGCGGTTGAACGCGCGCAGGCTCTTGCTGCCGGCGGCGGGCACGTGGCCAAGGCCCGCGCACGAGCCGCACGAGGGCTCGGACACGAGCACGCCGGCCGCGAGCAGATCGGCCAGCAGTCCCTCGCGCGCCATGGTCTCGAGAATCCGGTGGCTACCCGGGAACAGCACGAAGGAGAGCGAGGGATGTACACGCCGTCCACGGATGACGTTGGTGACCGAGGCCATGTCGTGCCACGACCCGTTCGTACACGAGCCCACCGTCACCTGCTCGATCGGCGTGCCGGCGACTTCTTCGACGGGCACCACCTTGTCGGGCGAGCTGGGCAGGGCGACGAGCGGAGTGACGACTGAGAGGTCGAGCTCGATCTGATCGTCGTACTCGGCGTCCTCGTCCGCCGCCATCGGCCGCCACGCGTCAGCGCGTCCGAGGCGCGTGAGGAACGAGCGCGTCACCTCGTCGCTCGGGAACACGCTGGTCGTCAGCGTCAGCTCGGCGCCCATGTTGGCGATGGTCATCCGCTGCGCGGCGAGCAGACTCTTCACGCCGGGGCCGCCGTACTCGAAGATCTTGCCGAGGCCGCCGCGCACGGAGTAGCGGCGCAGCAGTTCGAGAATCACGTCCTTGGCGGTCACCCACGGCTGCAGCGTCCCGGTGAGCCACACGCGCGTCACCGCGGGCATCGCCAGGAAATATGGGCCGCCGCCCATGGCCACCGCGACGTCGAGGCCCCCGGCGCCGATGGCCAGCATGCCGGCGGCGCCGCAGAGCGGCGTATGGCTGTCGCTGCCGAGGAGCATCTGCCCGGGCACCGAGAACGTTTCCATGTGGACCTGGTGGCAGATGCCGTTCCCCGGCTTGCTGAAGATCGCGCCGTACTTGCGCGAGGCCGTCTGCATGTAGCGGTGATCGTCGGAGTTGCGCGAGTCGCTCTGGAAGACCTGATGGTCGATGTAGGTGACGACGCGCTCGGGCACGACGCGTGGAAAGCCCATCGCCTCGAACTGCAGCCAGGACTGAATGCCGTTGGTGTCCGTCAGGAGGATCTGGTCGGCGCGCACGCCGATTTCCTCCCCGGCCACCGTCTTGCCGGCGACGAGGTGTGACTCGATGAGCTTGCGAGTGAGACTCTGGCCCATTAGTTGTAGCGGGGGCCGCTGACACGGATAGAACCGTGGGTGGCCTGGTCTAGATGGCTACCGGCTCCGTGCACTTTCAACGCTTTGTGATGTCAACGAACGCACGGCGGGCGGGACCGACGTACTCGGCGCGTGGCCGAATCAGTCGGTTGTCGTCGTGCTGCTCGACGATGTTCGCGCTCCAGCCGGCGATGCGTCCCGCCGCGATGACGGGCGTGAAGAGATCGACCGGAATGCCCAATGAATAGAAAAGCGGAGCGGAATAAAAATCGACATTGGGAATAAGACCCTTCGCTCTGGCGATCGCCTCGTGCAGCTTCACGGCTATCTGATACCACTTGAACTGTCCCGACTCGCGACAGGCCTGCTCGGCCATTCCCTTGAGGATCGCCGCGCGAGGATCGCCGGCCTTGTAGACACGGTGACCCATGCCCATGAAGCGGCGTTTTTCGGCGAGCGATTTCTCCGTGAACGCGTCGACGTTGGCGACCTCCCCGATCTCCATCAGGGTGCGCATCACCGCTTCGCCGGCGCCGCCATGCAGTGGCCCCTTCAGCGCGCCCACCCCGCCGGCCACCGCCGAGTGCATGTCGGACTGGGTGGAGACGATCGTGCGTGTGGTGAACGTGGAGGCGTTCAGCTCGTGCTCGGCATAGAGGGTGAGGCTCGCATCGAAGGCTTTGACGGCCGCCGCCCCGGGACGCTGGCCGGTCAGCATATAAAGGAAGTTCGCCGCGTGGCCGAGGCCCGCGGCCGGAGGCACCGGCTCCTGTCCGCTGCGCACACGATGATGCGCGCAGATCGCGGTGGCGATCTGGCTGGTAAGACGGATGGCTTTACGCACGTTCGCGGCGTGGGAGTTGTCGGTGGTGTCGGAATCCGACATCCCGAGCATGGCGACAGCCGCCTGCAGCACGCGCATGGGATCGGTGGCCTTCGGCATCAGCTTGAACGCGGCGATCAGCTCGCGCGGAATCTCCCGTGCGGCCGTGAGGGCCACCGTGAGCGCATCCAGCTGGGCGGCCTTCGGTAGCTCGCCGTACAGGAGCAAATACGTGACCTCCTCGAACGTGGCCTTGCGGGCGAGCTCATCGATGTCGTAGCCGACGTAGGCGAGACGCCCGTTCTTGCCGTCAAGGTCGCAGAGTCGCGTTTCGGCGGCAACGACGCCCTCGAGTCCGCGGATCAACGCGCTGTCTTCCTTCGTCATGGCCGGCCCTTTCGCGGTCACGAATTAGGCCTCGACGGTATACCGCGGGGTGGGGGCGCCGCAAGCGCGCGAGCGCTTATGGCAGTGCAAGCCGCAGGACGTCGCGGGGCCGTGGTGCGAGCCGCAGCCGTCAGGCGAGGCGAGTCTGTGTCGGGACCCGCCGTCCGAGGCGAGCCTATAGAAAGAAGACTAGCGGCGCTTGCGGTCGGAATTCTCGGCGCGATCGACGTCGGTCTTCCCGGGGCGATCGGCCTGTGCCTCGTCGGGCGAGAAACACGTCCCAGCGGTCGGCATCCGCCCACAATCGCGGCGGGCGGCCGCGGCGGCGGCACCCTGAAGCTTGCTCGCGCGGGCGAGGCACTCTGCCTGCGGGTTGCATTTGTAGGGCTTGCCGTTGCGAGCGTTGCGGTCGGCGGCGTAGGCGAGGGGCGGCGTGGTCACGACGAGGGCGAGGACGACGGCGATGAACACGGCTCTCATGCGGTCATTGTCTCTGAACGGTCTGACGCCTGTCGAGTGGTCGATATTCAACCGCCGTGCGCCCTAACTCGGCCTGCGAACACCGAAAACGGGGAACACCGTGTCCGCGAACGCATGCAGCGCGTCCCAGTCGTATGGGCCCTCGCGGAAGGCGATGTTGACGCGCGCGCACCCGGCGTCGCGGAAGCGCGTGAGCATGGCCAGGGTCTCCTTCGGGGTGCCGCGGAGAAAGCCGTCACGCGGATCCTTGCCGAAGTGCGACTGGAAGGTCTGCTCGCCGCGCGCGGCGCCTTTGGCGTCGGCGCCGAGATAGAAGCCCAGGTTCACGGTCCGCGCGATCGTTTTGGGGTCGCGGCCCTCGGTCTCACACCAGCGATCGAGGACCTGGCCTTTCGCGACCCACTCGTCCGGTCCGATGTACGGCGCGTTCCAACCGTCGGCGAACTTCGCGGCCGCGCGCAGCGTGCGCTTCTCGCCCCGGCCGCCGATCCAGATGGGCACGCGCGGCTGCAGAGGCTTTGGATTGTTCGGCGCATTCTCGAGGCGGAAATGCTTGCCCGAGAAGTTGGAGCGGCGCGACTCGGTGTCGAAGAGCATGCGCATGACCTGCGCGTACTCTTCCAGCATGTCCTCGCGCACGCCGATGCGCGGCCATTCGTAGCCGTACGCCTTGGCCTCGACCTCGTGCCAGCCGGCGCCGAGGCCGCAGTCGACGCGGCCGTGCGATAGATGATCGATGGTCGTGAGCGACTTGGCGTGCAGGCCGGGATTCCGGTAGGCAACGCAGTAGACGAGCGCCCCGAGCCGGACGCGCTTCGTCTCCACCGCCGCCGCGGTGAGGGTGCTGATCGCCTCGAAGCAGTCGATCTCGCCGCCGCGCGGCGGCGACTCCTGAAAGTGATCGGAGACGGAGAACCAATCGAAGCCGGCGCTGTCGGCGAACTTCCACAGCCGCCGCATCTCCTCGAGCGGCCCGCCCATGTGGCCGATGTGAATGCCGAAGCTCATCGCCATGGCTGGTCCTAGTTGAACGAGGGGTCGATGCGGACGTCGATGAGCGCGGGCGCGCCGCTCGCCAGCGCGCGGCCCACGGCGGATCCCACATCGGCCGCCTTCTCGACGCGCTCGCCGGCGACGCCGAGCGATTTCGCGAGGCCGACGTAGTCGATCGCGGGATCGACGAGGTCCATGGCGACGTATTTGTCGTCCTCGGCCGAGAAGCCCTTGAGCGCCTTGGTGCGCTCCTTGAGGATCCGGTACGACGCGTTGTTGAAGATCACGTAGACCACGGCCAGTGACTCATGGGCGGCCGTCCACAGCGCCTGCGCCGTGTACATGGCGCTGCCGTCGCCGACGAGCGCGACCACCGGACGCTTCGGCAGCGCGAGCTTGACGCCGAGCGCCGCCGGCAGGCCCCAGCCGATGCCGCCGCCGCGCAGGCTGAAGAACGATTTGGCGTCGGCGCAACGGAAGAAGTTGCGGATGCCGCCTGACGAGGAGATCGCCTCGTCGACGACGACGACGTCGTCGGGCACGATCTGCGCGACCGCGTGCACGAGCGCCAGCGGCCCCATCGGCGATTTCTTGGCCTCATCGACAGCGCGCCGCGCGAGATCCTCGCGCTCGCGGCTGTGCTTCGCGGTCAGCGCCTCGCGACGCTTGCCCGCGTCCTTGTGTCCGTTCTTCCCGGCATGACGGCGCACCGCCTCGCAGAGCTCCGGCAGCGACGCCTTCGGATCGCCCTGGATCGCGACGGCCGCGGGGTAGTTCTTGCCGAGCTCCCACGGATCGACGTCCAGATGCACGACGTCGAGACCGGGCGGCATCGGGTCGACGTCCGAGGGCAGCGAGAGCGTGAAGAGATCGCCGCCGACGGAGAAGAGCAGGTCGTGCCGCATCAGCAAGCCCTTGATGCCGGGGCCCAGGCGCGGCATCGAGCCGGCGTAGAGCGGATGCGTGAACGGGAAGCTGCACGTCGACGACACGCCTTCCAGCATCACGGGGGCGCCGATCAGCTCCGCCAGCTCGACGAGCTCGGCAAGGGCATCGCTGTGAGCGACGGCGTCGCCGGCGACGATGAGCGGGGCGTTGGCGGCCACGAGCCGTTTCGCGGCGGCGTCGATGGCCGCGCGATCGCCGACCAGGCCCGGCGCCACGCGGGTCGATGCGAGCAGATCGAGGTTGTCGCGCTCGGCGTTGAGCACGTCGACGGGGAGGGAGAGAAAGACCGGACCGCTCGGTTGCGCCAGCGCCGTCTTCACGGCGCGGCGCACGATGCGCGGCAGGTCCTCGAGTCGGCGGGCCTCCGTCGACCACTTGACGAACGGCGTGGCCACGGGCGGCAGATCCGACCAGAGGATCGGCTCCGTCACCGTGAAGGACTGGTCGTGCTGACCGGCCGTGAGCAGGAGCGGCGAGTGGGCCTTGTACGCGTCGTAGAGCATGCCCATCGCGTTGCCCAGACCCGGCGAGACGTGCACGTTCACCGCGGCCAGCCCGCCGTGCGCCTGCGCGTAGGCGTCGGCCATCGAAATGGCCACCGCCTCCTGGAGCGCCAGCACGTAGCGGATGCCGGGCTCGCGCGCGAGCCCGTCCATGAGCGGCAGCTCGGTGGTGCCGGGGTTGCCGAACATGACGGAGACGCCTTCGCTCTTGAGGATCTGCAGAAACGCCTGCTTGCCGGATATGTATGCCATGGCGGAGGGGATCATAAACCCCGTCGCGGGTTGATTCCAACCCGGCCGCCTGCGATGCTTCGCCCGTGCCCGACCCGCCGCTGCTGCTCGCCGCACGCCGCAAGCCGACGCCGTTCACGCCGGTCTGGCTCATGCGTCAGGCCGGACGGTATCTCCCGGAGTATCGCGCCCTGCGCGCGCGTCACGAGTTCCTGGAGCTGTGCAAGACGCCACAGGCGGCCGCGGAGGTCACCCTGCAACCCATCGAACGGCTCGGCGTCGACGCGGCGATCCTCTTCGCCGACATCCTGCTGATCGTCGAGCCGCTGGGCGTCGGTCTCGAGTTCGCGAAGGGTGAGGGGCCGGTGATCCGCCGTCCCGTGCGCACCGATGCGGACGTCGCGCGGCTCGGACCCGTCGACGTCGTGAGCGCGGTCGGCTTCGTGTTCGAGACGGTGCGTCTCGTCAGGCGCGCGCTGCCGGCGCACGTGCCGCTGATCGGGTTCGCGGGCGCGCCGTTCACCGTCGCCTCCTACGTCGTCGAGGGCGGCGCCTCGCGCGACTATCTCGCCACGAAGCGGCTCATGCGCGAGGCGCCCGGCGCCTGGCACCGGCTATTGACGATCCTCGCCGACGCGACGGCCGCGTACCTGAACGGTCAGATCGCCGCCGGCGCCGCCGTCGTGCAGCTCTTCGACTCGTGGGTCGGCGCGCTGGCGCCCGACGACTATCGCGAGTTCGTGTTGCCGCACACGCGCGCCTTGATCGCCGCGCTCACGCCTGGCACACCCGTCATCCACTTCGGCACCGGGACCAGCGGCCTCTTGCCGCTGCTGCGTGACGCAGGCGGCGACGTGATCGGTCTCGACTGGCGCGTCGATCTCGACGCCGCCTGGCGCGCCGTCGGCGACGACGTCGGTGTGCAGGGCAACCTCGACCCGGTCGCGCTGCTGTCCCCCCCGAAGACCTTCGAGGCGTCGGTGCGCGCGATCTTGCGACGCGCGGCCGGCCGGCCGGGCCACATCTTCAACCTTGGCCACGGCGTGCTCGAGTCGACGCCCGTCGAGCACGTGAAGGCGCTCGTGGACATGGTCCACGACATCTCCGCGCGGTGACCGCCGTCGATTCCGTCCTGCTGATCGCCTTCGGCGGTCCGACGGCGCCGTCGGAGATCCGCCCGTTCCTCGACAACGTGACGCGTGGCCGGTCGATTCCACGCGAGCGGCTCGAAGACGTCGTGCACCACTATGAGGCGATGCCCGGCGGTCGCTCGCCGCTCAATGCATTGACCGACGCTCAGGCGGCTGGACTACACGCCCGGCTTGGCGGGAGCCTGCGCGTCTACGTCGGTATGCGCAACTGGCATCCATATCTGCACGAGGCGCTGGCGGCGATGGCGGACGCCGGCGCTCGCCGCGCGCTGGGCGTGATCCTTTCGGCGTTCCGGTGCGAGGCCTCGTGGGAGCGGTACATGGCCGACGTCGTGGCGGCCCGCGAGCGCGTGGCGTCCGCCCCCGAGATCGTCTATGCGCCGCCGTGGTTCGAGCATCCCCGGTTCATCGCGGCCGTGGCCGATCGTGTCCGAGCGGCGTTTCGCGAGGTGCCCGCCGCCGAGCGCGAGCGGACACCGCTGATCTTCACCGCGCATTCGATCCCGCGCGCCATGGCGGAGACGTCGTCCTACGTGGCCGATTTCAGCGCGGCCGCGACCGCCGTCGCGCGCCGGATCGGTCACGCGCGATGGCTGCTCGCGTACCAGAGCCGCAGCGGCGGTCCTCGCGATCCGTGGCTCGAGCCGGACGTGAACGAAACGATCCGTGACCTGGCCAAGGCGGGCGAACGGCACGTCGTCCTGGCGCCGATCGGCTTCGTCGTCGACCACGTCGAGGTGCTGTACGACCTCGACACCGAAGCGCGCGCGGTCGCCGCGCAGCATGGGGTCGCCTATCATCGCGCGGCGGCGGTCAATGATCATCCCGAGTTCGTCGAGATGCTCGCCGAGTTGGTGCGCGAGTCCGCGTGAATCTCGTGGTGATCGGCGGCGGTGTGACGGCGCTCGCGGCGGCCCACCGGGCGACCGAGCTGGCGCGCGAGCGCGGTGTCGACCTCGCGGTGCGCGTCGTCGAGGCGCGCAACCGTCTCGGCGGCACGATCGCGACCCAGCGCGCCGAGGGCTTTCTCGTCGAAGCCGGTCCCGATTCGTTCCTGTCGGAAAAGCCGTGGGCGCTCGCCCTGTGCCGCCGGCTCGGCGTCGAGCCACAGTTGGTCCGCACCGACGATCGCTTCCGCAAGGTGTTCGTGTGGTTTCGCGGCCGTCTGCATCCGCTGCCCGACGGCTTTCAGCTGCTCGCGCCGACGCGCCTGGCGCCGTTCGCCACCTCGCCCTTGTTCTCATGGCGCGGCAAAGCGCGAATGGCGCTCGATCTGATCTTGCCGCGCGGCGGGGGCGCGCTCGGCGACGACGAGAGTCTCGGCGCCTTCGTGCGCCGGCGGCTCGGACGCGAGGCCCTCGAGCGCGTCGCGCAGCCGCTCGTTGCTGGAATCTATACCGCCGACCCGGAAGAGCTCAGCCTGTCGGCGACGATGCCGCGCTTCCTCGAGGTCGAGCGCCGTCACCGATCCGTGATCCTGGGGCTACGACGGGCGCTCGCGCAGGCGCCGCTGCCGGGCACGAGCGGCGCGCGATGGAGTCTGTTCGTCACGTTCGCCGAGGGTATGGAGACGCTCGTCACGACGCTCGCCGACCGCCTGCCCGACAGTGCCGTCGTTCTCGGGCAGCGCGTGGCCGGTATCGAGCGCGACGGCGCGCGGTGGCGCGTGACGAGCGCCGAGGGCGCGCGGTTCGACGCCGACCAGATCATCCTCGCCGCCGAGGCGCACGTGGCCGCGCGTCTGCTGCGCTACGTCGATCCCTCGCTGGCGACGCTGCTCGGCGACATCGAGTACGCGGGCGCAGCGACCGTCTCGCTCGGCCTTCGCCGCGCCGATGTGCCGCACCCGCTCGACGGCTTCGGGTTCGTGGTGCCTCGCAGTGAGGGGAAAACCGTCCTCGCCGCGACGTTTTCGAGCGTGAAGTATCCGGGGCGCGCGCCGGCCGGGCACGTGCTGATCCGCTGTTTCCTGGGCGGCGCGCTGAACGCGGACGTGTTGGGCGAGGACGACGCGAGCCTCGTGACGCGCGCGCGGCGCGAGCTCGCCGAGGCGCTCGGCGTCACCGCCGAGCCGGCGCTCGTGCGCGTCTCGCGCTGGCCCGCCTCGATGCCGCAGTACCGCGTCGGCCATCTCGCCCGCGTCGACGCCATCGAGCGCCGCGCCGGTGCACTGCCGGGCCTGCATCTGGCGGGCGGCGCGTATCGCGGCGTCGGCATCGCGGACTGTATACGCTCGGGCGAGGCCGCGGCCGAAGCCGTGTTCGCTTAAACGAGCTCGATCGCGCCCGCCTTGCGCAACGCTTCGATCTTGTCGGCGTCGTAGCCCAGCAGCCCGCTCAGCACCTCGCGCGTGTGCTCGCCGGGCCGATGCGGCGCGGGCCCCGCGGGCGCCGGCCGGCGACCGTCGACCATGAAGGGGACGCCCGTCACGCGGACGCCCTCTCGCGCGGGATGCGGGACGACGGGGAAGAACTCGCGCTCGGCGAGGTGCGGGTGCGCGATGACCTCCATCGGCGTCAGCACCGGTGCCGCCGGGATCCGCGCGGCGTTGCAGGCATCGAGCGCCGCCTTCGCCGACGAGAACGTGTCGATCCATTCGACGATCAGCGGCCGTAGCTCGGCCCAGTTTTGCCGGCGTGCGAGCGGCGTGGCGAAGCGCGGGTCGCGCGCGAGCTCCGGACGCTTCATCGCGCTGAGCAGCCGCTGCCAGAGGTCGGGTGCCCCGACGCTCTGCACGGTGAACCACTGGCCATCGATCTCGTGAATCAGCATTCCGGCGCGCGGCCCGGGATACTCGGCGCCACCATTGAGCATCGCGCCGTACGTGATGTCCTCGGCGGCCACCAGGCACTCGAGCATCGAGACGTCGAGATGTGCGCCGCGGCCCGTTCGGGTGCGACGCCACAGCGCCGCGCAGATGGCGCCAAAGGCATGCGTGCCGGCCAGCACGTCGGCCGCCTGCAGATAGCTCACGCGCGGCTCGGCGTCGGCGTTGCGCTCGAGGTGCATGAGGCCGGACACCGCGCTGATGATGTGCGCGAACGCCTGCAGGGTGCGCCACGGACCGGTCTGTCCGAACCCCGAGATCGAGCAGTACACGAGGTCGGGCTTCACCGCAGCGAGGGTGGCGTGATCGCAGCCGAGGCGGGCCACGACGCCCGGCACGAAGTTCTCCACCACGACGTCGCTCTTTCGCGCGAGATCGAGCACGACCGGGCGCGCCTCCGGGCGCGTGAGATCGAGCGCGACGCTGCGCTTGCCGACGTTGATGCGCACGAAATAGGTCGCCTGGTCCTCGCGCCCCGGCTCGAGCTGCACGTAGCCGCGCCGTGTATCGTCGCCCTCGCGGCGCTCGATCTTGATGACGTCCGCGCCGAGATCGGCGAGCAGCCGCGTGCAGTAGGGGCCGGCGAGCACGCGGGTGAGGTCGAGAACGGTAAGGCCGGTCAGCGGACCGTCGCCGGTGGTCACGGCCGCCTAGTCTACACGCGGCCCGGACCTTTTCTTCGGTGATCACGTCGAGTACTGTAGCGGCCGATGCCGACCATCCCCGCCGCTGACCTCGAACGTCTCAGCGCGGACATTTTCGCGGCGCGTGGCGTTCCGCGCGCGGATGCGGCGTGGATCGCCACGCTGCTCGTACGCGCCAATCTCCGCGGCCACGACTCGCACGGTGTCATTCGAGTGCCCCAGTACTGTGCCGCCCTCGCCGCGGGACAGCTGAACGCGACGCCGAAGATTGCGCTGGTCGTGGACACGCCCTCGGTCGCGGTGCTCGACGGCGACTTCGGTTTCGGCCAGGTCGTCGCCCGCCGCGGCACCGAGCTCGCCGTGGAGCGCGGCCGCGCGCAGGGCCTGGCGGCGGTCGCGCTGCGCCGCACGAGCCACGTCGGGCGACTCGCCGATTACGCGGAGACGATCGCCCAGGCGGGGCTGATCGGCATGCTATGGGCGAACGCGAAGGGGGGCCTCAACGTCGCGCCGTGGGGCGGCAGCGGCAAGCGGCTCGGCACCAATCCGCACGCGATCGCCATGCCCGGTCCGAACGGCACCGTCGCGATGTCGCACGATTTCGCCTCGAGCGTGTGGGCCGAGGGCAAGCTGCGCGTGAAGTTCAACCGCGGTGAGACGGTGCCGCCCGGCATCATGCTCAACGGCCGCGGCGAGCCGTCGACCGATCCCAAGGAGTTCTACGGCGAGCCGCCGGGCTCGCTGCTGACGGCCGGCGCCCACAAGGGCTACGGTCTGTCGCTCGCCATCGAGATCCTCGGCGGCATCCTGTCGGGCACCGGCGCGGCGAGCGCGGAGAAGGGCAAATTCGCCAACGGCACGCTCATCATCGCGCTCGATCCCGCGCGTTTCGTGTCGTCCGCGGATTTTCACGCGCAGGTCGGAGCCCTTTTCGAATGGGTGCGCGGCGCGCGACCCTCGGCCGGCGGCGGCGAGATCCAGGTTCCGGGCGAGCCCGAGGCGCGCGCCGAACAGGCGCGGCGCGCCGCGGGCGTCGTGGTCGACGACGAGACGTGGCGTCAGATCGCCGCGTGCGCGCACGAGGCCGGGCTTCGTGCTTGAGGTCGTCACGATGAAGGAGATCGACGCGATCTTCGCGGTGACCGACGGCCTCGGCCTGCATCGCGAATCGCTCGTGATCCCGCTGGGTCCCGCCACGCCCGGCCGCGTGCGCCGCCTGCCGAATGGCAAGCTCGAGATCACCGTCGAGGCGGCACGGCCGCTCGACGAGTGGCTCGCTGAGCTTCCGTCATTGATCAAAGCCGCCCGCTAGCGGCCGGCCTCCGGCGCGAGCTCGGCATCCTGCCGCTCGCCGCCATCGTCTTCTTCAACGTCAGCGGCGGGCCGTACGGCATCGAGGACACCGTGCCGTCCTTTGGCCCGGGACTCACGCTCGTCCTGCTGCTGCTCACGCCGCTGCTGTGGAGCCTGCCCGTCTCGCTCGCGATGTCCGAGCTGGCCTCCGCCATGCCGGACGAGGGCGGCTACGTGACGTGGACGACGCGGGCGTTCGGATCATTCTGGGGCTTCCAGGTCGGCTGGTGGTCGTGGCTCGACAGCTTCGTCGACGTCGCCGTCTATCCGGCGCTGTTCGTGGAGTACCTGCGGTACTGGTATCCGGCGATGGCGCCGCTCGAGCGCTGGCTGCTGGCGCTCGCGTTCATCGCGGCACTCACCACGCTGAACCTCATCGGCGTCCGTCCGACCGGCCGTGCCGCCGTTGCGCTGGCCGCCGCCGCGCTGGTGCCGATCGCGGTGCTCGTTGCGGTCGGGCTCACGCGGGTCGCCGCGACGCCCTGGACGCCGTTTGCGGTCGAAGGCCGCACCCTGGCCAGCGGTCTCGGACTCGGCCTCGCCGTCGTGATGTGGAACTACGCAGGCTGGGACACGCCCTCGACGGTGCTCGGCGAGACGCGCGCGCCCGAACGTGCGTTCCGCCAGGCATTGCTGCTCGCGGTGCCGCTGGTGGCCGTCTCGTACGTGCTGCCGGTCGGTGTCCTCCTCGCGAGCGGCACCGCCGAGTGGGCGACCTGGACCACCGGCGCGCTGCCCGCGCTGGCGGCGCGCGTCGGCGGCGCGTGGCTCGGTCACGCGGTGGCCGGCGGCGCGGTGCTGAGCGCCGCTGGGCTCTTCATGGCGCTGCTGCTCACCAACTCGCGATTGCCGTACGTGCTGGCCCGAGACGGTGGTCTGCCGCGCGTCTTCGCCGCGGTGCACCCACGGTTCGGCACGCCGTGGCCGGCGGTGTTGGTGTCGACGGCGGCCTATGCGGCGTGCGCCGCGTTCTCGTTCAAAGAGCTGATCGTCCTGAACGTCTGGCTCTACTCTCTGGCGCTGCTCGTCGAGCTGGCGGCGTTCCTCGCATTGCGCGCCACGGCGCCGCTGCTGCCGAGGCCGTGGCGTGTGCCGGGCGGCCGCGTCGGCGCGCTGGCCGTGACAGTGCCGCCCGCGCTGTTCGCGCTGGGGGCGATGGCGACGGCGGGATGGGGCAATACGCTCGCCGGCGTCACGGCAGCGCTCAGCGGTCCGCTCGTCTGGTGGCTCGCCCGCCGCGCAGGTTCTCGTCGATGACGTCGGCGAGGCTCGCGAGCGTCGGCAGCGAATAGACGTACGTTTTCCAGCCGAGCGCGACGTGATCCGCACGCTCGCCCGGCCGCGACGCAGCATAAATACGAACGTCGACGTTGGGGCCGGCGCCCCAGCAGCCACCCGCGCAGCCGTCGCGGACCTGCACGCGCTCGGCGAGTCCCCGGCGCGCCACGAGCGCCCGGAGCGCGGCGAGCGCCCCCGCCGCGTCAAGCCGCATGGCGCGGTCGCCGCGCTCCAACGGCAGCACGACGACGCCGCGCTCCCGAGAGCACACGGTCACGACGAGCCGACGCGCGGGGGGTATTGGTTATGGTCTCCGCGCGGCGAGCGACGCGGCGAGGCGAACCGCGGCATCGACGGGTTCGCCGCCGGAGTCGCGCCAGTGCGCGCGGACGCCGGCGCTGGCCAGCGCCCGACGGACGCCCGCCGCGAACCACCGATCCTCCATCACGCTGCCCGCGCCGCCGACGACCACGGGCGGCGGCAGGCGCAGCGTGCGGGCAACCGTCGCCGCCTGCGCGGCGAGATGTGCCTGCGCGGCGGCGACGATGCGGGCTGCGCCGCGTTGGCCCCGCCGCGCGCGCGCCACGACGCGGGGCGCGAGCGCGGCAACGGCGCGAACGGCATGCGGAGACGTCGCGAAGCGGCGGCGTGCCGCCTCCCCGGCGGTTGCGCGCAGCCACTCGCGCCCGATCCAGAAGGCCGAGCCCTCGTCGCCGAGCAGAGGTCCGAGCCCGCCCGCGCGCGCCCAGCGTCCGCGGGCGTCGCGTCCGAGCGCGATGGACCCCGTGCCGGACAGCACGAGCACGCCGCGTTCGGCGCCGAGTGTCGCATGCCATGCTGCCTCGACGTCGGCGATGACGTCCACCCGACGTCCCAACCGCGCGAGGCGCCGACGCAGCGCGCGACGCTCGCGCGGCAGCCAGACCCCGCGCGCGGCGACCACGAGCGCCGCCACACCGGTGCGTGTCCATCCGCGACGGCGCCAGACGCTGTGCAAGAAAGTCGCGAGTTCCGGCACGGCGCTGACGGGTTGTTTGAGGCTAACGAGCCCGCCCGCCTCGGCCATCGCACGCACCCGAACCCACGTGCCCCCGGCATCCACGCCGACGATGAGCCCAGGCGAACGGAGTTGGCGTCGCAACATGGCTGACTGACGCACATTATCGTCGCCATCCCCTCCTGGCGCGAGCGTCGTCGAATCGTGATGCGCGGGACGCCAGGGGTGGCACACGGGATGCTCGGATCTCCGGCGGGAGTAACAGGCGATGGGTAAAGCACTGGCGGCGTGGCTGATGGTGGCGGGCGCAATGGCGGCGACGTCGAGCCCGCTCGACGTTGTGCAAACGGCTGTCACGCGTGTCGTCGCGGTGTTGCAGGACGATTTCCAGGGCGCGCATCTCGACCGGCCGCGCAGCGAGATGCGGCGCGCGCAGATCCGTCGGGTCGCGTCGGACCTGTTCGATTTCGACGAGATGGCGCGCCGGACGCTCACGCGTCACTGGAATGTCCGCAGCGCGGACGAGCAGGCGGAATTCGTGCGCCTGTTCACCGATCTGCTGGAGGGCTCCTACATCGGTCGCATCGAGCAGTTCTCGGGCGAGCGCATCCTCTATTTATCCGAGCGCGTGGACGGCCATTACGCGACCGTACGCAGCCGGATCGTGACGCGCCGTCCCTCCGAGATCGCCGTGGATTACCGCCTCCAGCTCCGCGACGGTCGATGGCGCGCCTACGACGTGCTGCTCGACGGCGTGTCGTTCGTGGCCACGTTCCGGGCCGAGTTCGACCGGATCATCCAGCAGTCCTCCTACGCGGGGCTCGTCGACAAGCTTCGCAAGCGCGCCGTGCACACGACCGCGCTGGAGAAGGCGGCCGGCCGCATGTAGGTCGCGTATGATGCAGGAGTGCCGCCGACGCCCGCTGCGTCGCTGACCTGGCCGGACTACGCCGTCCTGCTCGTCTCGCTCGCCGTCCTCGTCGCCATCGGCATCGCGTTCACCGGCCGCCAGCACGACACGCGTGACTTCTTCCTCGCGCGCCGGCGTGTGCCGTGGTGGGCCGCCTGCCTGTCGTTCCTGGCCACGGAGATCAGCGCGGTCACGATCATCTCCGTGCCGGCCACCGCGTACAGCGAGAACTGGGAGTACGCGCAGTTCTTCGTCGGCTCCAGCCTGGCCAAACTCGCCGTCGCGTTTCTGTTCATTCCCGCCTTCTATCGCCACGACGTCACGACGATCTACGAGTTCCTGCGCGACCGCTTCGGACGCGCCACGCAGGTGACCGGCTCGCTCTTCTTCTTCGTCACGCGGCTGACGGGCTCCGGGGCACGGCTGACCGCGACGGCCATCGCCGTCTCGCTGCTCGTCGGCTGGCGGATCGAGACGACCATCGTGGTGACCGTCGTCGTCTCCATCGCGTATATCGCAACCGGCGGCGTCTCGGCCATCGTGTGGACGAATGTGTTCCAGGCGCTGATGTTCCTCGTCGCCGGCGCGGTCACGCTCGGCTTCGTCGTCTCGCAGGTCGACGGTGGTGTCGCCGCGATCGCGAGCCTCGCCGAAGCGGCGGGACGGTTGCGCATCGTGGACTGGGGGCCCGCGCCCGGCGCGCCAGACTTCTGGACGCGCCTCGGCAGCGATCCCAACATCGTGTGGGTGGCCGTGTTGAACGGATTCATCGGCTCGATGGCGGCCTTCGGCACGGACCACGACCTCATGCAGCGCTTGCTGACGGTGGAGACACGCCGCGAGAGCCAGCGAACGCTCGCCGTCACGCCGCTGGCGACGCTGCTGACGCTGGCGATCTACCTTGGCCTGGGCGCCGCCCTCTTCGCGTTTTACGCGCAACATGGGCCGCCAGGCATCGAGCGCAACGACGAGATTCTGCCGTACTTCGTCGGCCACACGATGCCCGGCGTGCTGCGCGGCCTCATGCTGGCCGCCATCGTCCTGGCGTCGATCGACTCGCCGCTGGGCTCGCTCTCAGCGTCATTCGTTACGGACATCTACCGTCCGCTTCTGGCGCGCGGCCGCTCGGAGACTCACTACTTGCGCGTGTCTCGTGCGTGCGTGATCGTGTTCGGGGTGGTTCTCGGCGTCATCGCCTGGATTTTTCTCGGCTGGCGCCAGCAAATCCTGTGGCTCGTTTTCAAGATCGCCGGGGTGCCATTCGGCTCGCTATTGGGCGTGTTCTTGCTCGGACTACTCTCGCGTCGCCATGTGGCGGATGCCGCCAACGTCGTCGCGATGGTCGCGATGACGCTGATCAACCTGGCGCTGCTGCTCCTATCCGAGACCGGACGGATCAACTTTCCGTGGTCGTGGCTCGTCATCGTCGGGACCGCCGGCACGATCGCGATGTCGCTCGCGCTGAGCCCTGTGCTTAGCCGCCAACGTTAATGTTGGAGGGGCGGTGGCCGCCCGCCGCGCGAACGGGGAGGGTTGGAGGGGCGGTGGCCGCCCGCCGCGCGAACGGGGA